>Ga0265296_1004536_pt1 | contig 12025 bp, 12 predicted proteins | sample MunlanPumphouse1_FD_189073 | JGI IMG/M metagenome (GOLD analysis project Ga0265296, IMG submission 189073) | Groundwater microbial communities from a municipal landfill in Southern Ontario, Canada - Pumphouse #1 | ecosystem: Environmental > Aquatic > Deep subsurface > Groundwater | place... | reverse complement strand
AGGAAAGTCGCGGAAGCTGCCGGGCTGCCGGAAGAAATCTACAACCGCATGCCTTTTCCCGGGCCGGCATTATCCGCGCGGGTAATCGGCGAGGCCACACTTGAAAGAATAGATTTAGTAAGAAAGGCCACGGTTATTACCGAAGAGGCCCTGCGCAAGGCAAACGCTTTTCAATATATGGCGATTTTACACCAAGATAGAGTCACCGGCATCCGCGGCGGCAAGAGAGAATTCGGCCAGCAGATTGAAATCCGCTGCTGGGATAGCGTTGATGCCAGGGGCGCCTCGCCGACGAAATTGCCCTTCGAAATTTTAGAAAAATTAGCCCAGCGTATTACTTTCGAGGTTCCGGGGGTGGTGAGCGTTACCTATAATATTGCCTGCAAGCCGCCTTCGGCCATGGAAGCGGTTTAAAGATGCTGCACAAGGAAGATGTTATCGAAAGCTTTATTAAATCTCAAGGGCCCGGCGGGCAGAATGTAAACAAAACCGCTACCTGTGTGCATCTAAGGCATTTGCCTACCGGCATAGAAGTCAAATGCCAGGCCGAGCGAACGCAAGCGCAAAACCGTAAATTAGCCTGGCAGCTCTTAGATAGTAAAGTTCAAGCCAAAAATTTAAAAGAGTTAGCCGAAGAAAATGCTCGGCTGGAAAAATTAAGGCGCCAGAGGCGCGCAAAGCCGCGCAGCCTGAAATTAAAGATTCTGGAGGCAAAGCGCAAGCAGGCGCAAAAGAAGCTGCTGCGGCAGAAGATCCGCCATATAGAGGAATAAAGAAAGGAGCAGGCATGGTAGAGAGAAGCGAGTTTAAAGGCAAGCCGATTTTAGTTTTAAGGCGCAGCGAAGAGGATAAGTTTCCTTTTTCTTTCGGTTTATCAAAGGCCAGGTTGATAATCGAGTATATCGATGAAATCAAAAAGTTCGTGGCCGAGAATAACGAAGAAAAAAAATAATTAATTTCGGGTTGACTATTGCGTTATATAAGGTATAATATAACTTGAAATCGAAGGAGGTGAGGAGGATTGGTTTTAGTCAAAGAAGAAAAATCAAAGATTATTGATGGCTTTAAGGTTCACGCCAGAGATACCGGCTCCGCGGAAGTGCAAATTGCGCTTCTGACCGAGAGGATCAATACGCTGGGAGATCATTTTAAACTGCACAAAGGTGACTTCCATTCCCGCCGCGGCTTATTATTGCTTGTCGGCAGGCGCCGCAGGCTCCTGAATTATCTCAAGAAAAAAGACGTCAAAAAGTATGAAGAAGTCTTGAAAAAACTTTCTTTACGAAAATAATCAAGGCTTTATTCTATCAGAAAGAGGTTTATCATGCAGGATAATATCCTTAAGCTTAACTTTGGCAAGCTGGATTTGATTCTATCTACCGGCAATATGGCTAAGCAGGCCAACGGATCGGTGGTGGTGCAGTATGGCGGTACCGTGGTTTTAGTCAGCGCCTGTATGTCCCGCGAGATCCGCGAAGGCCAGGGGTTTTTCCCTCTGACCGTGGAATATCAGGAAAAAACCTATGCCGCAGGCAGGATTCCCGGCGGGTTCTTTAAAAGGGAAGGCCGTCCCTCCGAAAGCGAGATTTTGACCGCGCGGTTGATTGACCGGCCGACCCGGCCGTTGTTTCCCAAGGGCTTTTTAAATGATGTGCAGGTTATGGCGATTGTTTTGTCCAGTGACGGAGAAAACGACCCGGATGTCCTAGCGGTATTAGGTGCCTCCGCGGCTTTATCGATATCGGATATCCCCTTTAACGGACCGATAGCCAGCTGCCGGGTCGCAGAATCTGAAGGGCAACTGTTACTTAATCCTACCTACGCGGAACTGGAGAAGTCTAGCTTCGATGTAGTCGTGGTAGTAAATAAAAAAGGGGTTGTGATGCTGGAATCAAAGGCAATGGAGGTCTCCGAAGAGAAATACATGGAGGCAGTAAGGTTTGCTTATGAGCATCTGCAGGCGTTGTTACATTTTCAGGATGAATTTACGCGTAAATTTGGCAAGCCTAAGGCCAAGATCGAATGCAAGAAAATAAGCTTGGGCCTGGAGAAAAGGGTCGAGGAGTTAGCAAAAGATAAATTAAGGGAAGTTTATAAGTTAAGCAAGAAGGAAGAAAGAGAAGACGGAGTAAGCTTATTGGCCAAGGAAATTGAAGCTATCCTGACACCGGAAGGCCACCTTGCCGGTGAGATCAAGGCCGCGCTGGAGGATGTGGAGCAGGAGCAGGTAAGAAATAAGATTTTAAGCGAAAATATCCGCATAGACGGCCGGGGCTTTAAAGATATCCGCCCGATTACCTGCGAAGTAGCGCTGCTGCCGCGTACGCATGGCTCATGTTTATTTACCCGCGGCCAGACCCAGAGTTTAGCGGTTACTACCTTAGGTACCGGCCAGGACGAGCAGCTTGTTGAGGCATTAGAGGGCGAAAAATACAAGACTTTTATGCTGCACTATACTTTTCCGCCTTTTAGCGTCGGAGAGACAGGCCCTGTGCGCGGGCCCGGAAGAAGAGAAATCGGCCACGGCGCCTTAGCGGAAAAATCGCTTTTAGCGGTAATGCCTAATAAAGAAAAATTTCCCTATACGGTGAGAGTAGTTTCAGAAATCCTGGAATCCAATGGTTCCTCCAGCATGGCCACTGTTTGCGCTGCCGCTTTATCCTTAATGGATGCCGGCGTGCCGATAAAAGACGCTGTTGCCGGAGTAGCTTTAGGGCTTATCAAAGAAGGCAGCAAGGAATTAATTTTAACTGATATTAGCGGTTTAGAAGACCATTTCGGGGATATGGATTTCAAAGTTGCCGGCACAAAAGCCGGGGTTACCGCCGTGCAAATGGATTTAAAAATCGACGGCATCAGCGTGGATTTATTGGAGAAATGTTTAGCGCAGGCTAAAGAGGGCAGATTCTTCATCCTGGAAAAAATGCTCGCCGCCCTGGATAAGCCGCGGCAGGAGCTTTCCAGCTATGCCCCGCGCATCGAGGTAATAAAAATTAATCCTGAAAAAATCGGTGAAGTTATCGGGCCCGGAGGCAAGACCATTAAAGCCATCATTGCCGCTACCGGGGCTAGTATCGATATCAAGGATGACGGCGTAGTTTTAATCGGCTCCAATGAAGCCAGCAAATCCGCGGAGGCGATTATGATGATCCGCGCAATCACCGACGATGTTGAGATCGGCCGCATTTATCAGGCTAAAGTCAAACGGATTATGCCCTTTGGCGCTTTCTGCGAGATCGCGCCCCGCAAAGAAGGCCTGGTGCATGTTTCGGAATTAGCCGCTGGTTTTGTGAAAAACGTCGAAGAAGTGGTCAAGATCGGCGATGAGATTAAGGTAAAGGTTATCGGCATTGATGAGCTTGGCAGGATAAATTTAAGCAAGAAGCAGGCAGATAAGCAAGAGTAACAAATGAAGGAAAGAAGGCTTAATGAAGTCAAGGGAGTAATTTTCCTGGCGGCTGGGCTGATGGTTTTAGCCAGCCTCATTCGCTTCGAGCGTTTAGACCTTCCCTTTTATACCTCGCATCCGAATTTCCCGGTCAAGAACCTCTTGGGTATTTTTGGCGCCTATTTAGGCGGGGCAATTATCGTTTTATTCGGCAAGCCGGGAAGTTTTCTAATCCCGGCGCTTGTTTTCTTGCTGGGAATAAGATATTTCCGCCATGAAGCGCCTTATATCAGCATCCCGCGCGGATTAGGAATATTTATCCTGCTTTTGTCGGTTAGTTCGCTTATCGGGATGTTCAACGCCGGTAACAATTACGCCCGCTTTTATGCCTCCGGAGTGATGGGCTATTTTACCGCGAATTTTATTACCGCCTATTTTAGCCGTTTGGGCGGTTTTATTATTTTTATAACTTTTATTATTTTATCGCTGGCATTGGTTACCGAGATTTTAATCTCTTCGCTGTTTATGAAAGTTTATGACAGCGCCAAATTGATTTTTGCCCCGCTCTTACAGTTGAAGAAGAAAACAGCCCTGTTGCGCCTGCGGCCGAGCGCCATCCGCAGGCAAGCTCCGGCCGCGGATAAAAATAACGATAGGGGAGACAAGCCGGCTTCATTAGTTTCTTTACCGAAAGTAATCACCCCGCCGCAGGAAAATTATCAGCTGGGCAAGCCTAAGATTCAGATTAAGGCCAGGCAGGAACAGGCGGAGCCTAAGGCCCGGATGCAGGAACTGAAAATCGGCGATTACCATCTGCCGTCTTTAGATTTAATGGATTCGCCGCCTCCCTTGGAGGCGCGCCGGATTAAAGAGGATTTGCAGGCGAGTGCCAGGATATTGGAAGAGACTTTGGAAGATTTCGGGATTTCCGTTAAGGTTACCGATATTGAGCGCGGGCCGGTAATTACCCGTTATGAATTAGAGCCGGCACCCGGGGTAAAGCTAAACCGCATAGTTGGCTTAAGCGACGACATCGCCCTGGTAATGAAGGCGCAGTCAGTGCGGATTATCGCCCCTATCCCCGGCAAAGCCAGGGTGGGAGTGGAAGTGCCGAACATGCAAAGCAGTTTTGTTTATTTAAAAGAAGTGCTTTGCGCGAAAGAATTCCAGGAGGCAAAGTCGCCTTTGACTTTGGCCCTGGGCAAGGATATTTCCGGGCAGCCGGTTGTGGCGGACTTAGACGATATGCCGCATTTACTGATTGCCGGCACCACCGGTTCGGGAAAAACAGTCTGCGTCAACTCATTGATCATGTCATTATTATTTAAATGTTCGCCGAATGAATTGAAGTTCCTGATGATTGACCCGAAGATGGTGGAGCTGATGCCTTTTAACGGCCTGCCGCATCTATTATGCCCGGTAGTGACCGATGCCAAAAAGGCTTCAATTGCCTTGGGCTGGGTAGTCAGTGAAATGGAAGAGCGCTATCAGCTTTTAGCTAAGGCCGGCGTGCGCAACATCGAGGCTTATAACCAAAAGCAGGAGAAGCTGCCCTTTATTGTGGTGATTATCGACGAGTTTGCTGATTTGATGTCGGTTTCCCGCGACCAGATCGAAAACGCGGTTACCCGCTTAGCGCAGCTTGCCCGCGCGGTGGGTATTCATATTATTTTAGCCACTCAGCGGCCGTCAGTGGATGTGATTACCGGTGTTATAAAGGCAAATTTACCGGCGCGTATTTCTTTTAAGGTGGCTTCCAAGGTTGATTCGCGCACCGTTTTGGATTCTAACGGCGCGGATAAGCTTTTGGGCAAGGGTGACATGCTGTTTATGCGGCCGGGTGAGTCTAAACTAATCCGTATCCAGGCAACCTTGGTCAGCGATAAGGAAATCGAAAAAGTGGTTTCTTTTATTAAGGCCCAGGCAGAGCCGGTTTATGACGAAGAGATCTTAAAAGAGCAGCAAAAATCCGCCTCGGTTAACGGAGAGAAAGATGAGCTTTACGATGAAGCAGTGCGGGTGATTATGGAAAGCAACCAGGCTTCGGTATCAATACTGCAGAGAAGGATGCGTTTGGGTTATACCCGCGCGGCGCGGATTATCGATACCATGGAGTTGGAAGGCTTAGTTGGAGCTTTTGAGGGCAGCAAGCCGCGCAAGATTTTAGCGGATAGAGAGGATTGGTTGAAAAAGGGTGTCGCGCAATTGCAAGAACAAGGGGAAATTAAATCATGAGCGAATCCCAGGGTGAAAGGTTAAAAAAAATCCGCCAGGAAAAAGGCTTAAGCTTGGAAGAAGTGCGCAGGAAGACTAAGGTGCATATGAATATCCTCAAGGCGCTGGAAGGGGATAGTGTTTCTAATTTAAACCCGGTATATTTAAAAAGCTTCCTGAAAATTTATTGTCAGTTTTTAGGGGTTGATTATAAGGAATTCCTGCGCGAGCCAAAAGAGGTAAAGCTTACACCGCTGAAGTTTATTGCGCCAAAGCCGGCTGCCCAGCAGAACGCGAAAAAGATCTTAGGCATCACAGAAGCCGCCAAACCGGGGTTGGTTTCCAGGGCAAGCTTGAAACTGGGTGCGTTTAAAGCTAATTCGCGCAAATTCAAAAATATTTTCGCGGCGCTATTTCTCACCGCGATTTTCTTTTTCGCTTTATTTGCTTTAGGCAAGTGGATTTCTACCAGAAAGCGCATCCAGCCTGCTAAGGCAAAAGAAAAAATTGTGGCGGCGCCGCGTAAGGCAGAAGTAAAAAAAGAGGCCAAATTTAAAGAGAAAAAACCGCAAGTAGCCGTATCTATCCCTAAAAATGAGCCCGCAGCAATAAAAAAAGATTCCGCGCCTGGGCAGCTGACTTTGGTGATTAAGGCCAAGGATAAGTGCTGGGTAGACTTAAGAGCCGACGGTAAGACAGTTTTCCGCCAGTTCCTGGAAAAAGGCAGGTCAGACTCCTGGAAGGCAAAAGAAAAAATGATCCTTTCCTTAAGTAATGCCGCCAACGTAGAATTACAGGTAAACGAGCGGGTATTTACCAATCTGGGCAAAAAAGGGCAGGCGTTAAAAAATATCGTGATTACCAGAGACGGTAACCTGAGTATTTCACGATGAAAGAAAAATTGAAAATAGGGATTTTAAGCCTGGGCTGCCCGAGAAACCTGGTAGATTCGGAGAATATCCTCGGCCGGCTTAGTTTGAAAGGTTATTCTGTCTCTCTTATGGAGCAGGCAGATGTAGCATTGGTAAATACCTGCGCTTTTATAGATGAATCCAAGCGTGAATCCATTGACGCGATTTTGGATTTAGCCGCTTTAAAAAAAGAAGGGAAGCTTAAAAAAATTATCGTCTATGGATGCCTGGCTCAGCGCTACGGAGCCAGCCTAAAAAAACAGCTGCCTGAAGTCGACGCTTTTGTGGGCAGAATTTCTTTAAACCATGAATTAAAACGGTTTCCCATTACCCCGAAGCACTTTGTTTACCTGAAAATCTGCGAGGGCTGTATTAATAATTGTAGTTTCTGCGTCATCCCCAAGATTAAAGGAAAATTTACCAGCCTGGAAGAAGAAACTATCCTGGAAAAAGTTAAAGGGTTCAACAGGGATAAGGTGCCTGAGATTAATATTATCGGGCAGGATATTACCGGTTACGGCTTGGATCAAAGCGGAGGTTTTAGCTTAGTTAAGCTATTAACCAAAATTACCAAGAGAATCGGCAATGTCGGATGGTTAAGGCTCTTGTATTTAAACCCCGAGCGCGTCAGCGATGATTTATTGAAATTAATCCGCGACGAAGCCAAGATCTGCAAATATATTGATTTGCCTATCCAGCACATTAATAGTAGAATCTTGAAATTAATGCGCAGGGGCAATTCTAAAAAAGAAATCACGCGTTTAATTGAGAAAATCAGAAAAGTTGTTCCCGGGGTAGCATTGCGTACTTCAATTATTGTGGGCTTTCCTTCTGAGACGGACACGGAGTTTAAGGAATTACTGAGTTTCTTAAGATGCGTAAAGTTTGAGCGCTTAGGGGCGTTTGTTTATTCCCGCGAAGAAGGAACACCCGCGAATGATTTTCCCGGGCAAGTGCCTGAAAAAGTAAAGCTCCAGCGATTTAAGGCGGTGATGCTTGCGCAGCAGGAAGTTTCGCGCGCGGTTAACCGTGATTATTTGCATAAGACTATTGAGGTTTTAATCGAGGAGAAATCTGACGGCTGTTTTTTAGGCCGCAGCCAATATGACGCCCCGGAAGTTGACGGGCAGGTCTTTGTAAAATCAGCGCGAAAGCTTACACCCGGAGATTTCCTGAAAGTAAAGATTACCGATACTTTAGAATACGATTTAGTAGGAGAGCCCTTATGAATATAGCCAATAGAATAACCATGCTGAGGATTGTTTTAACCTTTGTGTTTATGTTTTTATTATCCGGCCACGGCCTGTGGTGGAAGGCAGCCAGTTTTATTGTTTTTATACTAGCCGCGCTATCGGATTTTTTTGACGGGATGATCGCGCACAGTAGAAACATGGTTACTGATTTCGGCAAACTGATGGACCCCATCGCCGATAAAATCCTGGTTTTAGCGGCGTTCGCCGCCTTCGTGCAGATGCAGATTATCGAGGCATGGATGTTTGTGATCATCATCGCGCGGGAAATCTTAATTACTTCTCTGCGCCTGTTTGCCTTAAATAAAGGCAAGGTGCTATCGGCAACCCGCGCCGGCAAGCATAAAACCGTCTCGCAGATGGCGGTGATTTTCCTGATTTTAGGTTTTATCGTCTTAAAGGAATTCAGGCTGGTATATTTTACCTGGGATCCGGCATGGGAAAAATTCTTCCGCCAGGGCATATATTTCCTGATGCTTTTGACCGTAGGGCTTACCTTATATTCGGGCTTTTCCTACCTCTGGGATAACCGCAAGATAATTTCCAAACTATAAGCCATGAAATTGCTCACCAAGGCAATCAGCACTTTTTTTTATTTGGGCTATCTGCCGGCAGTACCCGGTACCTTTGGCAGCCTGGCCGGTTTAGGGCTCTTTTACTTACTAAAGGATAATTATCCGGTTTATATTATTTTTACCGCGTTGGCCGTAGCTTTGGGATTTTTCACTAGTGGCGCGGCGGAGAAGCTTTTGCGCAAAAAAGACCCCAGCTGTATCGTCATAGATGAAGTTGCCGGGATGCTGCTGGCTTTATTATTTCTGCCGGCGGATATAAAGGTGGTAATTACCGCTTTTGTCTTCTTCCGGGTGCTGGATTCACTGAAACCCTATCCTGCCTGCCAGCTGCAGGGGTTAAGGGGGAGCTTAGGGATTATGTCAGATGATATAACCGCGGCAATGTATACCAATATTATTCTTCAGGTTGCTTTGAGGCTGGCAGTTTTTAAGATTTCGTAGATTGGCCCTTTTGGGGTGAGAGTGCTTTTGTAGAGGGTAATACTTCCCGCCGTAAAATTCAGATTCTCTTGTTTAAAACAATCCTTTAAGGTAGTTAGTTTCTCCGAAAGCTTTTTAAGATTTTTCCCGGAGCGCGCCCTGCCTATGGTGATGTGGCTGGAAAATGCCCGTTCTTCTTTGGGGATGCCTAATTTAAGAAGTTTTTCCTCCAGCTCTTTGGCGATAATTTTAGTTTCTTCATCTCCGGTTTCTAAGCCAGCCCAGATTATTCGCGGCGATTGCTCACGCGGGAAAGCCCCCAGATAAGAAATCTTTATTCCAAAAGAAGGATTCTGTTGTGCTGCCGAATCTACAAGCAAGAAAATTTTTTCCAGTTTTTCCTCCTCAACCTCGCCTAAGAATTTCAGGGTCAAATGGATATTCTGCTTCTCAACCCATTTAATACTAGCGCCGGCTGTATCAAGCTGGCTTTGTAGGCGGCTGAGGCAGTTTTGAATTTCTTGGGGGAGTTCGATGGCAATGAACGTTCGCATATCTGTAGATCTCGAGTTTTTTAAGCCTATGTAGTTGCCCGATTTATCGGGCTCATCGTAGTTGCCCAATTTATCGGGCTCATCGTAGTTGCCCAATTTATCGGGCTCATCGTAGTTGCCTGATTTATCAGGCTTCGGTTGAAGCCCAATAAATTGGGCAACTACAGGAGCTTTTCAACAATAGCTAATTATAATAGCCTGCGCAATAATTCCAGGCTTTTTAGCGCGGCTTGAGATCGGATATTATCACGGTTTCCTAAAAAAAAGAATTTTCCGCAGAGGGTTTTACGGCTGGATGAAACGGCAATAAAGACAGTGCCGGCTGGTTTTCCTGGAGTGCCGCCAGAGGGCCCGGCAATGCCGGTAATGCCTATACCAAGGTTAGTCTTGGCTATTTTGCGTATATTCTTCGCCATTGTTGTGGCAACCGCTGCTGAAACCGCACCGTTTTTAGCAATTACCTTGGCAGGGACTTTCAGCAGGTTTTGTTTAGCCAGGTTGCTGTAGGCTGTGATCCCTAGAATAAAATATTTTGAGCTCCCCGGGAGGTCAGTGAGGAGTTTAGAAATCAGGCCCCCGGTGCAGGATTCAGCTACGGCAATAGTTTTATTGTTTTTGAGCAGGCACTTATGTACTTGAAAGGTAATGTTTTGCATAAAAGTATTATAATCTAAATAAATCCTATTGACAAGGTTAAAATTTGTGTTATATTTACTACATTAATCTTCGGGGCAGGGTGAAATTCCTGACTGGTAGTAAAGCCTACGAGTCCATGGCACAAGGTGCCAAGGACAGATGCTGTGAAATTCAGCAGCCAATGGTAAATGAAGGCTAGGCTTATGGAGCGCACAGCGCGACATAAAGCTATGCCTGAATTTATCCTTGACAATTTCCTGAGATTTTTCAGCAGAAATTGTCAAGGATTTAATTCGCACATAAACTTATGTCGCTATCGCTCCATAAGTTTAGTGCTCATTAAAGTCCAGATGGAAGAAGATTAGAGGTTTTCTCTGCCCGAAGATTGTTTTCGGGCAATTTATTTCAGTTACTACTGAAAAACCTCTTTGTTTATGCCATGTATTGTAGTTGCCTGATTTATCGGGCCCAATAAATTGGGCAACTACCGGGGTTTTTCAGCGGTAACTATTTTAGGAGCGGTATGTTTAATACAATCCAAGAGATACTGGAAGATCTAAAAAATGGCCGCATGGCCGTGGTGGTGGATGGCCAGGACCGCGAGAACGAGGGCGACCTGATTATGGCGGCCAGTTTTACCAAACCGGCGGATATTAATTTTATGGCTAAGTTCGGCCGGGGCCTGATTTGCCTGCCGATGGAAGAAGAGCGTTTAAAACAGCTGAACTTAGAGCCGATGTTAAGCCAGAATCCTTACGGCAGCCAGCAGGATCCTTTTAAAACCGCCTGGATGATTTCTGTGGATGCCTCGCGCGGTGTTACTACCGGAATTTCCGCCTATGACCGCAGCCGCACCATAGAGGTTTTAATTAATCCCCAAAGTAAACCCGAAGATTTAATCCGCCCCGGGCATTTATTTCCTTTGCGTTCGCGCAAAGGCGGAGTTTTAGTCAGAGCCGGGCATACTGAAGCCGCTATTGACCTAATGAAGCTGGCCGGCCTTTATCCGGCGGCAGTAATCTGCGAGATCATGCATGAGGATGGTTTAATGGCTCGCCTGCCGCAGTTGATGGAATTTGCCAAAGAGCATAATTTAAAGATTTGTTCTATCGCTAACCTGATTGAATACCGCAGGCGTTCGGAAAAATTAATTGAAAAATTGGCAGAAACCTCCCTGCCTACGGAATTCGGCACCTTTAAGCTATTGCTTTACCGCGATTGCACCAACAATAAAGTGCATACTGTTTTAACGATGGGCGAATTAAACCAGCAGCCAACGCTGACGCGGGTGCATTCCCAGTGCCTGACCGGAGATGTCTTTGGGTCTTTACGCTGCGACTGTGGCAGGCAGCTGGAAAAGGCAATGCGGATTATCGCCCGGGAAGGAAAAGGTATTGTGCTTTATATGAATCAGGAAGGCCGCGGCATCGGTTTAGTGGAAAAAATCAAAGCCTATAGTTTACAGGACAAGGGCCTGGATACTGTGCAGGCAAATGAGGCGCTGGGGCATAAGGCAGACCTGCGCGATTACGGCATCGGCGCGCAGATCCTGGCGGACTTAGGTTTAAAAAATATCCGGCTTCTGACTAACAACCCGCGTAAGATTATCGGCCTGGAGGGGTACGGCCTGATAATTTCCGAGCGCGTGGCGCTGGAAACCGAGCCTAATCCTTTAAACTATAATTATCTGAAGGTAAAGAAAGAGAAGATGGGGCATCAGCTGAATTTAGATTAGTCCCCCGCCTAATCGCTTGCCCCCGTGCCTTGCAGTATAAAGCAGCAGCGGGGGGCTCGAGCAGGCTCGGGTCCCCGCTTCGTGGGATTTCACTAAATGCACCGAAGGTGCATAATTGTGTTCAAAAATCGCGCATTAACTTACTCACACTATCGTGTTCGTAAGTTAAGCGCTCATTTGATACTGTCAAAAGTTTTATGAAGAATAAGCATGGCAGGGGATTGAAGTATGAAAGATTCCCCTCCCCTTGTGGGAGGGGTAAGGGGAGGGGTAGGTGAAAGACGCGCTAACATCTGCTGCCAGAAGGTTAAGAAGTAATTCTACAGAAGCTGAAGAATCCCT
>Ga0265296_1004535_pt1 | contig 12025 bp, 16 predicted proteins | sample MunlanPumphouse1_FD_189073 | JGI IMG/M metagenome (GOLD analysis project Ga0265296, IMG submission 189073) | Groundwater microbial communities from a municipal landfill in Southern Ontario, Canada - Pumphouse #1 | ecosystem: Environmental > Aquatic > Deep subsurface > Groundwater | place... | reverse complement strand
ATTGCTTACCTCCTGGCAGTCGGGCAATCAAAGCTGCAGCACAACCCGCGCCAAAACCATTATCGATATTAACTACCACCAGTCCCGGTGAACAGGACTGTAACATGGTCATCAAAGCAGATTCTCCTTTCCCGCCGTAGCCGTAGCCAGTGGAAGTAGGCACTCCGATAACCGGCACATCTACCAAGCCTTTTACTACCGTGGGTAATGCGCCTTCCATACCAGCAACAACTACAATACAAGCAACCTTTTTTTTAAGCATTTCTTCCAATGGAGAGAATATCCTATGTATTCCTGCTACACCCACGTCATAAGCAGAGATTACATTGCAGCCCAAAAATTCTATAGTAATCCTTGCTTCTTCTGCTACAGGGATATCTGCTGTGCCTGCAGCCAAAAGGCCAATTCGAGCGTTTATCTTAGGGGCTTTATAATTTGCCTTACTTAAAATAACCATTCTTGCTTTAGCATAATGTTTGAGTCTAAAATTTTTGAGCCTTTTTCTTTTTATCGCCTCGAAACACTCCTTATCAACCCTGCTGGCAATGGCAATGCCTCGTTCTTTTACCATCCCGTTTAGAAGCTCAACTACCCATTTTGGTTCCTTGCCTTCAGCAAAAATAACTTCGGGGATGCCACATTTTTTATCTCTATAGATATCCAGCTTAGCAATATCTCCTATTTCTTTTATCCTCTTTTCCACAATTATTTCTCCTATCTCTGATGGACAAAAACGCTATCCTGCTCCCACCATCGTTTCTTATGCTTATCTACACAACCAACAAATGCTAGAATCAAAAATATAACGAGCAATATTAGTAAAATAATATTTCTCCATACTGCGGGCTTCTTCATAAGTTATGCCCTCTTCACTTTAACCGTTACCCCTTCATTATCCGCATTTAAAATCATAATCTCTGCCTTTATTCCTTTGGCCGCAAATGCCTTTTTCATTGCTTCTCCAATGGGATCAGGAAACCTATTAGTTATAGCAACTACCGAAGGGCCTGCGCCGCTTAAAGCCACGCCGTGCGCACCGGCTCTTTTAGCTGCCCTAAAGACATCTTCTAATCCGGGAATTAAGCGCTTCCGGTAAGGTTGATGCAGACGATCATCCATTCCTAAACCCATTATTTCCAATTCATCGCTCATCACCCCGTTGATAAAAAAAGCTACGCGGCTTAAATTAAAAACAGCATCATTAAAAGGCACTCTTTTGGGCAAAACCGCTACCGCATCCTTGGTCTTTACCTTTAGATTTTGCGGCACTGCTATAATCGCTCGTAACCCATATCGCACAAAAATGTTTGTGCAGGTAAGCTTGTCATCTTTATACCCGCAAATCGTCATACCTCCTAAAAATGCGGCAGTAATATTATCAGGATGGCCTTCTAAATCAGCGCATAATTGTATTAAATCATCCCGCGATAATTTCTTTTGGCATAATTCATTAGCCGCTACTGCGCCAGCAACAATTGCGGCTGCGCTGCTGCCTAATCCTCTGGCAATAGGGATATGATTGTGTATCTTAATCTTTAGCCCTTTAGGTTTATAGCCACACATATCAAATACTTTATAGATTGCGTTAAGTGAAAGGTTGCTTCGGTTTTTAGAAAGCTCATTCTTCCCTTCTCCTAAAATTTTTATACTTATACCGGAGTTAGCTTCGCTTATCTCAAGAGTGTTATATAATTCTAAAGCTAACCCCAAACAATTAAACCCTGCGCCTAAATTGGCTGCGGTAGCAGGCACTCTAACCTTTACCTTCAACTTCTTCCTCTGCTTTGCCAGATTCTGCTTCTTTAAAGAACTCGCATTTTGTGAAGACTTCTTCTGTAGTGCAATAGTCAGTTCACCCACGGACAGATTCATCATTCCCTTAAAAACTGCGCATCTCTTTAAAATTTGGCCTTCTAAGTATGGACAAGGCATTATTTATTACCTCAATTTATAAAACTATCTGTTAGCGGCACTTTTCTGCCAGATTACCAAGTGGCCTACCACAGCCACAGGCAGGCTCCAGCCAGTCATATTCGTTCTACCCAGACAATCCAATGACTTTATTTCAATATTTTTTTCTGTATGCATGGTAAGCTCGCATACCTTTGTTATTTTCTTTAATGGGAAGGTGATTTCTTTATCTTTCTTCAAGTTTATCCGCCATGCGATTAATTCATGAGCAATGGTTTCCGGCAATTTCCAGCTACGATAGAGCTCATCTTTTGGAGTATCAAAATAACGAATCTCTATAATTCCGTTATCGGCGAAAAACTCGACCCTCGGACTTTCATCATTCACTTTTTCCCTCCTTTTCCCGCTTTTAGCGGGATCCCGCTCTGGCGGGAAGTTTTTTGTTCTTTTCTTCTACCTCTTTAGCCATTTGTTCCTTATATTTCTTTATTTTCTCTCTAATCTCCGGGTATTTTACGCCTAAAATTTGTGCTGCGGGTATAGCGGAATTTTTTGCGCCAGCTTTACCGGTGGCAACACAAGCTACAGGCACACCCGACGGCATCTGAACCATAGAAAGCAGCGAATCTAAACCGCCTGAAAGCTGAGTTTGTATCGGAACGCCTATGACAGGGATAGGCGTCCAGGCTGCCATAACTCCTGCCAAATGCGCTGCGCCTCCGGCGGCAGCAATAATAACCTCTAAGCCTCTTTCTTCTGCAGTCAATGCATATTCGTGGGCTTGTTTAGGCGTGCGGTGCGCGGAAATAATATTTACCTCACAGCCAATGCCGAACTTTTCTAACGTTTTGACTGTTTCCTGCATTGTTTCTAGGCCGGAATCGCTTCCCATGACAATACCGACAAGAACTTTATCTGCCATAATCAAACCCCTTTCTTATAGCCTTTTAATAAATCAAGATTTGCCTTTAGCACTCTTCGGCTGAATTCCCGGCATTCCTTTGAAACGACGCTTAATACTTTTGTTTTTTTCGCCGTATCAACTACAGCTCCGTCTGGAATCATGCGCCGCGAAGGTATATTAACTCTCAAAACCGCAGCCATGAATTTTACAAAGACCCCATCCCCTAACTTAGCTTTAAAAACAACGGAACCAAAACCAATAAAACACGCTTCCCCGATTCTGCAGGGGCCGTGGACAATGCAGCCATGCGATAATGAAGTATTTTTCCCAATGATTACTGAGCTATTGCCCAAGGCGTGAATAATAACTCTATCTTGAACATTGCAGTTTTCACCAATAGAAACCGAACTTCCCGGCTCATCAGCACGAATAACCACACCGGGTGCGACGAATACGTTTTTACCGATATTGACTTTCCCGATAATCATTGCTGAAGGATCGATATAAGTTGTTTTATCAATTTTCGGATAGTCATTGTTGGGATTACACTTTATCATGCCAACTCCTTAGGCCCTTCCTTTATATGGAATTAGGAAGGCCTACCCTTTCTGGGTTAATTAATTTTTCTTCGATAAACTTTGTCGAATACTCGCCTTTTTGAAAATCGGGGTTATCTAATACTCTCAGGTGAAACGGTATTGTTGTTTTTATCCCTTCCACGATAAACTCACTGAGCGCGCGACGCATCCTGGCAATCGCCTGCCTTCTGTCATCTGCGTGAACGATGAGTTTAGCGATTAAAGAATCGTAATACGGAGGAATGCTGTAACCGGTATAAAGGTGAGAGTCAACACGTACTCCGATGCCGCCTGAAGGATGATACATAGTAACCTTGCCGGGCGAAGGCATAAAATTATTATCCGGATCCTCAGCATTAATGCGGCATTCTATGGCGTGGCCGTTACAGGATATGTCTTTCTGGGCAAGTTTCAATTTTTCTCCTACGGCTATGCGAATTTGCTCTTTTACCAAGTCAACACCGGTAATCATCTCGGTAATAGGGTGCTCAACCTGAATACGTGTATTCATCTCCATAAAATAAAAACTACCGTCTTTATCTAAGATAAACTCTACTGTCCCGACGCTATGATATCCTACTGCCTTGGCTGCCCGAATTGCTGCTTCACCCATCTTTTCTCTGGTTTTGTTATTTATTGCCGGGGAAGGCGTCTCTTCGATTAATTTTTGATGCCTTCTCTGAATTGAGCATTCGCGTTCTCTTAAGTGAATGGTGTTGCCGAACTTATCGGCTAAAACCTGCACCTCGATATGCCGTGCTCCGTCAATATACTTTTCGATATAAACCTCGTTATTGCCGAAGGCTGCCTGGGCTTCGGTCTGCGCCGTTTGCAAACTTGAAACTAAGCTCGGCCTGTTATGGGCAATGCGCATCCCTTTACCTCCGCCGCCTGCGGATGCTTTTATCATTACAGGGTAACCGATTTTTTCCGCAATTTTAATCGCATCCTGTTCGTTTCTAACTACGCCGTTGCTTCCCGGTACAGTAGGGACTTTTGCCTGTCTCGCGGTATCTTTAGCTACAGATTTATCCCCCATTTTAGTTATGGCTAAAGGTGGAGGGCCGATAAAAGTTATCTTGCAGGACTCGCAAATTTCTGCAAAATGCGCTCTTTCCGATAAAAAACCATAGCCGGGATGAATTGCGTCTACATCCGTAACCTCGGCCGCACTGATAATCGCCGGAATGTTTAAGTAGCTTTCCGAGCTCTTGGGCTTACCGATGCAAATTGCCTCATCAGCAAACCTAACATGTAAAGAATCCTTGTCCGCTTCAGAATAAACCGCAACTGTTCTTATGCCTAATTCTTTGCAAGCCCTGATTACCCTTAAAGCAATCTCGCCTCGGTTAGCAATCAACACTTTATTAAACATGTTTTTTTGACACTCCCGAGGCTTTGCGCAACCTATCCATTATTGCAATCCCTAGGCCCTTTTCCTCCACCGTTTCGGCAATAATAACGTCTACCTTGTCTTTGTCAAAATCTCTCAGCACGGAAAACAGATTAGCGGCACAGGCAACAAGGTCATTGCCAGGACCCAATAACTTTACGTTGAAATCTCCGTATCTATCTTTATTTTCAAATTTTGCCAGTATGCCGAAACGATACCCCTGCAAATCAAACTCGTGTGCTATGTCTTTTACTTTCTCTGCCTGCATCTTGCCGTTACCTTCCATAATCAATATCTTTGCGTTCGGAGCATAATGCCGCGGATACATCCCTGGAGACAAAATGCCGTCTTTTTTATAGAGTTCAACCTGGGGAATTATTCTTCGCAACTCCTCTATTCCGACTCCACCGGGCCGTAAAACACAAAAAGGATCCTGCGTCAAATCGACAATTGTTGACTCAACGCCTATGTCCGTGCTTCCGCCATCTATAACCAAGTTGATTTTACCATCTAAATCTTCAAGCACGTGTTGAGCGGTTGTGGGTGACGGCCTTCCAAAAATATTGGCACTCGGTGCCGCTATAGGAGTTTGTGCTTTTTTAATTAAATCCAGGGCAATCTTATGATTAGGCATACGCACCGCAATCGTATCTAAACCGCCGGTAATGATATCAGGAATTGCTTCCTGCTTTTTCAAAACTACAGTCAGCGGCCCAGGCCAGAAAGCGTCAATTAAATCCAAGGTTATTTTGTATATTTCGCGTGCTACTTTAAACAAATCCTGCTTATCGGCAATATGCACTATCAAAGGATCTTCCAGAGGCCGGTTCTTTGCCTGAAATATTTTTGCGCAGGCAACTGGGTTCAAAGCATCAGCGCCTAAACCGTAGACGGTTTCGGTTGGAAAAGCTACCAAGCCGCCGGACTTTATTATATTCGCGGCTTTTATAATATAATCTTGCTCTATAGAAAAAGGATTGATTTTTAAGATATCGGTTTTCATTTTTAAAAAACTTATTTCAAGTCTTTGTTTAAGGTAAACATCTCAATCCTCTCCCCTGTCTCTAAATTAAAGCTTGAATGGATATCAACTACTTCAGCGCCGGTTAATTCTTTTATTGTTTGTTCTAACAAAGGCTTAATCTTTTCGATAAGTTTTTCTTTTAATTCCTTTATTAGCTCCATCCCGTCTTCTTTTTTGGCCAACATTCTTTCTGCCGGAGGCAAAACCCCTTTAAACCTGACAATTATTGTATCCCCCATCACTTCCGCGGTTGCTGTTTCAACCTGCTCGCCAATTTGCTCTTTTAATATCATAGTTAACTTTTGGCAAATTGCCGCTTCAACATCCAGTTTTAACTTAATAGTCATATCGCACTACCTCCTTTAAAATCAAACAGGTTTCCAAATTCTTTTTTTGCCCCTTTTATAGCCTCTTCATCATTAGCATAATTTTCTTGCCAAGACTTAAAGAAACGGCCATCGGTAATTTCTATTTTATACCTATGGCTCTCCTTAACTGTAAACCCCGTTAGAGAATTCTCTAACGGGGTAAATTTGGTGATCCTCAATATCCTATCTTGATAAACAATCCTAATCCTATCCGTCAAAGCGCTTCTCCCGTAAGCATCTCGAAAGCTTGTAAGTATTTCTCAGAGGTCTTTAATACTATTTCTTCGGGTAATTCCGGACCAGGCGCTGTTTTATCCCAATCCAGCGTCTCAAGATAATCCCTGACAAATTGCTTATCGAAACTCGGCTGAGATGCTCCATGACAATATTGATCTCTCGGCCAAAAACGCGAAGAATCCGGTGTTAAAACTTCATCAATAAGGATGACCTTATTTTGGTACACCCCCACACCAAAATCTTTGGTGTGGGGGTAAAAACCAAATTCGAACTTCGTATCGGCAATAATTATGCCTTTTGATTCAGCATAAGCGCTTGCTTTCAAGTAAAGAGCAAGGCTTAATTCTCTTAGCTGGGAGGTTATGTCTTTGCCGAGTTCCTGCTCTACGTAATCCTGTGAAACGTTAATGTCGTGCCCAACGTCTTCTTTGGTTGAAGGAGTAAAAATGGGCTCCGGCAGCTTGTCCGACTCTATAAGCCCAGCAGGCAATTTTATGCCGCAAATTGACTGGCTCTGTTGATATTCCTTCCAGCCCGAGCCGGAAAGATACCCTCTCATTGCTGTCCAAATTAAAGCGGATTCGATACAAAATCAAAACGTGTCATTGCGAGGAGGGCTTTTGCCCGACGAAGCAATCTTTTTAAAACCAGATTGCTTCGGGCTTCGCCCTCGCAATGACACACTTTAGAAATCGTATCTCTGACAGATGATTCCGTCGCAAAATACCCCTTAATTTGGACACGAGTGATACCCTCTTACAATACATTCAACCGGTATAGGCTTTGCTTTTTTAACCAGCATGGAGCGGTTTTTAAGAATATCTTTGTATTTCGATAACTCGACAGGATAATCGTTAACTTCCGTGGTGATTAAATGATTTGGAACAATGTCTTTGGTATACTCAAACCAGAATAGACTCAAGTTTGTCAAAACTTCGCCTTTTCGGGGTATACCGGTAGGTAAAACCACATCAAAACAGGATATTCTGTCGGTTGAAACAACCAAGAGTTTATCTTTAAGGTCATAAACATCCCTCACTTTTCCTCTTTTAAATAAGTCGATATCGGGAAAGCGGGTAATCCGCAATGGTTCAATAGTCATCTTAAGCACCTCCTCTATCGCTGTAGCGGATAGAATCTTCGAACTCGTCACCGTTATTATTAAGTTGTCCGGCAAGTTTTTTGTGTTCCTGCCAAATCTCAGAAGGCATACGGTTGCCGAACTGATTCAGGAATTTTTCTGTATCCTGCAGTTCCTGCTTCCAAGGCTCAACATTAATCTCAAAAAGTTTTGCCAATTTCTCTTTGGGAATATCCATACCGCCGGTTTCTAAATCTTGTATATCCGGAACTAATCCTAACGGCGTTTGTTTTGCCTTCGCGCGATTATGCACTCTATCTACTATCCACTTTAATACGCGGATATTCTCTCCGAACCCCGGCCAGATGAACTTGCCCTCATCATCAACTCTGAACCAGTTGACAGAGAATATCTTCGGCGGCTGTGTTAGCTTTTTACCAATATTTAACCAATGATGGAAATAATCACCCATGTTGTAGCCGCAAAACGGAAGCATCGCCATAGGATCCCGGCGAAGCTGACCTACCTGATGGATAGCGGCTGCGGTAGTTTCCGAACCGGTTCGCGCCCCGAGATATACTCCGTGTTGCCAGTTAAAAGATTCGGTCACCAGAGGAATGAGTTGAGTTCTTCTGCCCCCTAAGATTATTGCCGAGATAGGCACCCCTTTAGGGTTATCGAACTCCTTGGAAAGCGTAGGAGAATTATAAATAGAAACAGTAAACCTGGAATTAGGATGCGCGGCTTTTGACTCCTGCCCTGCCTGCCAAGGCTTTCCCTGCCAGTCAATAAGATTAACTGGAACGGGCCCGTCAAGCCCCTCCCACCATGGTTCATTAGTGTCAGTATTTAAAGCAGTATTGGTAAAAAGTGTCGGATAAAACTTCGTTCCCTTTAAGGCCTTAAGCATATTGGGATTGGTCTTCATCGAAGTTCCTGGTGCGACGCCAAATAATCCTATTTCCGGATTTATTGCCCAAAGCCTTCCGTCCGTGCCGACATTGAGCCAGGCAATATCGTCGCCTAAAGTCCATATCTTATAACCGGGAAGCGCAGACTGAAGCATGGCAAGGTTAGTTTTACCGCAGGCAGAAGGCAATGCTGCAGTGACATAGGTTACGTTGCCTTTAGGATCCTCTATACCTAGGATAACCATGTGTTCGGCAAGCCAGCCTTCCTGAAAACCGAGCCAGGAAGCAATCCGCAAAGAGAAACATTTTTTTCCTAAAAGCGCGTTGCCGCCGTATCCTGAGCCAATACTCCAAACCAGGTGCTCGTCAGGGAAATGCATAATAAAGCGCTTGTCCGGGTCAAAATCCCCAACTGAATGCAGTCCTTTAACAAAATCTTCACGCGTGCCTATTTTTTCGATGATTTTCTTACTCATCCTCGTCATAATACGCATGCTCACGGCAACATAGGACACATCCGTAAGCTGAATGCAGGCCTTTGCATAAGGCGAATCCGGATGCCCCATCATATATGGAAGCACATACATCGTCCTCCCCTTCATGCAGCCGTCAGAAAGTTTGCGCATTTTTTCTTTGGCTTCGTCAGGATGCATCCAGTTGTTGTTGGGGCCAGCGGTTTCTTTGTCTGGATGGCAGACAAAAGTAAGATGCTCGGTGCGCGCCACATCCGTAGGGTGGCTGCGGTGAAAATAAGCATTAGGCCAATTCTTTTGATTGAGTTCCTGAAAAATCGGCACATCCCCGATTTTTTCTTCTTTCATTCCGATTTCGATGAGCCTATGTGCCTCTTCTTCGGAACCGTCGCACCAGTAAATCTTATCCGGTTTAGTAAGTTTTGCCTGTTCTTCAATCCATTTTTCAAGCGGTGTTGCCATGGTCTTCTTCCTCCTCTTACGGTTAGATAAAATAAAAAAGCCAACACCGTTTCCTGTTCTCCGCTCATCGCAGAAACTTGGAAACTCGATGTTGGCTTACTTTGCAACAACCTCTATTTAGCTAGAGGCCTTTGCCTTAGTCTTCCGATTTAATCTTGTCGAGCTTTATCCTAAAGGATAGACTTTCCTATCCATTAGAGGAAAGGTCTTATTGTATACGAAAAAATCTTTACGTCAACCCCGTTAGAAATGCCTTAAGATAATATATCATAATTTCTAACGGGGTCAACAAATTATGCAACGAACTTGTCTTCCATGTTCTGATCGAGCGTAAAAATAATTACTCGCTCACCTGTTTTAGTGCTGATGTCCGTATGCAAGCTTCTTATTTGACAACCCATGATATCCGAAATCATATTCTCAAGCAATACTCGGGCACCTTCTAATAGTTGCATCCGGGTTCTCTTTATTAAATCGGCCCCTTCGGCGCTTTTTGTCAGTTGTTCTTCGGCAGGAGTAAGCACACCTTTAAGCCGTACTAAAACCATATCCTTGATAATATAGGCCTTGGTCTCTGTAGGGCCTCTGCCCATATATTCCTTCTCGAATCTGATTATGGCTTCGCTAATTTGTGCTTCTATCTGACCTTTGGTTTTATTTTCCATATTTTTATTATGTTATGTTTTTTATTATACCAGAATAACCTAATAATAAAAGGGGAAACTTGTATGACCCTTCTAGGCATAAAAACTCTCTATTTCTATGCCTCTCAAGCATAGCCATAGGGATTTTTAGCTGTAGCTTGTTATTTGATTCCGGTCAAGCTTTAATCCGCTCCTACCAGCGCCTCCGCCAAGCTCGTCATCGTGCGTCTATAAGGTGGACAACGGCCAACCAAAAGTGCGTATATAAACGCTTTTCTTACTCATTGATCCATAATTAGTTACGATCTACCGGTGTGTCCCTTTGGGGAACGTCCCCGTTATTTTTCCGTTATTTTTTTCCGTTATTTTTTTCACTAAAAGGTATGTTACTTTAACTCGCGATTCCATATAAGTAGCATCCCTTAGCTCCTTATTCTTTCGGCCAGACTAAATCATAATGCACACTACGGCCTTTGCCGGATAATTGACGCAAAACTTTTTTATCAAGCATACCTGCTATTTCGCGAAATGCCGTAGCACGGCTCGTCCTTGCAATGCTCACGTACTTGCGCGTTGTCAATCCGCCGGTAGGCCCTGCCATAATTTTAACGCCTCTTCTGACATTCTTCTCTTCTCTGTTCTTCACTTAAAAAACCGAGTCCATTATGAACCCTTCGTGAGCCCTTTGAGCCGTTTTTTCTTCTTAACCTGCTTCATCTCATTCTGTAAGTTCAAAACCTCAATCAATGGTTCTTTACTATAGTGTAAGGGCTTATGCTTAGTAACTGAATATTCAGGATGATTGTCTTTTTCAGCTCTGTAATTTTGTAAAACCTTTTCCATTTCGTACAATACCTGCCCTTTCCCAATGGCCTTCTGCCCGACTCCATAACTTTGATTGGAGGATAACTCCGGAAAAAGGATAGGTTTTATCATTTCTTCAATATATTTCCCAAGAGAATAAAAACTTCGCACTTCTCCATCCAAACATTTCACCTCAAAAGATTTTCCTCTAATCTGCTCCATAGATTCGATAAAATACGTTAGTTGACCCATAGTAGCTCTGCACATAGTGTCTAAACACAATTCGATTAAATAAGCTTGCTCATCTGTACACTTAATCATTGGCATAAATAAATGCTCCTCATTATTGCTGTTTTCTTAAAAATCTACTCCAATTTATAATTGATTCGGTAATCCGCCATATAAGTCCGGCGTTAAATCTGCCTGCCAATATTCCTTTGTATCAACATCCATTATAGTGAGCTTGCCCGACCATCCAGCTCCGGTATCGATATTCCAAACATTGCACACATGGACCGGCTGTAACGTGTTGTAAAGCTCGGTGGTCGTGTGGCCGACAAATATGTCCTTGTACTTGCCTAATTGACATTTATGCCCGTCTACCTGCTTCTTCCATGCCAAGTCAAGGAGCCTTCTATCCCAGACCAATGCTTGCGCGCTATGACTTGAAAGCGATATATCCGGATTGAACCCCCCATGCACGAACACCTGCTCGCAGCGTCCGATCCAGAGTTGTCCGCCCTTCAAGAAATCGATGTGCGACTGCGGCATGGAACCGCCGTTATATGACGCCATCGTCCGGTCACCACCCTGACTCGTCCATATCTCCGGCTGATCACCGCGTAAAGCCCAGTCCAGCGCCCACATATCATGATTGCCAATGACCAGATCGCAATGTTTAACCTTTAAAAGCTCATCAATGCACTGTTTAACGTCCGGATACCCATCACATACATCGCCCATCACAATCAGGCGGTCTTTCTTATAGTCAAACTTTGAGCGCTCAAAGCACTGCATCATCGCCTTATAGGCGCCGTGGATATCGCCGATGACAAAGGTCTTCACTTAGCGCCCTTTTTCAACGCTTCTTTTAAACCATTAAAGCGTTCAAAAATGTCGTGCCTTACATCATGGATATATTCATCTTGCCCGTTTTCCTGTTCAATCAAAAGACAACCCTGACTCGATACCCGCTCAAAAAACTTGTTAACATTATCTGCGACGCTCAACAAATA
>Ga0265296_1004534_pt1 | contig 12026 bp, 10 predicted proteins | sample MunlanPumphouse1_FD_189073 | JGI IMG/M metagenome (GOLD analysis project Ga0265296, IMG submission 189073) | Groundwater microbial communities from a municipal landfill in Southern Ontario, Canada - Pumphouse #1 | ecosystem: Environmental > Aquatic > Deep subsurface > Groundwater | place... | reverse complement strand
TCTTCACGAACTATCGCCCGCAGTTCTACTTCCGCACGACGGACGTGACCGGCATCGTTCACCTGAAGGAAGGCGTCGAAATGATCATGCCCGGCGACAACGCCGAGCTGAACGTCGAACTGATCACGCCGATCGCCATGGACCAGGGCCTGCGCTTCGCCATCCGTGAAGGCGGCCGCACCGTCGGCGCCGGCGTCGTCGCCAAGATCGTCGAGTAGTCGACGGATCCTTTTGGCCTGACGCGCTCACGCGCTGCTTGAGGCCGAGAGACACAGTAAGCGTAACAGAGCGGCCCTCGGAGAAATCCGGGGGCCGTTTTGGTGTGTCCTGTTCATCCCCGTCATCCTCGGGCTTGACCCGAGGACCGAGCGGTCCGCCGTATTGCTTCAACGGTGGCGCACAGCCCGATCAACATCCGATCCTCGGGTCGAGCCCGAGGATGACGGAGGTGAGGCAGGAAACGTCGCCTGCGTTCAGGCGTTAGGGTCTTCTGCCGAACAGCCAAGGTTCACGATGCGTCTAATCTCGTTGCTTGCGTGCCTTGTGGCCTTGTCGGCCTGCGCGACCCATCCCGGCAAGGTCGATCATGTCCGGTTCGCTAGTGATGCGAAGACGGTGCTGGCGACGACGGAGGATGGGGCGGTGCGCGGCTTGGACGGGGCGGGGACGCGGGTGTTTCTGGGCGTGCCGTTCGCTGCGCCGCCGGTTGGGGATCGGCGCTGGCGGGCGCCGCAGCCGGTGGAGGCGTGGAGCGGAGTTCGGGATGCGACGCGGATCGCCAGGGACTGCACCCAGGCCATCGGGCGGCGCTCGATCCTGGGCGGGGGCGGCGGGATCGTGGTGGGGTCCGAGGACTGTCTTTATCTGAACATCTATGCGCCCGGCGGCGAGCAGGCAGAGATCCTTCCGGTGATGGTCTATGTTCCGGGCGGGGCCTTCACCGTGGGGTCGGGGGCCAACTATGACCCGTCAAAACTGGCGCGCGACCAGGGGCGAGTGGTGGTGACGATGAACTATCGGCTGGGCGCGCTGGGCTGGTTGGCCCATCCGCAGTTCCAAGCGACGGGCGAAGGCTTCGGTGGCAACTTTGGTTTGATGGATCAGCAGGCGGCGCTGCAGTGGGTGCATCGTAACATCGCGGCCTTCGGCGGCGATCCGGGCAATGTGACCCTGTTCGCCGAGAGCGCGGGGGCGTGGACGGCCTGTTACCTGATGACCTCGCCGCAGTCCGAAGGGCTGTATCAGCGGGTCATCATGCAGAGTGGCGGGTGCCTGGAGCCGTCGTCGTTGGTCAGTGCGAAGGATGCGGCCCAGTCGGGGCCGATGTTCGCCGAGCGGCTGGGCTGCACGGGCGAGAACCAGGTCGCCTGCCTGAAGGCCTTGCCGGCGTGGCGGCTGTCGCGGGCGGCCTCGCTGAGGCCGGGCATCAACGGGCCAGGGTCGTGGGGGCCGGTGCATACGGATGCGACCGTGCCGGAAAACCCGGCGGCAGCGGTCCGCGAGGGACGGTTCACGCGCGTGCCGGTGATCGTGGGCACGAACCTGGACGAAGGGCGGCTGTTCGCCAACGAGGTTCACGACATGGATCGCTATCAGAAGGAAACGATCTGGATGTACGGCGACCAGGGTGAGCGTGTGCTGGCGCGCTATCCGGTCGGCGAGGACGGGCCGGCCTACGCCATCGCTGCGAACTTCACCGATCAGAGGTTCGCTTGCCCGTCACAGGCTTTGCGGCGGCAGCTTTCTCGGTATGTGCCGACCCGGGGCTATGAGTTCGCGGATCGCGGGGCGCCGTTCGTGCTGCCGGACTGGATCGTCGGTCTTGACCTGGGGGCCTATCACGCCAGCGAACTGGCCTATGTGTTCGGGACCAGTTGGGTGTTCGCGGACGTCAAAAAGTTCACGCCGGAGCAGAAGGCGCTGTCGGATCGGATGCAACGGCTATGGGCCGGATTTGGTACGGCGGACTTCGCCGCCGAATGGCCCCGCGTCGAGGGTGCGGGGCCGGTGCGGGTGTTCAAGCCCGAGGGCGATACGATGGACGACGACTTCTTCGCGCGCCACCACTGCGACTTCTGGGACGGGACGCCGTTCGGCGCGGTTCACTGATCCCTAAATGAAGCGAACCGTGACGCCGGGCTTGACCTTGTCGGCCAAGGCCCAGGCGTCCCAGTTGGTCAGGCGGACGCAGCCGTGCGAGGCGGTCTTGCCGACCAGATGCGGGTCGGGCGTGCCGTGGATGCCGTAGCTGGGCTTGTTCAGATCGATCCAGACCACGCCGACCGGATTGTTCGGGCCGGGTTTAACGATGACCTTTTCCTTGCCGTCGCCGTAGCCGTAGCCGTAGCTGAGCTTCGATGGGTCGTAGGTGTAGTCGGGGTTTCGGGCGACGCCGTTGACCTTGACCGTGCCGGTCGGGGTCGGGTTGTCGCCGCTGCCGATGGTGGCGGGGAAATAGGCGATCAGCTTGCCGTCGGCGTCGAAGGCCTTGACCGAGCCTTCGCTCTTGTCGACGTCGATATGATCCACCTCGGCGGGCAGGGGCGTGGTGTTGATAGCTGGGACCAGCAGCGCCTGGCCGACGCGGTTGAAGTCGGCGCCGGGGTTCATGGCGCGCAGCAGCGCCTCGGTGACGTGGAAGCGTTCGGCCGGGGCCTCGACGATATTGGCGTAACCCATGTGAGCGGCCTGGCCCTGGGCCTCCAGATCCGTGGGAACGACGCCGAGATAGGGACCGGCCATGTCCTGCTGGGTGATGGCGTAGGTGGTGGTGATTGCGCCCGGACCGGCGGCGGCGCGCAGTCGGCCCATCACCTCGGCGTCGAGCTCGCCGGTCACGGTCATGGCGTTCGCCTCCTGGAAGGCGGAGATGGCCTGACGCATGTTGGAGCCGGCCAGACCGTCGATGGCGCCGGGCGAGAAGCGGGCGCGTTCGAGCAGAACCTGTGCGCGGATCAGGGCGGGTTGAGCCTGAGCCTGGGCGGCGTCGGGCTGAGGCGACTGTCCGGCCTGGGGCGCCGGCTGGGCGGGCGGCGTATAGGCGGAGTTCTCGATGGCGTCGCGCGAGAGGGGGCCGGTCGCGCCCGCCTCGACCGCCGGGGTCTTGGCGGCGTCTTCCTCTCTGGGCGAGCAGGCGGACAGGGACAGGACCGCGAGGGCGGCGAGGGCGGCGGATCGGTTCATTGCGGACTTTCGGGCAGGCGGGCAGGACAGGCGGGCGAGATCAGTTCTGTTCGCCGGTGGCGGGATCGGTCTCGGTCTCGCCGGAGTTGGACGAGCCTTCCGAGCCCTTGGGTTCGGTGGCGGGGCGCGGCGGTTCGCCGTCTTCGTCCGGGCGCAGGTTTTCGTTTTCGACGCTTTTGCTGTCGGGGCGTGGATCGGTCATGGTCGTCTCCCTTTGGATCAAGGCAACGCGCAGGGGGCGGGGCGGCTCCGTCAACGCGCGTTCACCATGCCGGTGAACCCTGATGAAACGCGCATGGGGCAGGGTGGGGTTTGGAATGGACCTTGCTGCACGGGGTTCGATGAGGATGCGTATGGCCGGAATGCTGCAGGTCGAGATCATGGACGCGGGGGCGCTGGACGCCGCCGCCGTCGCCCTGTGGCGTGCGTGGACGGACGGCAATCCTGACCTGGCCAGCCCCTATTTCCGCTGGGACTATGCCGAGATCGCGTCGCGGGTCTGTCCCGGTGCGGCGATCGCGGTGTTCAAGCGAGACGGCGAGATCGTCGGCTTTTTCCCGCATCAGCGGCGGGGCGGGGCGGTGCAGCCGTTGGGCGCGCCGATGAACGACTATCATGGGGTCATCGCGCCTGCGGGCGAGACGATCACGCTGGAGGATGTGGCGCGGCTGTTGAAAGCCAAGCGGCTGAACGTGCCCGGCTGGATCGGCGCGGGCGAGACGGGGCAGGCGCGCGAGACGGTGCAGGTCGTCATGCCCGAGCCGGGATACGACGCCTGGTACGCCGAGCGGCGCACGACCTTCGGCAAATATTTCAAGGACAAGGAACGGGCGCGCCGCAGCCTGGAGGCCGAACTGGGGCCGATCCGGGTGGAGCGCGGGCTGCGGGATCCGGCGCTGCTGGACCATCTGATTGCGTTGAAGGCGGCGCAGTATCGACGGTCGGGTCTGCACGACATCTTCGCCTGCGGCTGGACGCGGGATTTGCTGCACGCGCTGATGAGCGAGCCGCGCGCGGACTTCGGGGCCTCGATGGCGTCGATGCATGCGGGCGACAAGCTGGTGGCGATCGAGTTCTCGCTGCACGCCGGGCGGCATTACCATTTCTGGTTCCCGGTCTATGAGCCGGCGCTGGCGCGCTGTTCGCCGGGCATCCTGCTGAGCATGGACACGATGCGGCTAGCGGCGGCCGAAGGATTCCGGGTGTTCGACTTCGGGTTCGAGGGCGAGACCTACAAGAAGTATTTCGTCAACGCCCGCCAGACGGTGCGCGAGGCCGTGGTGATGCGGCCCGGCGTGACCCAGGTGCTGGGCGACATGACGGTGGCGGCGCTGAATCGCGCGGGCGGACGGGGCGAAGCGGTCAGGGCCTCGCTGCGCCGGCGCTGGGCCACCATCGAAGCCTGCGAGGCGACCCCGGTCGGGCGGTTGAGGGGGGCGGCGGTCGCAGCCCGATCCGCTGTCCAGAAGGCCGCCGCGAGGAAGAAGACGCCCGCGCGCGTCGCCCACGCTTGAGGACATGAGCATGACCGAACGCCGCACCCGCTATCCCGGTCCCATCGCCGAGGCGAAGACCCACGCCCATACGCTGATCGATCAGGGATTCGCCGAGGATGCGGCGCTGGCGGCGGTGCTGGATCGCTATCCGGCCGAACTGTTCGACATCAACCTGTACGACTACGACGACGAGGGGCAGGTCAGCTTGCGCACTGGCGCACGCGGGCGGTTGTCGGGCGAGGAACTGCTGGAGGCGATCAAACAGGGTCGGCTGTGGGTCAATCTGCGTGGGGTCGAGACGGGCTGGCCCGAGCTGTGGACGGCGGCGATGAAGGATTTCGCCGCGATCCAGGCGACCTATCCGGGGATGCGGGCGGTGCGGAATGCGGGACAGTTGATCCTGTCGTCGCCCAAGGCGCGGGTGCCCTATCATTTCGACGCGGCGGGGGTGGTGCTGTTCCACCTGCGCGGGCGCAAACGGCTGTTCGTCTATCCGGGCGACGAGGCGCATCTGCCCGAACGCGATATGGAACAGGTCGTGGCGCGCCAGACGACCGAGGAACTGCCCTATAGGCTGGCGTTCGAGAACGATGCGCAGGTCATGGATCTGGAGCCGGGGCGGGCGCTGACCTGGCCGCTGTATGCGCCGCATCGGGTGGAGAATCTGGACCGGTTCTGCGTCAGCCTGTCGATGGATTTCCAGACCTGGCCGTCGCGGTTCAGGAACGGGGCGCTGTTCACCAATGCGGTGATCCGCAGCCGGGGCGGCCGGCCGCGCTTCACCGACGGCATGACGACGCCGGAGCTGGCCGCACGCTGGGCCGCGTCACTGGCGCTGAAGCGGGCGGGGGCGATGAAGAGCAAGATCGCCAACTTCGAACGCGATTTCGAACCCGAGGTCGGGGCGGCCGATGGGGCGGGCGTCATTGGCGCCGCGCGTTAATTCGAGTTCATGACCCCGAGTTAAAATGACTTGGGCGCGGGCGGCGCGCACCTTCCCCTCACATTCGGGAAAGGGAAGCCGCACATGAAGACCGCACTGATCGCCGCCGCCGCTGTCGCCACACTGGCGGGACTGGTCGCCGCGCCCGCCTCGGCCGCCGAGGTCGAAATCCGCAACGCCGTCGCGCGCGTCGTCGTCATCGTAGAGGACCGCCAGGACATCGGCGTGGAGGTCACGCAGGGCCAGACGCGTCTACCGGCGATCCAGGTGCGCCGCGAAGGCCGCGACGTGAAGATCGACGGCGGCCTTCGTCGCAATGGTATGTTCGGAAGCAGCGACGGCATCCGCAGCTGCAACTCGGGACGGTCCGACGCCGCTCAGCCGGGGCAGGGGGCGACGGTCGAGGTGCGCGACCTGGGACGGATCCGTCTGGAAGACGCGCCGCTGATCGTGGTGCGCACGCCCCGCACCGTCGATGTCAGCGCCAGCGGCGCCGTGTTCGGCTCGGTCGGACGTGGTGCGCGGTCGGTCGAACTGGACAACGGCGGATGCGGCAACTGGAACGTCGCCAATGTGGACGGCGATCTGGAACTGGGCCTTGGCGGGTCGGGGTCGATCCGCGCGGGCACGTCGCGTTCGCTGGATGCCAGCGTCGGCGGCTCAGGCTCCATCGCCGCTGGATCGACCGGCAGCCTGAAGGCGGCTGTGGGCGGATCGGGCAATGTGGACGTGGCCAGCGTCAACGGCCGGGGCGAGCTGTCGATCGGCGGCTCGGGCGGGGTGAACGTGCGTCAGGGCCGGATGGACAAGCTGTCGGTCGCCATCGGCGGCTCGGGCGATGTCCGCTACGGCGGCGCGACACGTGATCTGGATGTCGCCATCGCAGGATCGGGTAGCGTCCGCGTCGCCTCGGCCACAGGATCAGTGTCCCGTTCGGTCGTCGGATCGGGAACCCTGCAGATCGGGCGCTAAGACCCGTTTCTCCGCCGCGAGAGGAAAGGCCCCCGGTCGTGGAACCCCGGGGGTCTTTTTCGTGCGTGGCGTAAGCCAAGAAAAAGCCCCGGCGGATCGCTCCGCCGGGGCTCTTCATCTTGTCTCAGGCGTCGAGGATCAACGCAGGCCGAACAGCTTGGTGACGCTGCCCAGGTTGCGGCCCAGGGTGGCGCCGGCGCGGTCGCGCGATTGCAGATCGCCGCCGAAGTTGTAGCGAACGCCGACTTCGAAGGAGTCGATCGTCAGGTCTGCGTCTTCCAGTTCAGCGCGGTCATAGCCGGCGAAGACGCTGTAGGGCGTTGCAGCGAAGGCGTATTCGGCGCCGACGCCCGCCGACCAGCCGTCGGTGCTGACGCCAGCGAAGTCCACGTCCGAATAGGAGGCGCGAGCGGCCAGACGCAGGGCGGGCGTGGCGTAGAAGGCGGCTTCACCACCAACGGTCCACAGGTCCGCGTCATCGACGGTGCCGTACGACACGACGCCGGTCAGCGTGGCTTGCTGGAAGTACTTCTGGCCTTCGGCGCCGAAGGTCATCAGCGTGTCGCCACCGGCGATTTCTTCAGCGCCGACGAAACCGCCGAAACGCATGTCTTGGATGGCCTTGGTCAGGTGGACGGCGCCCGACAGGGTGGTCTCGTCGCCGAAGTCGTTGTCCGAATAGGTTCCGGCGGCGTTGAAGGTCGCGGTCCAGTCGCCGAAAGCGGAAGTGGCGACGGTGCCGGCGACGGTGGCGCCGTCAAGGTCGGTGTCAGCGCCGGGGACTTCGATCTTGGAATGGTTGTAGGCGACGCCGACCGAACCGATGGCGTCTTGAGCGAAGGCCGGAGCGGCGAACAGAGCGGCGGCGGCGGCCGAGGCGAGGAGGATCGTCTTCATTTTCTTTTGTCCTTAGCAGTCTGTGCCCGGATGGGGGTCCAGGAAGGGCGCCTGCTATCAGGGTGCGGACGAAGCTGAGCAATAAACCGCCGTTCGATATTCTCCTGTTGCGAAGATGTTGCACGACTGTCACGCGTTGCGGCGGGAATGTGTCACCAAGGGGGAGGTCCTGGGGCGAACGGTTAACGTGGAGATAGAATATAAAGATATAAGCATATCCTTATGTCTATTGACGTGGGGCACCCCTTGTGATCATCTGCATTCGTCGTGGTCTGCATGCGCTCCTCGGGGTGCGTGGAGCTAAGAGGGAAGCCGGTGTGAAACCGGCGCTGCCCCCGCAACTGTAAGCGGCGAGTCGAGGGTCCATCTCGTGTCACTGGCGTTCGCGCCGGGAAGGCCGGGCCCGAGGCGTCGACCCGTGAGCCAGGAGACCTGCCCCGACAGATAACGTCCTCCGGCGGGGTGCCCGGTCAGGCCGCATGCGCGCCGCCGGACCCATTGCGTCCGCGTCGGCGTCCGCGCGACCCTGTCCGAAACCTGGCCACAACACAGGTTTCGAATGTCATGACCCGCCACACCGTACAGGTCGCCACCCTCGGCTTTCCCCGCATTGGCCCCAAGAGGGAGCTGAAGACTGCGCTTGAGGCGCATTGGGCGGGAAAGATCGATGCGGAGACGCTGCTCTCCACCGCCGCCGAGCTGCGCGGCCTGACCTGGGCGCGGCAACGCGACCTGGGGGCCGACATCGTGCCGTCCAACGACTTCTCTCTGTATGACCAGGTGCTGGATCTGACGGCCATGGTCGGGGCCGTGCCTGCGGCCTATGGCTGGAACGAAGAGCGCGTCGATCTGGCGACCTATTTCGCCATGGCCCGTGGGTCGCGCGGCGACGCCCAGGTCTGCGAGCACGGTCACGTTCATGGCGGCGGCGAAGGCGTGCCCGCCATGGAGATGACCAAGTGGTTCGACACCAACTACCATTATCTGGCGCCCGAGTTCACGGCGGACCAGACATTCCGCCTGGGGTCGACCAAGGCGCTGGACGAATATCTGGAAGCCAGGGCGCAGGGGATCGAGACCCGGCCGGTGCTGCTGGGGCCGGTGTCGTATCTGCTGCTGGGCAAGACGCGGGGCGAGGCCTTCGATGTGCTGAGCCTGCTGCCGCGCCTGTTGCCGGTCTATGCCGAGGTGCTGCGCTCGCTGGCGCGAGCGGGGGCGACCTGGGTGCAGTTGGACGAGCCCTGCCTGGTCACCGACCTGAGTGACGAGGCCAAGGCGGCCTATGACCACGCCTATCGCGTGCTGACGGACGTGACGCCGCCGATCAAGGTGATGCTGACAACCTATTTCGGGGCGTTGGGCGACAATCTGGAGACGGCGTTGAAGCTGCCGGTGCAGGGACTGCACATCGATCTGGTGCGCGCGCCGGAACAGTTGTCGCAGGTGGCGTCGGCGGCGCGAGCCGATCAGGTGCTGTCGCTGGGCGTCATCGACGGGCGCAATGTTTGGAAGGCCGATCTGAACGCCGTGCTGGACCGGGTCGAGCCGTTGGTGGCCGCCGGGCGTCAGGTGGTGATCGCGCCGTCCTGCTCCCTGCTGCACACGCCCATCGATCTGGAGCGGGAGACGGCGCTGGATGCGGAGATCAAGGACTGGCTGGCGTTCGCGGTACAGAAGGTTGGCGAGCTGGCGACCTTGGCGCGGGCGCTGAACGAAGGCCGGGCGGCGGTGAAGACCGAGCTGGACGCCTCGACCGCCTCGGTCGCGTCGCGCCGCACCTCGCCGCGCATCAATGATCCCAGGGTTCAGGCGCGGGCGGCCGATGCCGATCCGGCGCTGGCGAACCGCAGCTCCAGCTTCGAGATCCGGCGCGGGGTGCAGCAGCGGCGGTTGAACCTGCCGGCCTATCCGACCACCACCATCGGCTCGTTCCCGCAGACCTCAGAGGTCCGCAAGGCGCGGGCCGACCACGGCAAGGGCGTCATCGACGACGCGGCCTATGCCCGGTTCCTGCGTGAAGAGACCGCGCGGACGGTGAAGTGGCAGGAGGACCTAGGGCTGGACGTGCTGGTCCACGGCGAGTTCGAACGTAACGACATGGTCCAGTATTTCGGCGAGCAGCTGTCGGGCTTTGCTTTCACCAAGGCGGCGTGGGTGCAGTCCTATGGCTCGCGCTGCGTGCGGCCACCGATCATCTTTGGCGACGTGTCGCGGCCCAGGCCGATGACGGTGGAATGGTGGCGTTATGCCCAATCCCTGACCGATCGGCCGATGAAGGGAATGCTGACCGGGCCGGTGACGATCCTGAACTGGTCCTTCGTGCGTGACGACCAGCCGCGCAGCACGACCTGCCGCCAGATCGCCTTCGCCATTCGCGACGAGGTGACGGACCTGGAGACGGCGGGCGCTGCCGTGATCCAGATCGACGAGGCGGCCCTGCGTGAGGGCCTGCCGCTGCGTCGTGCGGACTGGGCGGGGTATTTGGAGTGGGCGGTGGAAAGCTTCCGCATCACGGCGTCAGGCGTGCGGGACGAGACCCAGATCCATACCCACATGTGCTATTCCGAGTTCAACGACATCATCCAGTCCATCGGGGCCATGGATGCGGACGTCATCTCCATCGAGACCTCGCGGTCCAGGATGGAGCTGCTCGACGCCTTCTCCGACTATCGCTATCCGGCCGAGATCGGGCCGGGCGTCTATGACATCCATTCACCCCGCGTGCCGTCGGTGGAGGAGATGGCGGCCCTGCTGACCGCGGCGGCGGGCAAGCTGCCGGCGGATCGGCTATGGGTGAACCCGGACTGCGGGCTGAAGACGCGGGGTTGGCCCGAGACCGAGGCGGCGCTGACGAACATGGTGTCGGCCGCGAAGGCTGCACGAGCTTGAGCGTCACGCTGATCGACATGGTGTTCCCTGGGGACGCCAATCACCACGGGACATTGTTCGGGGGCGTCGGTCTGGCGCACCTGGACAAGGTCGCCTTCCTGGCCGCTGCGCGTCACGCGCGGCGGCCGACCGTGACGGCCGGATGCGAGCGGATCGACTTCGCCGCGCCCGCCCGGATCGGCGAAATGGTCGAGGCGACGGGCAAGGTCGTGCGCGTCGGCCGCACGTCGATGGGCGTGGAGGTCGAGCTATGGGCCGAGGCGCTGGTCAGCGGCGAGCGACGGCTGTGCACTCGGGGCGTCTTCAACATGGTGGCGCCGCGAGAGGCGGGGCAGGGCGACCTGCCGCCTCTGCTGGAAGACATACCCCAGGACGACGGCTGGCTGAGGGCGGTGGAGATGGTCTTTCCGACCTGGACCAACCACTACGGCACGCTTTACGGCGGCGATGCCCTGAAGCTGATGGGCAAGGCGGCCTTCATCTGTGCGACGCGCAAGGCCAGGGCGGTCATGGTCATGGCCGCGTCGAACCGCATCGACTTCTCGTCCCCTATAAGAGAAGGCGACATGATCGAACTGGCGTCCCGCGCGACAAAGATCGGTCGAACCTCGGTGACCATAGAGGTCGAACTGTGGGCCGAGGGATTGCTTACGGGGAAGCGGCGGCGGTCTGCGGCGGCCGAGTTCGTCATGGTGGCGGTGGACGAAGCGGGTCGGCCGAGGACGATTTCCCGGCCGGTGTCGGTGCTGGAGGCGGACTGACGAAATCCTGTGTCAGCACGGGTTTGCGCGCTTGACGAAATCAGAATCGGTAGGCATAAGCCACCACTCTTGTTGGACCGGCTGTGCACTTCGGTGCAAACGCGGTCCGCAGGAACGACCTAAGTCACTGTTCTTTGCAGCTTCTTGGGACTTCAGCGGCCTTCGCGGGTAACTGCGTGGGCCGATCGTTTTTGCGGATTTGCGTTCCCTGAGGGCTTTTTGCCCGAAGGCCTTCGGTCTTTGAAATGGTTCACAGGGACGCGGTCCTCCGACCGCATTGGAAGTAAGCACCGATATGGATCAAAGCATCCGCATCAGGCTCAAGGCCTTTGATCACCGCGTCCTCGATTTCTCGACGCGCGAGATCGTTAATACCGCCAAGCGCACCGGCGCGACCGTTCGCGGTCCGATTCCGCTGCCGACCCTGATCGAGAAGTTCACCGTGAACCGCTCGCCGCACGTCGATAAGAAGTCGCGTGAGCAGTTTGAAATCCGCACGCACAAACGCGTGCTCGACATCATCGACCCCACCCCGCAGACCGTGGACGCGCTCATGAAGCTCGACCTGTCCGCCGGTGTGGACGTCGAGATCAAGATTTAAAGTAGAAAGAGGCGGGATCCGATGCGCACGGGCGTGATCGCCAAGAAGCTGGGCATGACCCGCGTGTTCGCCGATGACGGCGCGCACGTACCGGTCACTGTGCTTCAGCTCGACGGCTGCCAGGTCGTCGGCCAACGTACCCAGGAGCGTGACGGCTACGTCGCTCTCCAGCTGGGCGCTGGCACGAAGAAGGCTAAGAACACCAACAAGGCTCAACGCGAGACCTTCGCCAAGGCGGAAGTCGAACCGAAAGCCTATGTGACCGAGTTCCGCGTCGATGCGGA
>Ga0265296_1004533_pt1 | contig 12030 bp, 14 predicted proteins | sample MunlanPumphouse1_FD_189073 | JGI IMG/M metagenome (GOLD analysis project Ga0265296, IMG submission 189073) | Groundwater microbial communities from a municipal landfill in Southern Ontario, Canada - Pumphouse #1 | ecosystem: Environmental > Aquatic > Deep subsurface > Groundwater | place... | reverse complement strand
GCTCGATGTCTTCTTCACTCGCAGAAACATAGCCCCTCCTTGGTAGACATTACCATTCTACCAGATGTTTCCGTCGCAAGTCAAGAACTATTGCTTATTCACGTGGCACTACGTTTTTCGCCAATCGCCCATTGTCACCGTCGAGACACCCCTTCAAATCGGGCTCAAACTGTAGAAGAAAGGTTATAATGACCTTTTTCAGCGTTAACTACAATAAGTTTTTATTCAGGTTTAAGTTCGGAGTTACCCCACGATTGCACCTCTAATTCTCCTCCAAGGGTTTCTCAAAATATTTCTGTTAGATTTTTCGACCAGCTGCGTCTATTGCAGTAGAAGGGTTAACCTTCACTCGTACCCCCTCGTAACACAAATGGACAGTGTTCCTTTCTGACTAAGAGGACAATGTGGGTTCGAATCCCGCCGAGGGGGTAACGAATACGGGCACGGTTAGGTCGGAAAGGCTAATCGTGCCCGGCTATTTTACTTGACAACTCGTTTTAAATTAGGTATACTTTTATTACTTAGTTGGAAAGGAAGCATTTGTGCTACGAGGAAAGGCGTTGAGAAATCAGCGCCTTAAAATAAAAAAGCCCTGCTACTTAGTTGGGCTTTTTTATTTTACTCCGAGCGCTACGATAAGCTTTTATTTAGGTTTAAGCTCGGAGTTAAACCGTCTAACACCCCTGCGGATTTTCTCGCTTAAAAAACTATATTAGTGTAATTTTGCGGGTCCTGCCGAGGCATGTTTCTCGCAGCACTATTTAGCTTTACGCCAGCGTGATAGTCTAATGCCGCTGTCAAGTTTCTCGCTCAAAGTAAATTTTGCCTTTCGCTTTGCTCCATGCCGGCAAAGGTCTCTCGCATTTTTGGGTTGACAAGCATACTGAGAGGGGTAAAATAAAGATGGATAATGAGGCGTACTTGAATCGCAATCCAAGGGGCGGTAAATAGAACCCTCGTTTCTACTATCCCATGGATTTGATTGAGGTTGATTGAGGTTAAAATCCTTGATTTCTATCTATTTTTGATGTATAATTATACTTATGACTGATATTGATAAAGAAATCGCATTTTATGAGGAAATACGAGAGAGTTTAGAAGCAAAGCACATGGGTAAATGGGTGCTTATTCATGATCGGAAACTTATCGCCGTATATGATTCGTTTGAAATAACTGCAGAAAATGCTGTTCGTCAATTCGGCGCCGGACCCTATCTTATTCGGCAAGTAGGAGCACCGCCTCTAACCTTACCAGCATCCGTAATGTATCGTTTTAGCCATGACTGAAACGAATTGCGGATTTAATGATGGTCCCAAGGGATCTGGAGCGAGCTTACTTGCTATATACGGACCAACCCTCAAGGTTGATATTGGATTCGATTCTAACTTTAGACCCAAAACCGAAATCATTCCTGTTTCTGGAATAAAAAATGTAGATGCTTTGGTGGATACCGGCGCATCTGAGTCTTGTATTGATAATTTGCTTGCATCTTCTCTGAATCTTCCAATTGTTGACAGGCGCGCCATTTCTGGAGCCGGTGGCAAACACCTTACAAATATGTATTTAGCGCAAATATATGTATCGGCTTTAAAGTTTACTATTTATGGCGTATTTGCTGGTGTTGATCTGCGAGCAGGAGGACAACCTCATAATGCTTTGATTGGAAGGACTTTTTTGCAAGTCTTCACAATGATTTACGAAGGTAGAACTGGAAATGTTACGTTATCTTCAAAGTAAATAAAGGGGTAGGTTTGGTTTTTGAATCCCAATCCCGAAAATGGCTTGGGGTTTTTTGTTTACAGCCATGAATATTTTTGTCGGTAACATATTGTTTGAAACTACTCAAGCTGACCTGGAGAAGCTCTTCGCGGGCTTTGGCAAGGTCGCTTCAGCGGTAATTGTGATGGATAAAAACGGTAGGAAATCCCGGGGGTTCGCTTTTGTAGATATGCCTGATGAGGCGCAGGCAACTGCGGCAATAGATGCCTTAGATGGCAGGGAATTCATGGATAGAGTTATTAATGTCAGCCTTTCACATCCTAAGTCTGAAGCTAAACAGCGGAGAATAAAAAGAAAAGAGATACAGTTAAAGAATAAAACGCAGGCACAGGATAGTTTACAAGAAGAAAACTTTGGGCGAAAGCCTGATCCACGGTTGGTTTTTCAAAGAGCAGACGGGCGTAAAGTAGGCAGGCGTACGCTTAGTTTTATGAAGCGGCGCGCTGCGGCCGGGATCAAGGGCCCGCTTTTACCGCGGCGCAAATTTCACGATAACCCGCTGCGCTGGCGCAAAAAAGCAAGGCCTTTGGGGAAAAAAGGAAAGGCGGGTTTATATGGTAAAAAAGAAAAAGCCAAGGATTAGCTGCCATAAATGCAGCACCCAGGCGGATTGCTGCCGGTTGGGGGCATGGATTGACCTAGAGGAGGCCAAGAAAATAATATCTTCAGGGATAAAGGGAGATTTCTTTCATTTAGAAATTGACAAAGATTTTCCTTCCGGATACCGGGTGGGCACCAGTTACCAGGATCAGTCCTGTTCTTTTCTTGATTCCCGCGGCCTCTGCAAAATCCATAAAGTAGATTACAGCTTAAAACCGCTTACCTGCAAGGAATTTCCCTATGAAAACAATAAGCTCTCTTCTTTTGCCGATGTTCTCTGCACGCTGTTTAAAAGGGAAAAGCGGAAATCGCGCAAGGGAAAATAGTCGTTGTCCCTGTCTTAAAATTCTTTATTGATTCATTCCCTGTTTAGCGGTAAAATAAGATTGTAAACTCTTTAGTCCTTGACAATTCTTGTCAGAAAAAGTAACGCGGAATTGTCAAGGATTAATTCGCACATAAACTTATGTTGCTATCGCTCCATAAGTTTAGTGCTCATTAAAGGCAAAGCTATGTGGTGGTTTAATATTTTTAGGAAGAAGAAGATGGTTGAGGCGGCCTTGAAGGAACGCCGGCAGATTCCCAGATGGGATATCGGGATTAAGGCGCAGGTAAAGCCGCAGGGGAAAATTGGCTTTTTAAGCTGCCAGATAAAAGATTTGAATTTTCGGGGATTCAGGATTATTCTGGCTTCGCAGCTGGAAGATAACTGCCGCGCCCTGGCTATACATTTCGCAGAGGATTTCATTTTTAATGTAGAAGTAGATATTGTCTGGCACGCCTTGATAAACGGCCAGAATACATACGGCGTCAAGTTCACCAGAGTAAGGGATGATGACAAAGAAAGGCTATATCAGTTTGTCTTTCAAAATTTCCCGTCAGTAATCGAGCGCAATATCAAGGGCTAAGCAATGAGGAAGGCCTGAAATCTAAAAGAAATCATTACACCCGGCCTTATCGGATTGGCCATGCACCCCGGCATAAATGAATGCCGGGTTTCCGCCTTCTGCGGGATGTGTTTCCTCCTGGAACAACAAAAAAGCCCCGAAATCTTTCGGGGTTTTTTGTAGGTGATAGGCCTATCTAGCTTTCGCTATTTAGCCACCTCCTGATTTGCCCCGCGAGCGCTTATCCCCGCGGAGCAATGCCCATAAGTAAACGCTTCTATATAGAGTATGCAATATTTTTAGTAAAAAATCAAGGGGTAGGGTTAAATTATTCTTGCCGATAGATGTAATCAAGCATATAATTAGGGGCATAGGAAAGCGAGTCAGCAACATGTTTCCCGCCTTAGCGGGATCCCGCAGTTGGATAACGGACAGCGGGAAAAAGCGCATATCAGGTTATTAGGGTATCAGTGAGCAGGATATCAGCGTATCAGGCTATCAGGAAAAAAGGCCAATCTGATATACTGGTATCCTGATAATCTACCCACTGATAACCTGATTTCCTGATAAACGCAGTTAACATGGTTTTAACACATATTATACGAGGAGTAACTTTTATGGAAAGTATAAAGTTCGATTTCAATAATCTATTTAGTTTCAGCGTAGGCAGTCAACACGGCGTAGATGATAAAGAGCTTGAGGAAATCTCAGGCGCGGCTAAAGAGGCGCATCAGCATCTGCTGAAAATCCTAAAACACAGCCGCAGCCGGATTAAACTAGGCTTGGAATGGGCTAAGCTTCCCGAGCAGGAAGCAGGTATTATTAAAGAAATCCAGAAGCTCGGTTCAGGAATTGCCGCTAAATTTGACAATGTTATTTCGTTGGGCATCGGAGGTTCGTATTTAGGCCTGCGCGCGGCGCAGGACGCGCTTTGCCCGCCGTACTATAATGAATTTCCGGTTTTGAGAAAAAAATCACCGCGGATTTATTTTGAAGGTAATAACCTTGACCCGGATACTTTGGCAGTTTTACTGAAACAGCTTAACCCTAAGAAGACCGCGGTAGTAGTTATTTCTAAATCCGGAGAAACCGCTGAAACTAAAGCCGCTTTCTTGGTTTCGGAAAACTGGCTAAAGAAAAAGATAGGGAAGCATTACGGCCGGCAGGTTTTTGCCATTACTGACCCGGTATCGGGCAGCCTGCGCAGCCAGATAAATTTAGAACAGTCTAAAGATAAACAGAGTTTCCGCAGCCTGCCGCTTTTAAAAGGCGTAGGAGGAAGATTTTCCGAGCTGAATATGGGTTTATTGCACCTGGCGATTTTAGGTATAGATATCCGGGATGTTTTAGCCGGGGCAAAAGCAATTGCGCGCAGGTGCAGCCGGGAAGGCGTGCTGCAAAACCCCGCTTACTTGTACGCTGTTTTGCATACCATCCTTTATCGCAACAAAAATAAAGCGATTGCTATCTTAATGCCTTTTTGCGAAACCTTGAAATCTACCGCAGACTGGTACGTGCAGCTTCTCGCTGAGAGCCTAGGCAAAAAATACGCGCGTAAAATAGAGCTTGCCGTTGATGGCACGGAGAGCTGGAGCAAAAGTGAAGTGGTGAACTTGGGCCGTACCCCGATTTCCTGCCGCGGCACAGGGGATTTGCATTCTCTCCAGCAGAATAATATCGAGGGAGAAAATAATAAGGTGATAACTTTTATCAGGGTGGAGAAATTCAAGCGCGAGCTGAAAATTCCCGGTAAGGGCGATATGCTTTCTGGCAGGCGTTTTTCTGAACTGCTCAAGCTGGCTCAGGAAGCAACCGAGTGGGCGCTGGTAAGGGAGTCGCGGCCAAACTGCGCGATTATCCTGCCGGAAGTAACTCCGTATCACTGGGGCGCGTTGTTGTTCTTCTTTGAGATGGCTACTGCCTTTGAAGGCGAGCTATTGAATGTTGATGCTTTTGACCAGCCCGGTGTGGAGGGCTATAAAAATTATATGTATTATAAATTGGGCAAGGCCGGCTTCCCGGAAAAGATCGCTCAAGAAATTAAAAATAATCCGCTGTCTAAAGATGCAAAGTATATCCTCTAATATATAAATCTTAAACACTCGTGTTCAGGTTAGCGGGTGTCTGTCGGCTGTAATATCCGTTTTAAGATTTTATTTCCCAATAACATGGGGCCTCAAATATTCTTCGAGCGAGCCCGCCGTAAAAGGCGAGGCGAGTCGAGAAGAAGCACATCTTTTTTCTGGGCTGCGCCGCCTTCGACGGCTTCGCTAGAATAGTATTGGAGGCGAAAGTTAACTATGCTGACAATCGGAAACCTTAAGTTAAAATCAAATTTGATCCTCGCGCCCATGGCCGGCATAAGCGATTTGCCTTTTCGCTTGCTCAACCGCCAGTTTGGCTGCGAGTTGGCGTTTGTGGAGATGATCAATTGCCGCTCGATCAGCCACAAAAGTAAACGCACCCAGCAGATGCTTTGCACTGATAAACTGGATAAACCGCTGGGGATCCAGATCTTAGGCTCTGAGCCTAAGTATGTTTTAAAGGCCATGGATGTGTTAAAAAGCTATAAGTTTGAGATTTTAGATTTTAATGCTGCCTGCCCGGCAAAAAAAGTAGTGCGCCGCGGCGAAGGTGCCGGCCTGATGTGCGATATAAAAAAATTGCACCACCTGCTTAAGCTGGTGGTGAGAGAGTCTATCGTGCCGGTTACGGTGAAAATCCGCTCCGGCTGGGATAAGGATTCTTTAAACGCAAAAGAAGCAGCCCTGGCAGCGCAGGATGCCGGCATCAGCGGATTACTTATTCACGGCCGGACAAAATCGCAGGGCTATAGCGGCAGCGTAGACTATCAAATCATTCGTCAGGTTAAAAAGGCTTTGGCTATTCCGGTAATTGCCAGCGGAGATGCCTTATCCGGGCAGTTGATAAAAAAATTGTTTACTGAAACCGGCTGTGATGCGGTGGCAGTTGCCCGGGGGGCTTTGGGTAATCCCTGGATTTTTCAGGATAGAGAGCCCGGCTTACAGGAGGTTGTAAAAACCATGTGCGGGCATCTTGATTCCAGCATAGATTTTTACGGAGAAAGAGTCGGGGTGATGAAATTCCGTAAATTTTTTGCCTGGTACACTAAGGGGTTGCGTAAAGTGCGCACCTTGAGGGAAAAATCGTCCCGGGCAAAGACGAAAGAGGAGATGTCCGCTATAATCAATAGTTTATGATCAAACAGCTTGATACTTCAGTCCGGTATTTATCAGGTATCGGCCCTAAGCGCGCCGGCCAATTCTGCCTGTTGGGTATTAATACCATCGAGGATTTGCTCTACTATTTTCCCCGGCGTTACGAAGACCGCGCTAATTTCACACCGATTTCCCGTTTGCAGGATGGCCTTGCGCAGACGATTAAAGCTACGGTTGTTGCTCGTGGCGCTCACCAGTCTTTCCGGCGCAGGGGTTTTAATATTATAGAGATCGCCGTATCCGATGCTACCGGAAGTATATTTTGCGTCTGGTTTAATCAGCCCTACCTTAAGGAATATTTTAAAGTGGGGGTAGAATTGGCCCTTTACGGAAAAGTAGAACATTATTCCGGCAGGCTGCAGATGAGCGCTCCGGAGTTTGAAATTATTTCCGGTAAAGAAGAAGAGCCTTTGAATGTCGGCAGGATTGTGCCGGTGTATTCTCTGCCTCAACGGATGACTCAACGCTACCTGCGCCAGATAATTAAAACCGCTCTGGATGAAAGTTTAACGCATTTAACTGATTTTCTGCCCTATCCGGTTAGGTCCCGGAATAATTTATTGAATCTTGCGCAGAGTTTACTCAATATTCATTTTCCGCAAAGTTTTTTACTGCAAAAACAAGCTTATCAAAGGCTGGCTTTTGACGAGTTTTTTCTCTTTCAGCTGCCTTTGGCAATACGTAAAAGGCACAAACAACAGGCTAAGGGCATTAACCATAAAATAGAAGGGGATTTGGTTAAAGATTTTATCGTTCAATTGCCCTTTAAATTTACTGCCGCGCAGGAAAAAGTAATTCAGGAAATAAAATTAGATATGGCTATGCCAAATCCGATGCGCAGGCTGCTGCAGGGAGATGTCGGCTCGGGTAAGACGGTAGTGGCTACAGTTGCCGCTCTTATTGCGGCCCAGGGAGGGTATCAAGCGGCATTTATGGCGCCTACGGAAATACTGGCCAGGCAGCATTATGAGAAGATAGGTCTACAGTCCACAGCGTCCATCAGTCCACAGAAAGTAAGAATCGGATTATTAACCGGTAGTTTAAATAAAAAAGATAAAGAAAGCTTACTGCGCCAGCTCAAAGAGCAAGAGATTGACTTGCTCATCGGCACGCACGCCCTGCTGGAAGAGAAAGTGGAGTTTAAGAATTTAGGCTTGGTGGTAATTGATGAACAGCATAAATTTGGCGTAGGCCAGCGCGCGCTTTTGCCGCAAAAAGGGCTTAATCCGGATGTCCTGATTATGACTGCCACACCCATCCCGCGGACTCTGGCAATTACTCTTTACGGAGATTTAGACATCTCCGTGATTAATGAATTGCCTCCGGGAAGGCAAATAGTTAAGACTCTGTGTTTTACGGAGGCAGAGAGGGCAAAGGTTTATCAATTCGCTAAAACTCAACTGAATCAGCTCAGGCAGGTTTTTATCGTTTATCCGGTAATCGAAGAGTCCTACGCAATGGATATTGCCGGCGCTAAAAAAAGCTATAGCCAATTAAAAGAAAATGAATTTAAGGGTTATCGCTTGGGTTTAATCCACGGCAGGATGAAACAAAAAGAGCAGGAAGAAATTATGCGTAAATTTGTTGGCCGGGAGCTGGATATGTTAGTTTCCACCACCGTTTTAGAGGTAGGAATTGATATTCCTAATGCTACATGCATGATTATCGAACATGCCGAGCGTTTCGGCTTAAGCCAATTACATCAGCTGCGCGGCAGGGTAGGCAGGGGAGCAGGCCAGTCTTTCTGCATTTTAGTCTCCAGCGCCCAAAGCCAGGAGGCCGCAGCCCGCATGGAAGCAATGGTAAGGTATAGTGACGGTTTCCGGATTTCCGAGGAGGATTTAAAAATCCGCGGGCCGGGCGAATTTTTCGGAGCGCGCCAGCACGGCCTGACGGAATTAAAAATCGGCAACCCATTGGTCCAGATGCAGTTGTTAAAAAAAGCCAGGGAAGAAGCGCTTAAATTAATCAGCCAGGATCCTTTACTGCAGGCAAGGCCGAATACGCTCTTAAGAGATAAACTGTTGCGTAGATTTCCCGAATACCAGAATTTAATCATTGCGGCTTAAGGGGCAATTTTATCTTGACAAGCATTGAATAATAGAGAATAATAAAAATATTACAAGGAGATACTTTTATGGATTCCGAGGTTTTTACCTTTGAAGAAGCAAGGCAATATTTAAAGATAAGCAATTCTACTCTCTATCGCTTACTCCAGGGAGGAAAAATCCCGGCCTCAAAGGTCGGACGCTCCTGGAGGTTTAGGAAGGAAAAGTTGATCGCCTGGCTGGAGAAGCAAGAGAAGGAAAGAGGCTAAGATGGCAAAGAATATTTTGGTAATTGACGATGAAGGTTTGGTAACTAAGAGTTTACAAAGGCTGCTTAAAAAAGAAGGCTTTAATGCCACAATTGCCGCCAGCGGAGAAGAAGCAATCGAGCAATGCAAGAATTCGGATTTCGATTTGATTGTTTCCGATATCAGAATGCCGCAAATTAATGGAATAGAGACTATTCAAAAGATACGAGCATTGCTAAAAGAGTCAGGCAAGAAAGCGATCCCCGAAATCCTCATCACCGGGTATGCTGATGAGGATAACTACAAGAGCGCGTTAGAATTAAAAGTCGCAGATTACATATATAAACCTTTTGATACTAAGGAGTTTTTAGATACAATCAAGAAAAACTTAGATGCTGCTAAAGAATAAGATTGCCATTATAAGCGGCGCCAGCCGTGGTATAGGCCGGGCAATAGCAATAGAATTGGCTCAAGAGGGAGCGAACATAGCCTTTAGCTACCTCAAAAGCAAATCCGAAGCCCAGGTTTTGGAAGAGGAACTTAAAACGCTTGGCGTAAAAGCAAAAGCTTCTCAGGTAGATATCAGCGATTTTGAAGCTGTATCTGGTTGGGTAAAAGAAACCAAAGAGCTTTTTGGCGGCCTCGATATTGTAATAAATAATGCCGGCATCATCAAAGATATGGCATTAATGTTTATGGAAAAGGCGGACTGGCAGGTGGTGATAGATACGAACTTGGGCGGGGTTTTTAATCTTGCCCGTGCGGCGATAATCGGTTTTATGAAAGATAAAAGTGGTAATATTATCAACATATCTTCTGTCAGCGGCATTATAGGCGTGGCTAGGCAAACAAATTATGCTGCCTCAAAAGCAGGTATTATAGGTTTTACCAAGTCTTTGGCTAAAGAGGTCGGAGCATACAATATCAGGGTAAACGCCGTAGCCGCAGGATTCATAGATACTGATATGACTAAGGGCCTGAAAGACTCTTATAAGAATGAAATGCTAAAGCAAATTCCATTAGGCAGGTTTGGCAAACCAGAAGAGGTGGCAAAGGTAGTTAAGTTTTTAGCCAGCGATGAAGCAAGATACATAACTGGCGAAGTTATTGTTGTTGATGGCGGATTAACAATGGCATAATAAGCTTACATAGTTAACGCTGAAAAACTCCTGTAGTTGCCCAATTTATTGGGCCCGATAAATCGGGCAACTACAATATATGGTATGGACAGAGGGGTTTTTCAGTGGTAACTACATAAGGCCCAATGAATCAAAAGCGGATAGTGATTACAGGAATAGGGGTACTTGCTCCAAACGGCATCGGCAAAGAGGCATTCTGGTCCTCTTTAAAAGCAGGGCGTTCAGGGATAAAGCCGATAACTATTTTTGACCCCGGTCTTTTCAAAACAAAACTTGCCGGTGAGATAAGCGATTTCAACGCCGAGGAATTCTTAGGGCCGAAGGATTTGCAGAATACAGATAGAGGAACAAAGCTTGTCTGTTCAGCAGCAAAGCTGGCATTAGAAGACGCCAAGCTTAACATAACAGAAGAAAATACGGAAGAAATCGGCGTTGTTACAGGGACGACTCTTGCCCTCTGGAATATTGCGGAGTTTGGCAAGGAAATAGTCCTTGATGGCCCCCAGTTTGCTACTGCCGCCATATTTGTGGGCACGACCATCAATACCGCCTCCAGCCAGATTTCCATTCGCGAGAAGATTAAAGGATTTAACACTACAATTTCCACGGGTTTTACCGCAAGCCTTGATGCTCTCAAATACGCAGTAAGCTTTATTAAACTAAACAGGGCAAAAGCTGTTTTGGTAGCAGGAGTTGAAGGGCTGACCTTTGCAGGTTTTGCAGGATTTTATAAGGTGGGTTTTCTTGCAGGAATAAAAGGAGAGGAATTGTCCTGCCCTTTTGATAAAAGGAGAAACGGAATCATCCTGAGTGAGGCAGCGGCCGTTCTGCTTGTAGAAGACGAAGAATATGCCAGGGAAAGAAATACTCATATCTATGCGGAATTGGCCGCAGTGGAAAATTCCTTTGATGCTTATCGGGCAGCAAAATATGAGCCCAAAGCTGCCGGCTTAAAAGAAACTATGGCCAAGGCAATTAAGAATGCAGGTCTGGAAGTTAGTGATATTGATTATATATCATCTGCTGCCAATTCAGTTGTGCAGCAGGATATGTTAGAAACTATGGCTATAAAACAAGTATTCAATGCGCACGCTAAAACTGTGCCGGTCAGCGCCATTAAATCCATGGTAGGAGAAAGTGTAAGCGCGAGCGGTATGTTGCAAATCGCCGCCTCAATAGGTTCTTTAGAAAAAGATTTTATTCCACCTACGCTAAACTATTTAGAAAAAGATGCTGGTTGCGATCTTGATTATGTGCCAAATACATCAAGGCAAGAGAGAGTCAGTAACATATTAATAAACAGCTTTGGGCCGGGTGGGAATAACGCAACAGCCATTATCAAAAGATATGGAGGCGAATAACTATGACATCGCAAGAACTAGAGAAAGAAATGAAAGAGCTGGTTGCAAGGGTGATCGGAATATCACCTCTGAAACTTCTCCCCGATGCGGATTTTGCCCGGGATTTAGATGTCGACTCTATGAAAGCTATAGAAATCACCGGGGCAATAGAGAAGACGTTCAAAATTATCGTTCCTGAAGAGCAGATTCGCAAAATCAGAACGTTAAATCAGGCTACAACTTTAGCTAAGCAGCTGCTCAATCTTAAGTAACCCTATGATCTGGGATAAGGAAAAGATTAAATCAATATTACCACAGCGCGAACCATTTCTTTTTATTGATGAAGTTATTGAAGTAGAAGAAGGCCAGCGCGTCGTAGCAAGAAAATACCTTGACCCCAAAGCGGATTTTTTTAAGGGGCATTTTCCGGGTAATCCGGTGATGCCGGGTGTTTTGATCGCTGAAGCGATGGCGCAGGCATCAATTATACTTTTTTATACCACAAAGCCCGCTATCGGTAAAACAAACCCGGACTATTACATTACTAATCTTAATGCGACATTCAAAGCTCCCGTGTATCCCGGAGATACGCTTATAATAGAAGCCTCTAATTTTAAAATAGTAGACTTTGGAGCTGTAATAGATGCGATGGTAAAAGTAAACGATAAGATTGTCGCTACAATGAGAGGTTCTTTTGCTGTAGTAGCTAAGAAAAGCCAAAATGGAAAATAACCGAAGAGTAGTGGTAAC
>Ga0265296_1004532_pt1 | contig 12031 bp, 10 predicted proteins | sample MunlanPumphouse1_FD_189073 | JGI IMG/M metagenome (GOLD analysis project Ga0265296, IMG submission 189073) | Groundwater microbial communities from a municipal landfill in Southern Ontario, Canada - Pumphouse #1 | ecosystem: Environmental > Aquatic > Deep subsurface > Groundwater | place... | reverse complement strand
AGTGGTCGAAGCGTCCAGCGCTGCGGAGACTTCCCAGCGTGTCCAGAAGAATGACTTGTCCCTCAGAAGAGCATGGTCGAGAAGGGTATCCCCGATGTCTTTCAGGGAAGCGCCCACCCAAGCTGTCGGCACTGTCCATGTCACAGAACCGTCCTGTCCAAGAGTAGTGCCCGCAGGAGAGATTGTGCCATCCGTGGCCGTGATATCCGTCCATGCCGTCCCATTCCAATACTTGACGGTGAGCACTGAGGCGGTGACGTTGGCCGCGTCCACATCGCAGTTGACGCCCCTGAAAGGCACGTAAGAGCCAACATACAGGTAGTCGCCTTGGGCAGCAGTGCCAAGTGAACTGAGTGTAACCGATGTGCCCGTATCGCCATCCTGCGCTTCCTTCGTGTAATCGGTCATGTTGGCAACGGCAACCAGAAGATCAGTTGTCTTTAATACCGCCAGATAGGGGCAGAACAGGAGACGCGCCACAACCGCCGTTGCGAAGTTCCGGGGTGTGAGTGACACCCAATGGGTGCCGTCAGGTAGTGGGGTGAATGCCGCCGTAGTGGTCAGAGCTACGCCTTTGGATGCTCCCGCTATACGTATATCGCCCAAAGCTCCAGCCGCTATTTCTGTAGTCATGGAATCCTCCTATAGGCCATCCGCTTATCGTCCAGCCCTCAAATGATAGGTTTTGCCGGGTTAGTTTATGCCCAACCCGGCGAATGGCTATTCAGTTGTTACGGGAGTTCGCTGGACGGGAGCACTAACGCTATGAGTTTTACGAAGCCCGTGCCGGCCTGAGAACCCTGGTTGATCTGCAACTGGGCCTCTGGGCCACACATGACGAAGGTGTTCGTCGCTACGGCGTCCCAGACGAACTTGTTCGGGTCGCTCACCGAGGCGGTAGCCGATGCCGTGCTCTTGGTGATGGCGAACTGCTGGCCGTCGCGCCAGAACACGTTGATCTTGCTGGTCTGCCCTACCGTGACGGCGGTGTTTCCACCAGCGTAGCAGGTGAGGCCGGACGAATCACCGAGGTCTGTCCGCATGTTGACGGGAGTAATCGCCGTCATGCCGGAGGCATACGATCCGCCCTTGCCGGACACGGCCTGTACCTCAAACTGAGCATTGGTGCCGAACGCTTCCATGTACAATTCGATGTGGACGGGGATCATCACCTTGTCGGACGGGACGCCCACGTACAGGGCAGGTTTAGTGATGTCCACCGTGGCCGTTGCCGTCCATGTGGTCGCGGTAGTCACGTCCACGCTGCCGATGTAGTACATGTTGCCCTTGAGAGCCTGAATGAAGAAGAAGTCCGCTACGCTCAGTTCGCCATTGAGCAACGCCCTTAAGGATACGTCGCTGCCTTCGCCAGTTCTTTCTACCGTCTTTACCTTGAGAGTCATTCCAGTTTCCTTTCCCTCGGTTTATTCCGCCGAGACGGTCTGTTCTACCGCCGCCAATTCAAGATGTATCGTCACGTCCTTTGCGCCATTTACCGCCATGACGTGACAGGTTACGAGTGACCCCTCAGGGAATGCCGCGTTGTCGTAGTCCTCGGCCTCATCCGCCAACGTCTCATCTTCGTAAAGCGTGGCGTACTCCGAAGTAAACACGCTGACGCCATCAACCCGAATGTCGGCCTTGAAGTCTCCCCCGTCCGGCGCTATGCGGGCGTGTATCCGCACATGGCCGGGATCGTAGTCCTTCTCCATGTAGTAGGTCGGGCCTTGAGCTTCGGTGCCCTCAATGAAGGAGGCAAGGTGCCATGTTAGAACCCTATCCATACTTCACCTCCTACGTCCGTTCACACCAGAACGCTACGTTATGGCCCTGTACCGTGTTCGCCCCGTCGTTCGCTCGTGTCATGGCCTGGATGGTGAAGCAGAGCAGGGTCGAGGTAGTCACCGCATCTGCCACCCTGCCAACAGGGGCGTTGTCCAGGTAGAAGATCGCATTGTCGTCGCCATCAAGTTCTACCCTGAGTTCCTTGGTCTCGCCGTCAGCCCAATCCACTTCGGTGTCTACCGCAGTAGCGTCAGTGCCGTTCTTCACGCCCGCGAGCATGATGCTGGACGTTGAGTGATCAGCGTCTATGACGAACCCTGCCGCGTCGGTGGCTACGGTTGTCAATGCGTCGGCGTGGTAATGAATGGCGATACTGTTGTTGGACTCCGACTTGGCGTCGGAGAACCCCACGAACAGCGCCGTGCCTGAAACGTCGTCTATAGTGATTCGGGCATGACACTTGGCCTTCTTCGCAGCCGAGAAGATGATCGCTGTTGCCATCATGCAGGAGTCATCGTCCACGGTGCCCGTGGTTATCAGCACTTCCCCGCCTGCAACCTCTGCGATTGCAATGGAATCACTGGTGCCGGGTACACTGGTTGCCCATACATTGCTGTCAAGGGTGACATTAGTGAAGTCGTCCTTGAAATGGATGAGGTCTTCCTGCATCGGCCCCAGCACGTTCCGCTTGTGCTCGGCCAGGTTCTTGAATTCGATTTCCTTTTCTACTCTTACCGTACCACTCATTTCTTTCTCCTTTTCACCCGCCCATCAGGAGCGGCGGGTTAGAATATTGGCCCGTTTGCCATTTCGGGCTACGTCGTTGATGTCACCGGGTTTCAGGCCGTATGCCTTGATTGCCTCACTCAGATTCATGGTCTGGTCGGGAGATTGGCGGATGATAGCCTTGTTCTGAATCTCTATCCGCACAGGTTCGAAGTCTTCTTTGCGGAAGATGCCTCTCACTCGCCATTCCTCACGATCCAGAAGGTACGCTCCAGACAAAAGGTCATGGGCAATGGGCTTTTCTTTCCAGAACTGTAACTTGCTTGCCTGCACCCACCCTTCCTTTACCTGTTGCGTCACGAACACCTGCGCCGCGTTGTGGCAAAGGGACTTCCGATGCCCCTCGGAAGCATCCACGGGCACCATAAAGCTGGCCACACGCCATCGGAATGGGTTGTCCTTCCGATCCGCCATCTTCTTGTTGATAGCAGTGGTGTCCAGCAGAAAATCCAAGTCTGCCCGTGTCGCAGTGGCTTCAAGCACGTACCAACTCCTCTTCCTTGTAGGCATCATCTCCAATGCCGGGTATGTTGACGAGGTATTTCTTGTGTTCGTCGCAGAACAGCAGTCGGATAACCTCGCCAGGCGGGAGCGGTGCCCCTTCCATTGCCTTCATCAACAGAGGGTATTTGGGGCTTTTCTCGCTGACCCTGACCATCTGCCCTGAAGCGAACGCGCTAGTCAACCTCTTGCCCGTTTTCAAGTCCCGTGTGGATGACAGGTTGTACTCCCCGGGTTCTTGAATCTTCTGGATTTGCTCCATAGGGCTAGGCCCAGCGGCGACGGCAGAGACAGCAGCAGGAGCCTTCATGGACTCTGTTAGGGTTTGCACTGACCCCGCCATTTCCTTTAGCATTGCCTCCAGTTTGTCCAGTCGCGTCTTGTCGGGATTCTTTGAGCGTGGCATACAACTCCTTTTTAGTTATGTTGTGATTATGCGCCTTTCATCCACACACCGTGGTCATCCCTCATTTCCTTGTAGCCGTAGATTTGCTCCACCGCCACCTTGTTGACAAAGTAGTCAATGTCGAAGAAGGTGTGCGTGGTGGGCTTCTTCTGCATGACCAGGGCAATCGCCTCCCTGTGGAACAACCCGTTGTCATGGCCGGCCGCGTTGGTACCTTCAACGAACGTGGTCACATAGACCGGGATACGAAGCAGGCTGCGGCTGTAGGCCATCTTGAGGCCGGTGTCTCTGGGGCTGTCCCCATGCACCGAGGAGTAGTCGTTGTTGACTACCTTGTCCATGTCCAGCAGGTTCGCTTCCTCGGCGGGACTGACGACAAATGCAGCTTGCGTTACGTCGGCTTTTGCATCCAAGAGGTACTGCCTTGCCCTCACGTACTTGGTATAGTCCAGCCCGACCGCCAAAGTGCCCACGTTCTGGGTGAAGTCGTCAATCAGACCGGCAAGGGCCGTCTCCACGGCTACGGCCAAGGCGTAACCGTTCTTGGGGGCGTACTTCTCCATCAAGTCCATCTTGGCCTGCAAGCCAACGATGGTCTCTGTGGCGATGGCCGAGTATTCCCATGTGGCGACGTTGATCTGCACATTGGTCTCGGTGATGGTCTCATAGGTGATTGCAGCGTTGCTTGCCTTGGTCTTGGTTCGAGCCGTGAGGTTGCTGATAGGCGTTACATTCAGGTAGTCGCCAATCTTCATCTCGTCTTCATATCTCCTGTCCACCAGACTGGCGAACACGGAGGGAGCTTCACGCGCCACTAACGCGGTATTGCTCCACAATTCCGGAATGGCGGCATCTGCAGTCGTCGAATCAATCCATGTGTTAACTGCATATTTCTATGCAGAGCAGACTATACCTTCGCGCTCTCAGAAAGCGCTCCCCGCGTGTAGTCGTTGAGGGATTCCCGCGAGAGAACTTTAGTAGTTTTACCGCTATGGCGTCCCATCCTGAATGTGTTCACAATTTCAAGTTCCCGTTCAGAATACGCCCAATACTGCCTGTACTGGTGTCCTTCACGGCTTTGAATGTACTCGTTCACTAACTTGGCTTGTTCTGCCTTAGTTACCAGGAAGGGAGAAATCCATTTGAGAAGCGCCTTGACACGGTTTAATCCGTGAATTCGCACACTCCAAAGCGGTTTGTAGTCACTAACTGGCATAGTCCCATTGGGATGTTGATGTGGTCGAGGCCATGAAATATGATGCCCCACTCTCAACTCAGTGAGAATCGCATCTACGTGTTCTAATGTACCAGCGTGAGTATTTACTACCTGAGCGTAAGGCTCAAAGTAGGTCCTTCCCCCCACATGATACTTTTGAACTTTCATTCCTATCGAACCTTCCCCATCCCATAATCCTGCCAGCCATGCTATGTCTGTCTCGCTGATCTTACCCTGCTGGTTATCCGTTTGTGCACTCAATGTCTTACCTCATCAGTCTGAGTTGCCTCTTGGGATTTTCCAGTCATTTGAGCGGAGTTTAATGAGTCCTCTTACATCGAAAACTCAGTAGCTCCAGTAGCCATTGTTTAACCTCCACGAATTTGTTTCTTCATTGCCTCCAGTTCAGCCCGCATTTCTGCGACTGTTTTCTTTTCAGGGCTGAACTGTCTCACATCGTTCAGCGAAAAACGCCGAACACCGCTTGATCCCTGCGGGGTCACACGCACATCTTTCAGGGCAGAAGCCTTCTTCTGCCTCTCTGCCTTGTCAGTCTCATCGGTTTCCTTCTGGTGGTCTGTCTGAGCCTTCTTGTAGTCTTTGATGGCCTTCCTGACTACCTTGACAGACCCTTTCAAGTCACCTTTGACCCATAGCGCCTGAGCTTCCGGTATTGCCTTAGCGACTATTTCGGGTGGGTTATCAAAATCAATCCCTTCTTCTTCCAAATCCACTTCCAATGCTGCTCCTAGCCCTTGCTCCGTAGGACTCAGGACTGGACGGGAAGCCCTGACTGATTCTTCCCACTTCTTCACCGCATCCTCGTCAAGGAGACTGCCGGACTTGGCTAAGTTGGCGATCATAGATTCAATGGTGGCAAGTTTGCCATCAACTGCATCCATGCGTTGCGCCCTCTGTTGCCACTTCTGGCTTGCCCTCGTACTATCAGCAACGTCCTTCTTGAGCTTCTCTGCTGTTGCCTTGGCTTCCTTCAACTCTGCTTGAATCTGTTCCATCGTCTGCTCCGCCTGCTGCTCATTGGCCTGCGGCGCAGGAGTGGATCCATCTTCCTGCTTCGTATCGGTTTCCATGTGCCCCCCTTTATGTTATTAAAACAAAACGCGGCAAACTCCCGAAGGAATCTGCCGCGCGTTGTTCGCTCTGGCGGGTGCTTATTTAGTTAAAAGGTGTGTCTGGTTTTTCCTGCGGCTTAACCTACGACGCCAAAACATACAGGGTTTCCGCGCCGGAGAGATAACCTATGCCCTCTCATTCCCCGACACTCAGGTGGTCTTTTTCACACCACATTAGAGTTTGATGCTTTGCCTTACGTTCTCGGCCCGAACAGGTTGTGACTCCTGTACGAAAACCTCCAACTTCCCATGCCTCAAGTCCCGAATCAGACGGATAAGGTTCGTCTCAGCTTCGGTTAGCTTGATTACCTCTAATATACACGGTTCCATGTGAAAGTCAAGGGTTTTCAGTACCATTCCTACCTCGCCGGTACAAACTTCTTCTTGGTGAACTTCGGCCCTGCCTTTGGCGCTGCCTGCTGTGGCTGAGTCGGTTGCGCCGTGGCCTGCGGTGCCCGCGCTGTCTGCGTTGGTTTGATACCATACCACTTCCACAGGAGCGGCTCGGCTTCGGGATGCGCCTGACGCCACTCCCTCTGACGGGTCTCCTGTCTTTTGGCGTACAGCTTCATGGTGGCCGAGTTCTCACGTAATTCAAGTTGGTGCTCTATTGCAGGCAGTTCGTTTGGCTTTGCGTCTCTGGCCTTCTTCTTGAGGCCCTTGATGGATTCCAGGTACTCATTCAAGGTCTCCGTGCCAGATAGAATCTTGTTGCCGTATTCTCTGATGATGTCGTCTTGGATGTTCTGATATGGCTGTAAGGATTCGATTTCGAGGACGTACCGTTCCACTTCCGGCTGAGACATATCTACAAGAACCTTTTGGCCGCCAGGTGGCAGAAGCGGCCCCTGCGCGTCCTTAATGCCATAGTGATTATAGACCTTCTCAAGCATTCCTTTGATTCGGGCTAGTTCGTCCTGAATCTTTTCCTTCTGTTTCTCTGTAGTTAGCTTCTTGATATCAGGCGATTCCAGGAAACCCTTCATTCTAGGGGTTACGACAGCGCCAAGAGTAGTTTGCCTTACGATGCGTTGTTCGTCTGTCAATGGGATATTATTGTCAGACACACCCACTGACCCTAAATCAATGCCTAGCCCTTTCACGTAAGGTAACTTCTTGAACTCATCAGCGGTGTCTTGTCTAACCTTCTCTAACCCAGTAGGCAATACGTAACTCTTAACACCTACAACTTGGCTACCCAACGCTATCGTCCCTCCCCCCACTTTGCCAAGGTCGCCTGCCTCAACTCCCGCACCTATCTGCCCCAACGTATCAGGGACATCTTGGGCCACGAACGGCACCATACTAGACCCCACCCACTTCGCAAAGTCCTCGGGACTGTCCCTTGTGGGATCGTAGTTGAAGTCATATCCGCTAATCAAATCCCACCCATCAGACACGATACCTGATCCCATAGCGCGTAGAGCGTTCTGCGGGTGTCCTGTACCTACATTGATAAAGACACCCAGCAAGGAATCCCAAGTGCCAAATAGGGAGTAACTCCGCCCTTGATACTTGACCCGCATGAAGTTGGAGTTACGTCTACCGTCTACAACAGGGCGGAAGTCGGTCTCATTGCCGAGGGCATAGTTGATACCCACCGTTGCCACTGTACCCCATCCTATGAGGCGTAGCATGGCGTTGCGTGCCATCCGTTCATCCAGTGCCGCACCAGGGCGTAACCCCAAGCCCGCCTTTGCTACTGTTTCAAGACGGGATTGCAGGAAACGAGGGGCGAATAATAGCATGTCACCGGCGCTACCGAACGTTTTGTTTCTGGCCCAACCTGTCATATTGTTTGCGGCCCCTGCAATCCGTTCCAAGTCACCACTCGCTGTTATGTCTGCTAACGTGCGATTCCTTAGTTGGGTTGCCAGTTCAGCATCTGCCCACTCCAGTCGGAGAGTGTCGCCGAGATAGCCAAAGGCTCGGTTTGCCTGACGTACCACTGGGAGTTGCCCTATCTTGCTCGTTACACCTTGACCTAATTGGAATTCCGATGTGGCTCCGCCTAAGTGCAACCCTGCCCTTGACCAGTCAGATGAGGTAGCGCGTCCTATCTTCCCAACCTTCTGATCGAAGTCTACGAGGTACTTTCCGAGTATCTTGTCTCCACCAATACCCCATGCCTGCATGTTGACCTTCAACGCCTGGGCATAGGCTTTCGGTTGTGCGCCAAGTCCTAGAAGCCCCTGAATCCCCATTGCGGAGTTGTCCAAAGTGGCTCTCATTCCCCGATAGAGATTATTGAAGGCATTGAGAGTGTTGATTACAGGAGATAACGCGCCCCTTGTAGCTCCTTGTTTGTTTAGGATGACGTTGGCTGCATTGGCAATCTCATCGGGGAATGTCCAGCCTTGGAGTCCAGGCAAACCTATGATGCCTTCTTCCCTCGGTGTCAGTTGGGCACGTTTTAAGGCAGTCTTGTATTCAGGCGCAAGGTCACGGATTATTGCCTTTGTCTTGTTTATCTCTGCGATTATCTCCGGCCCCGTTCTACCTGCCCTGCCTGCCTTCATTGTGCCAAGACCTTGAAGCAATGTATCCAGATCATCAAACTGCGGGTCATTCTGCCAGAGGAATATCACGTCTTGCTGCCTCTTCGACAGGCTGGCTGCATTATCCTGCAACTTGCCTAACTGCTTCTTCAACCCTTCCATTTTTAGTGCAACGGCAGGGTTTTGTAGTTGCAGACGGGTCTTTGGCGTAGTCCCGATTAACTTACCTTCCTCATCAGTGAGCGCCTTGAAGTAGTTAGCAACGTGGGCGTCGGTCGCCCTCACGCCCGCATCCTTGCTGTATGAGCCAATCGCTTCACCTAGCGGCGAATACTTATATCCAGCATCTATTCCTGCTGCCTGCGACTCAAAGACGGCAGGTTTCTCAAAACCCTTCTTGCTACCTCTCATCCCCGAACCTATCTTGATGGGCAAGTCAGCCCCTTCTACGTCTGCTCTGCCTCTTGGGAGATAGAATCCCCCATCCAAAACATCGGGGCGTGACGCTACCTCTACGCCTGTCTGAGATAACAGTGTTCGGTATTCGCCTACGGCCAGTTGGATGTCCGACAATGCCTTTAGCTGTTCTGGCGTAAGATGATTCTGATAGGTAGGGAGCCTTGCCGCCACATCTTGAATAGTTGGCCCCCCTGGGATTGAAGGGTCTACTCCGGCCAGAGACGTTATCCTACCCTGCTTGTCCACCTTGAACACATTCTCAACAAGTGCCTGTGACTTTGTTCCAAGTACGTTAGCATTGGATTCAATAGCAGTCTGGACTCTGGAACGTTCCCGCATGGCCGCGTTTGCCATTGGGTCGTACTTCACGAAACCTTGGCTACCTATGCCACGTAGAGGTTTGTTGACTGCACCCTTGAACACATTCCCAACGGCCTCTCTCCGGATAAGGCCAGGAGTTATCCTTCGTAGTCCTATAACATTGGTAGACTGTGGGCCTGGGGTTACTGAGACGGGGCCTGTATTTCTTGACCCGCCACCTGTCCCGCCTGTAGCCCGCCCTTTCCTCGGCGGCACTGTCCCGCCTGTCCCACCAACAGGAGGTTCCACAGGCGGTCTCGGCGGCTGCCCTGCCGTGGGGTACTGGCCGGACTTGGCAAAGGGATCGCCAGGGATACGAGGCGGCTGTTCGACCGGCGCGGTGACAGGCGGGACGGCCTCAGAGACCGGAGCCTGCGGGGCTCTCGCTTGACCCGTGGGAACGGTAGGCAATGCCCCCTTAGCCACGGCGCTCTCTGCCGCAGGCGCAACACCACCACTCTTGACATACGCGGCCTGCTGCTCCGGCGTCATGCGTTGCCATGCGGTCTCAGTTATCCTCGGTGCCCCTGTCGGCCCAGGGATGGCCTCTTTGACCTTCGCCGTCAGGCCATACTCGGCCAGCACTTCGGGCGGAACGGGACGCCCTTCGGAGATTGCCTTCTGTACCGCAAAGCGATGGCCTTGATTAACACTGCCCGTACCACCCATATCGGCACCGTATGATTGGTCGATGAATTGGCGCGTGATCTTATCGACGGTTGTGAAGTCCTTTGCATCCATCGCAGACTGACGTGCTTGGCGTATCGTCTGTGTCCATTCTTCATTCGTCATCTGCCACGGTTCTTTGACCGCCACAGAGGGCACGGCAGGGGCAGAGGGACGGGCAGGAACGGGCACAACAGCTTTCTCAACCACGTAGTCTTGCGCTTGGTCGTAATTTCTCCTGTATTCCGTAGGGTTTGTTTGTTCAGCAATCCATTGTTCTTCACGTCCAACATAGTTACGCGGTATCTGAACAGGTTCCCATGCCTTCTTCGGTATCTTCTTCGCCATCCCCGCCGTCACCCGTTCACCGACCAGCCGTGGCGCGGTCTCGGCCAGGCCCTTCGGGTAGCCCTTGACGCCCTGTAGGGCCTGTCTTATCCCCGGCATGGCCTGAGCCGTGGCAATGTCCTGCAACATGGATTCTTGTGGGCCAAGACCGCCCAGGTTCTTTGACATCTCCAGGGCACGTTCCCATATCGGCAGGTTTGGATTGTCAGGGCGAGCCAGTAAATCCTCGCGGGTGAATCCGCCTTTCTTGTAAGGAATCAGTCCCGCTACAACCTGCCCCATCTGATTCAGAGAGTTAGATGTTGGAGAAGCAGGGTTGCCCAAGAACTTCTCATTGAGGCCCGCTACAAGTCCCCTCGGAAGCTCACGAGGCAACGTTGGGGCTTCCTGTGCCATCTTGCCGAACGTATCAAGGAAGTTCTGCAACAGCCCCTTGTCCGGTGCCACAGGAGGCGGCTGTGGCGCTTCATCCGGCACCCACTGTCCATTGACCAGCCTGCCCGTTCCGGCGTGGGCCTGTGTCGCTACAGAGGCTTGTGGCTGTCCTACCCTACCGATACCACCTGGAGTATTCGTTGGGCCTGTCGAAGGCGGGGGACTGCTGGTATCATAGAGTTTGCCGCCGGACAGCATACCGGCGTCATAGTTCAGCGCGTCCTGGTCGGCCTTCTTCTTGCGGAGAGCTTCGAGTTCGGCCTTCTGTTTCCAGTTTGCGGGAGCGGTGAGCCAGAACTTCTTAGCCATTCCAGAACCTCCGCTTGCCCGTACCTCTGAGCTGACTGGACAAATTTCCCTGCGCCTGGATGCCCATCTGTTCCCGTACCTTCCGTGCTGCAAGAACACCCGGATCAGACTCGTAAGTAGCCTTCATTGCCGCGGGGTCTCGGCTTATCCGGTCGTTCTCTCGTTCGGAACTCGCCTGCCGCCAGAAGGGGATATTCGTGCCCTTGACGAACTTCTCGTACTCGCCGGTGGATGAAACCGCTCCGGTTGTTGGGTTTACAGTTTGCCAGTCCAACCCTTGCGAGCTTCCCAAAGCTTCCATAGCGGCTATCTGCTCTGGGCTCTGAGCATCCCACTGCTGTTGACTAAACGGTAGTTTCCGCAGGAAGTCGTCCAGAGTCGGGCCAAGAGTCGGTTTCGCGCCTGCGGCGACGGCTTGTCTCATTTGCGACGTGTCCCCCACCAATCTCACTGGACTTCCACTTTGCCCCATCTTTATATCGAGCGTTGGTTGAGATGTTATCCCCACTCCCATAGCCTTAATCAGTGCTTGAAGGGTCTGCTGAGGCGGCCTGCCTGCCGGTGTGTAGCCTCCCTGTGCTGGGTAGTTCGCTCCATTATCCGGCAACTCGCGTCCTATGGGAAGCGGATTGTCTCGGAGATAGGCCAGTGCTGCCGTCAGGTTACGTGGGTTCTGCGCCCATGCGTCGGCCAGTCTTGCCGCTTCCGCCGTTGCGTTGGCTTCGGCCTGAATATCTGTGGCTGACTTCGGCGTCTTGCCCACAATGATATCGTAGTCCCATGTTTCAGGGTTGTACCGCTTGGTGTACCCGCCCTCTTCAATGGTATCCAACTGACCAGCAACAAGAGGTTTAGGTTGCTTCTTCGTGGACGGTTGAGAGACCCTGGGCACCCCTACCGCTACCCATTTGCCGGAAGCGTCCTGCTCCTCATCCATCTCCCATATCGTGCCGTCGGGCACCTGCCAATCACGGGTACGAGTAGCCTTCTTGGACGGTTTCGCACCCTTCACCTGGACAGGGGCCTGTGACATATCTATTTCGCCGTTGACTGTCTTGTACCGCCAGACGTTTCCCGCCGCGTCTTCAATTTCTATGTCGCCTATCACGTCTTGTGGCTTGGCCGCGCC
>Ga0265296_1004530_pt1 | contig 12034 bp, 15 predicted proteins | sample MunlanPumphouse1_FD_189073 | JGI IMG/M metagenome (GOLD analysis project Ga0265296, IMG submission 189073) | Groundwater microbial communities from a municipal landfill in Southern Ontario, Canada - Pumphouse #1 | ecosystem: Environmental > Aquatic > Deep subsurface > Groundwater | place... | reverse complement strand
ATATCCTGAATTGATACGTTTTTTTCATGCAGCATCGACATTATTTTTTCTATATATATCACTTATGATAGAGTGGGGTGAAAGTAATCAAACGCAATGGTACGATTCATCTCAGCCCTCTAAGGGCGCAGCGTTCTCTACCCTTGACCCGCACAAAGTAATGAGGCGCTAAATAGTTATCTATTTATATGTGGATTATTTCAGTATTATCAATAAATATAAATTTCATTGCTGCGTATTAGACTTGATGTCACGACATATCATCTCAATGAAGGATTTTTCGCGAGATGAGATCGATTTTATCCTGAACAGGGCCAGGGAATTCGAACCGATCGCGCGGGGGAACAAGTCTTCGCTTCTTTCAGGCAAGATCCTTGCAACGCTTTTTTATGAACCAAGCACACGCACACGATTATCTTTCGAAACAGCTATGAAACGCCTTGGCGGTGATGTGATTGACCTTGGACCTGTCGAATCAAGTTCGGTCGCGAAAGGAGAAACACTTGCAGATACCATCAGGGTAATTGGAAATTACGCCGATGCCATCGTATTGAGACATCCAAGGGAAGGCGCAGCGCGCATGGCCGCGGAATATTCAAATATCCCGATAATTAATGCAGGAGATGGCGCAGGGCACCATCCAACCCAGACTCTTCTTGACCTTTATACTATCATGCGCGAAAGCAGCCTGTCAGATATGAGAATAGCGCTTGTGGGAGATCTCAAATATGGACGTACAGTTCATTCACTCGCCTATGCCTTATCACTCTATCATGCAGATATGACGCTTATTTCACCAAAACAGCTTCAGATGCCCGATGTTATCAAAAAAGACCTGAAAAAGCAGGGCGCAAGAATCAGCGAGACCACAAATATCGAGGATGTTATCGGGGATATCGATGTATTGTATGTGACACGGATCCAGAAAGAACGTTTCCCCGACCCGGCGGAATACCAGAAAGTAGCAGGCATCTACAGGGTCACGGAAGAACTGCTTGGCAAAGCCCGCGATAATCTCATAATAATGCATCCGATGCCGCGTGTTGATGAAATTGATCCTTCTGTTGATACGACAAAATATGCACGGTATTTCCAGCAGTCTTTTTATGGAGTCCCTGTGAGAATGACGCTTCTGGCAATGGCGATGGAGGTTATATGAAAAAGGAAGAGGTTGAGAAAAAACCTGGAGGCTCATTGAAAAAAGAGATGCGTGTACGCCCTATTGGCCAGGGGACAGTGATAGACCACATAAGGGGCGGGCAGGCGCTCAATGTTTTGAAGATACTTGGAATATATGGGACAACGGAAGCTGTTGTGAGCGTTGCCATGAATGTGCCTAGTAAAGTGCTGGTTTTTAAGGATATCGTAAAGGTTGAAGGCAGGGAGCTTGAACAGAAGGAAGTGGACAGGATATCGCTTATTGCACCAGATGCCACTATCAATATTATCCGCGATTTTGAGGTCATCGAGAAATACAGGGTCGATCTTCCGGAGCGTATCGATGGCGTTGTAAAATGCAATAATCCCAACTGCATTTCCAATACGCATGAGCCCGTTATTTCAAAATTCATGGTCAATAAGAAGCCAGTTGAATTAAGATGTGTATATTGCGACCATGTGATCTCTGAGGGGATAGCGGAGCATTTGATATAAGGGGCACAAACTTTAATCTAAGAAAAAGTAGAATAGCATCTTATGGACGAAAACACAGTGAACAGGACAAAGGCTGCCATTAATGCACTCATTGATATAGAGCAGTTGTGGATAGAGAATACTCCAAATTATAATCTCTCAACCCAGGAATTGCTTGTCCTGAAGAAACGACTTGAACGGGCTTCAGAGAACGTTTCAAAGATTTATGAGGAACATAAGGAAAAATTACAGGCAGCAGAGGACGAGATCAAGAAGATGCATGCTGACAAGAAAAGAAAGTAATCGAAACGTTCAATATTAAAAAAAAGAGAATTAGCTCACGAATTTTGGCGAAAAATACTTCTTTATCACTGTATCGCATTTTCCGCATGTTATCATGAGCCAATCTCCAACTTCCTGTTTATTATAGTGGTCAAATATTGATGCACCACATCCCGGGCAGACATAATATTCCTTGAAATAAAAGTTGTAGAACTCCGGGCAATGTTCAAGCCAGTTGATAGTTTGAAGAAGTCTTTCAAGATATCTTTGTTTTCCACCTTCGGCGCCTTTTATTTCATCCTGAACGTGTTCTTCCATGTGTTTTATATGGCGTTTGCTATGCTGTCTGATTTTCTGGTAGTTGCTGATGAATTCTTTTCCATTTTCCAGGTATTTCAGGTATCCTTTTTTGACTTCCGCACCATCACTTATCGTCCTCAGGAAATATTCACCCATCAGGTCTTCCATAAGATCCGAGCATTCAGTGCATATATTGTAGCCTTTGTAATATTTTGAATCCTGCTGTCCCTTGCATATTTTGCAGGTTTCCATTATCATCACCCTATGCATACAGGTTTGGTCGCTTCCCGCGTGAACATTATCGGATAAAGGTTCAGAACTGAAAGCAGGTCTCCTTTATTGATCTCACCTGATTCCTGCCCTATGACATAAGCAACGTTGATCGTCCGGTCTATTTCTACAGGCGCTGGACCTTCTTTTGTTGCTACCTTCACCACAGATACAATGGGATGATGGCTGAAAGCGCATGGTATGGCAAGCATGTCTTTCTGGACTGTTATTTCTTTTACTTTGACACGCTCAAGTTTTCCCGCCCCGATAGTGATATCCTCGTCGGCGATCACCATTTCCCACTTGGCTCTTGTAGCTATTGTAAATTCATATGGCGATGCTCTTACCTTTTTTCTACTTACCTTCCCATTCTTTCGGGAAACCACATTTACTATTTCACTCATGGTATCACCTTTTCCACTTACGCTTTCAAAGTACATATAGTTTATCACGATTAATCATTATAATATTTAATCGTGATGTTTAATATATTGGGACCGATTTTAACCCTTACTGTTAATTGCGCCAGTTGAACTTATATACTTTACACAAGCACAAACGAAACTTTAATTAACACATAATGACTTTGAGGTAATCCCGCTCCGATAGTGTAGCACGGCCAATCATGTCAGACTCTCACTCTGACGACTGGGGTTCAAATCCCCATCGGAGCACTTAAATTCTTTTAATACCCCTATTCTGTATCTCTTTAATGAAGGTCGAGAAGCTGGCAGATTTTGCAAAAGGTATGCTTGGACCGGTGATGAAAAATATAATGGAATGAAGTTTATGAGAAAAAAAGAAATTGCAAAGACATCTTGTTGTAGTTCTTCGGGCAGAACATCAAAACCGATATCGATATTATCCAGGAATGAACATCCTGTAATCAAATCCACAACGGGAGAAATCACACCCGCAAATCGCCTGGATCATTTGATGGCACGCCTGGGCGTGAAACGAGAGCAGCATTTAATAGAATCCGGTATTTATGCCATGGGAAATCCCACAAAAGACTCGCCTGTTTTTGTAAGTGCAAATTACACGCTCAGCTTTGATGCCTTAAGATCCGCATTGCATGGCAATGATTGTTATATCCTTGTGCTTGATACTAAGGGTATCAATGTCTGGTGTGCTGCAGGCAAAGGAACATTCGGGACTGATGAGCTGGTACGCCGGATCGAAGCTGTAGGACTTAATGATGTTGTCACTCATCACACACTGATCGTTCCACAGTTGGGCGCAACAGGAGTTAATGCCAGGGAGGTCAGGGAGCGCTGCGGATTCAAAGTCGAATTCGGTCCGGTGAGAGCAGCCGATCTGCCTGAATACCTGAAAACACATCATGCAACAGAAGAAATGCGCCGCGTACGATTTACTCTCTCTGATAGAATTGTTCTCATACCTGTGGAGATGACAAATTTATTGATCCCAATGTTGATCACGTCTGTAATTTTAGCACTTGCCGGAAATTACACGGCTGCGGCGGCTATCATCACAGCGGCTTTCACAGGATTGGTATTATTTCCGATCCTCCTGCCATGGATACCTTCAACAGATTTTAGCACAAAAGGAATCCTTATAGGAGGATTGACTGCACTGCCTTTTGCCCTGTATTCATTGTATGGCATGACAGATGAAAAACTGTGGCTGCGCTATGGTTGGATCGTGGCTTATATGCTTGTCATTCCATCAATAAGCGCTTTTCTGGCCCTGAACTTTACAGGTTCTACAACATTTTCATCCGTAACCGGAGTCAAACGCGAGATATTTACATATATGCCAAAAATAGCATGGATGTTCGGAATTGGCATTATTTTGATAATTGTATTAACATCATTGAAATTATTGGGAGGAATTTGATATGTTTAATTCGTATGTTTCAAACACCCTGGAATACGATCCGGAATTGTGCATAAACTGCGGCATGTGCAGCACAGTATGTCCGCATAGGGTTTTTTGCCCGGATGGAAATGTTGCCAAATTGGTGAATAAAAAAGCATGTATGGAATGCGGAGCCTGCCAGCTTAACTGCCCCACAAAAGCAATAAAAGTGGACAGCGGCGTTGGATGTGCTTCAGCAATGATGCTGGCTGCAGTTAAGGGACAAAAAGAGGTTACCTGCGGATGTGACGGTTCTTGTTCATAATAGACCTTCAGCGTCTTTTTTTGTTACATTTGTATAACGTTTGTAATATGCTTGTTGTTACTATTGGTTACCTCCGCAAAGGTTATAAAATGATACGAACAGAAAGATAACACTGAAAAAAAGCATGTGTAAAAATGAAAAAGAACACGATCATTTTATTTAACCCGATGCCTGTTGAACATCCTGTCGCTATCCCGAATAAGATGACAACTTCCCTGCAGGTGCCTCTGATAAATGTTCCGCTATCGCTTCTTGCCCTGGCAAGAATGGTTCGGGATGATTTTGAAATAAATATCATTAATGCTGTCGTAGATAGCGATTATCGACAGAAGATCCTCGATGCCTGCGATAATGCCCTGTGCCTTGCTGTCAGCAGCATGACATGCTACCAGATCCGTGATGGAATAGAGGTCTGCAAAGCGGTTAAGGAACATAATCCCTCACTTCCTGTTATCTGGGGAGGGTATCATCCATCAACAGAATCTGTGCAGACACTGAATAACCCGTATATAGATATCGTTATCAGGGGACAGGGTGAACTTACTTTTAAAGAAGTCGTTCATAAACTAAGGAATAATGGATCCCTCAATGGCGTAAAGGGCATCTCATTCAAGGATGGCGGCAGGATTGTGGAAAATCCCGCGCAGGAATTCAAATCTCTTGATCTTTTCCCACCAATTCCCTATGAAATGGTTGATGTCGAAAAGCATATAAAGGGCTACAAGTTCGCAAAACGCTGCCTTGATTATTATGCAAGCCAGGGATGTGCGGCAGGATGCGATTTCTGCTCAGAGCCTTTATTTTGCGGACGGCGCTGGTCAGGACTTGCTCCCCAGACCGTAGTTTCGGAGCTTGAATATCTTGCAAAAACATATAACATAGATACATTCATGATCCGGGACAGTGATTTTTTCATTAACATTTCGCGCTTGAAGAAAATATGCAATCTACTTATTGAAAAAAACCTGGGTATCCGCCTCACAAGCGTCAATGGGAGGATGGAGCAACTCTGGCGTATTGATGACGATGTATGGGAACTTATCAAAAAAGCAGGAATACATGAGATATTCTTTGGTTTTGAAAGCGGCCTACAGGATGCGCTTGATGCCATGAACAAAGGGGCAAAGACGAGCCAGATAAAGATCTGCACAGATAAATGCATAAAACATAATATCGATATTCGCGGCTCGTTCATGGTCGGGATACCGGGAATGGATGCAAAAGAAGAAATGATAAGGACATTTGAAGAGATAAACGGCATTATCTCTGCATACGGAAATATGGGGAAACTGTCACATATGGATATTCTGCTTTCGTTTTTTACACCATATCCGCACACAAAATTATACGATGCTTCAACCAAAAATGGATTGAAACCCCTCGATACTCTTGAAGATTGGGGCGACTTTGACCAGTTTGATTTTAAGGCTCCGTGGTATCCGCAGGAGTATTTTAACCTGGTGAAGGACTTCAGGGCGGGGATGCCAATGAATTCGGGGTGTGATTTCAATGAATGGTGTGGATTTTATGATGGAATAGTGGAGAGGTTGAGGAGAATGAGATAAGAATTTCATCAAAAATGAAATGATAAAAATGAAATGCTAACCAAAAGGTTATATAGTGATATTCAGTATAATATAATAAGGAGATAGGTATGAAAATCAAGATTCTTATGGTGTTTTTTTTGATGGCGTTATTTACTTTTTCAACCATCAATCTCGCACAAGCAGCAGGAACACCTCCACCATCACCAACGCCCCCGCCATCACCAACGCCTCCATCGGCACCAACTGCCCCAAACACAGGTGATGAAAAGCAGCCCTTTAAACCAATATTGGAAGATTTTTATACCCAAAAGGAAAAATACATTGATCAAAAAAGACAGTGCAAAGAAGAGGTAGTAAGGACTAATGCTCCTTCAGGCACCTGCTGGAACCGACTTAAACCTATGATGATGGCTATTTTACTAAAAGAAGTCACATTGATAGAGAAAAGACTTGTCCAGCTTCAAGACCAGAATATCACAATTGCGAATCGTAATGAAATCGACGCAAAACTAACCTCGGCAAAAGTGGTTTTTTCGAACTCCGGCTCCAGCAAGTACGCCATGAAAAGCGCCGCAAAAACTGTTGAAGACATTATCAATCAAATTGAAGAAACAGCCATGCAAGATCAGGCTGACAAACTCATCACCCAAATGGATAACCTGATGGTCAAAGCAGATTCCATAACCAGCAAACTGGATGCGAAATTGAGTGCGCTTAAAGCGTCTGGATACAACACGGATGAACTGGAAAAATCCCTTACGGATTATAAAGCTGACCTTGCGAAAACCAAGGAAAATATTGCGAATGCGAAAGCCAGATATGCACAAATGAACTCTACTCAAGAAATAAGTCAACTGGCAAAAGAAGTGCGCAGTTTCATTAATAATGCGCAAAATTATCTGGTAAAGGGATTTGACAAAGCAAGAAAGATGGTTCCAGAGATGAACGACGCTGAAAAAGGCGGAAAAGGCAAAGGTTCTAATAGCGGACTGAATCAAAAACCACAAGAGGGAACTATATGAAAAAATCTATCGTTTTGCTATTGATCTTGGTTGTTTTAGGATTCTCCGGATGCTTGCAAAAGACCGGGGAAAACACTGCGGCAACAAATAATGCCACAGTCACTCCAGTAACTGGCGATAATATAACAGCTTCAAACACTGTGCCAGCCAGTCCACTAACAGGCAATAATACAATTAGCACTGAAGCAATTTCAAGCGATATCGAAAGTATTTCAAAAGAAGTTGCAGGCATTGATACTAATGTCTCTGAAAATACAATAACGCCGCTCACTGAATCTGACCTGGCTATTGACTAATATTATATTTTGGAAAGAAAGCTTAATTTTTCTTTCATTATGTCATCTGCCATTAATATTATCAACTATCCAATACAATAATAGTACGGATGTTTAAACCTAAAATAAGCAAACCCCTTCGATCTTATGTTTCCATTTTTGCATTCCTGGTATTGATCTACAGCTTTATTTTTAACTACCTGATGCATACCTATGAAGGCAAAGATTACTCATTCATAACCGCGATTTACTGGGTGATCGTAAGCATGACAACTGTGGGTTATGGAGAAATTATTTTTCAATCACCCTTCGGCCAATTATTCACTGTCATCGTGATACTTTCAGGCGTAATAATGATCTTCGGCTACCTTTTCCCGCTCGTTGTAACTCCACAGCTTGAAAAAACACTGCGTAGAGAGCTTCCTTCAAGAGTATCTGTTGATTTCAAGAACCACATAATAATATGCGGTTATAACCAGCTCGTTGAGACGCTCATTGTAGAACTTGATGATTACAGGATACCTTTTGTTGTCATTGATGAGAACGAACTGACTATTAATCATTTGATCGCAAGAAAAATAATGTGCGTTCATGGAGAAGCATCGGATGAAAATGTTCTTTTGAATTCAAATATCCGTTCTGCCCGCATATTGATCGCGAACCAGAATGATGAAAAAAATGCCAGCATCATCCTGACCGCGAAAGAACTATGCAATATCAAGGTAATATCGCTTGTCGAGGACATAGCAAAAGAAGGATATCTGAAATATGCAGGCGCTGACCAGGTAATATCGCCAAAAACATTATTCGGGACTTATATCGGAAGAACAGCTGTCGATCCGCTTACAGTCCATCTTGCAGGAGCAACACGGTTTTTTAAAAACCTGGATATTGTTGAATTCCCAATATATCCCGGCAGCTCCCTGATCTCCATGAAACTAAATGATACAAATATTAGAAAAAAAACTGGTGCAAATATCGTGGGGCTCTGGACCGGAGGCAGTTTATCATTGAATTCAGGACCTGATGATATTATAAGAGAAAGCTCCGTGCTGCTTGCTGTTGGAACTGAGAAACAGCTTGAAGCTTTAAAAAAATTGACAAGGTGAAATATGGAAAAGCATTATATTCTCATCGGATTTGGCGATGTGGGGCGTAGTATTGCATCTGTTCTTGAAAATGCGCACGTGCATTTTGTTGTTATTGATATGAAAGAAGCAAAATTGAAGGACAGGGGATTTAATTATTATGTCGGGAATGGCACTGATGAGGCAATCCTGATACGAGCAGGACTTAAGGTAGCATCTACGGTAATTATTGTCCCGAACAATGATGATGATATTATTTTTGCAACACTTATTGCAAGGAACATAAATCCGCACTGCATAATACTTACAAGGGCAAATACAACGAAGTCGATCGATAAAATATACCGGGCCGGGGCTGATTATGTTGCTTCGCTATCCATTGTAGCAGGACAGATGCTTGCGCATATTGCCATAGGTCCTAAGGAGGAGAGCATTTTGATGCTTGAGGGATTAAAAATTGGAAAGCATAGGATAACGGCGGATTCTCACCTGGTTGGGAAAAGTATTGCAGATGCAGGTATCCGTTCAAAGATAGGATGCACCATAATTGGAATAGAAGAGAACGGGAAGACCACGACCGACATTGATCCCTCAATTATACTGGGGGAAGGGATGACCCTTGCAGTTATTGGGAACAGTGAGCAGATATCGAAATTCAAAGAAGATTATTCAGTGTAGCGCTGCACAAATGCATACTCTACCAGTGACGCTCCAACCGTATCGCTCCTGGCCTGCAAGACGAAACACACGTTGTGCACCCAATGCAAAAACTCTTATCCACAACTTCGGCTACCTGTCGCCCATTTTTTTCAATTAACCTGTAAATCCTTGGTCCCTTGGGACATACCCGGATGCATTCTGCGCATCCAATACATTTTTCAGCGTCAATTAGTATATCTATCATGATCGGAACATTCCAAGCACTTATATAAGCAATAATACTAAATTAAAGCGCATGTCTGGAAATACCTTTGGAACACTTTTTCGGATCACTACATGGGGCGAGAGCCATGGCGCTGCAGTAGGCGTAGTGGTTGACGGATGCCCCGCTGGTCTATTACTTGATGAATCCGATATACAGGGAGAACTTGACCGCAGGCGGCCCGGGCAAAGCGATATAACAACGCCAAGAAAAGAAGAGGATAAAGCAGAGCTCCTGTCAGGGATATTTTCCGGAAAAACGACAGGTGCGCCTATATCGATCCTTGTGAGAAATAAGGATGTCGATTCAAGTAAATACGAGGCGCTTCGAAACACCCCCCGTCCTGGGCACGCTGACCTGACATATGAATTAAAATATGGCTTTCGCGATTGGCGCGGCGGGGGCAGGTCATCCGCGCGCGAAACGATCGGGCGTGTCGCAGCCGGTGCGATAGCAAAGAAGATCCTTCGGATGAATGGTATTGAAGTACTGGGTTATGTGGTTGAAATTGGAGGAATTCGTGCAAAGGAAGTAAATATTGGACAGATCCGCTCAAATACGGAAAAAAATCCCGTGAGGTGCGCGGATCCGGAAGCTGCTTTGCAAATGGAAGCAATGATACATGTTGCGCGAAGTGAAGGCGATAGCGTTGGCGGAATAGTAGAGATACTTTGCATCGGAGTTCCGGCAGGTGTGGGCGAGCCTGTTTTTGATAAGCTTAATGCGCAGCTTGCACACGGGTTAATGAGCATCGGGGCTGTAAAATCCGTTGAGATCGGTATCGGGGCTAAATGTTCACTCATGAAAGGCAGCCAGATGAACGACCCGATGAGGATGCATGATGGTAAACCCGGAACTCTTACAAATAATGCTGGCGGTATTCTGGGCGGCATCAGCAATGGCGAACCTATCATTTGCAGGATAGCTGTTAAGCCCACGCCTTCGATATCAAAGGAACAAAGCACAGTGGACCTTGTTGCTATGAAAGATACTCGAATAAAAATAACTGGGAGACACGACCCAACGATCCCGCCGCGCATCGTTCCAGTGGCAGAAGCGATGGTGGCGCTCGTGCTTGTTGATATGATGATGAGAGGCGGATTTTTGAAAACGTCCACTATTGGTGATTATGACTAATATTAAACGCCAGATTAGATCGATAAAATATAAGATTTTGGATGATAATGAGTAGAGCAAAAGTATTAATAAGAATAATACTCAATGATAGATTATTATAATTTTACAATTTACAGGAGTAAACATGGTCTCTGATTGCAAGTCTTGCGGAATGCATCTTGGTGAAGAACATCCACAATTGAATGAAATGTGTATTGACTGTTTTGCCGATGGTTGGGGAGAATTGGTTGAAATGTCACCTATGGTAAGTCCTCAGACCCTTTATAAAATAGAAATTAAGAAAGAAACTTAATTTTAAGGATTAGATTTTTTTGAGGGAGATTTTTTTTGATGAAAACAGCATAGACAATGGTCTGCGCCAGGCGTATAAAAAAATAGTAAAGGAAGGATTTGATTCTTACATTGTTTTAGCGGTTGGTACTGGTGGGGAACAGATTGCTAAAAGACTTAAAAAATATTGGAATTACAGAAATGTAGTATCATGTGTGCTAAAAAATGGAGATATCCATATTTTAGATGAATCAAAAATTAAGGGCAACAAAATATTTGTCTGTGATGATACGACGATAACAGGAAAAACTTTTATCAATATTTTTAAAAAATTGACAGAGCTTGGGGCGCAAGACATAAAATTATTATCCCTGTTAATGCGAAGGAATTCATCTATAGTTCCAAATATATTTATTTTTGAGATCGAAGCAGACACCAAAGTGTATTTTCCATGGAGTGATTACCCAATCAGAACTTATTCAAAGGGAATAGTCCGAAAAATATCATGTGAAGATTGCAAAAAAGAGTTCAGATGTGGGTATCCAGATATTGACAAAAACTCCCTTTCAGATATTTTCAAGAACCAGGAGCATTTATCAGCCAAAGTCTATTTGGTCGAAGATAAAGGTGAAATATGTTCGATCGTTCAATTTTATGAAAAGCATTTCGATGGCTATAAGGGATTATTTCTTGACATAATTGCAACTGCCCAAGGTAAGAAGGGGAACAATTATGCCAGCACTTTGTTAAAATTGATCAGCTATTACATGTTCTATCATGAATTTAGCTTCATATACGGCTATGCATTTGATAATAAAGAGCTTATTGATATGTATAAGAAAAAGGGATTTGAGGTAATCGGATCGATTCAAGACCCTCATTATCAAACTCTTCATAAAATTGTCATAGTTAACGGAACAAAAGAAATGAAAGACCATGTGATTTCAACAATTAGACCTCATATTTAAAGAGGCTTTTAAAAATGAGACTATCACGATTTAGAACACGGATGACGCGTCGCGACAAGAAAGTCGCATCACAAATTGCAAAATATGCTACCCCCTCCATTTGGGGTAATCCTACTGTAACATGCATCGGCAGTAATGTTTATGTATGGAGCTTACAGGACAATATGGAAATGTT
>Ga0265296_1004529_pt1 | contig 12036 bp, 10 predicted proteins | sample MunlanPumphouse1_FD_189073 | JGI IMG/M metagenome (GOLD analysis project Ga0265296, IMG submission 189073) | Groundwater microbial communities from a municipal landfill in Southern Ontario, Canada - Pumphouse #1 | ecosystem: Environmental > Aquatic > Deep subsurface > Groundwater | place... | reverse complement strand
TCTTGCCGACGCCGGCGCCGCCGAACAGGCCGGTCTTGCCGCCCTTGGTGTAGGGGCAGATCAGGTCGATGACCTTGATGCCCGTGACCAGGATTTCCGACGAGGTCGACTGCTCTTCGAAGGTCGGAGCCTCGCGGTGGATCGGACGGTATTCCGTGGTCTTGATCGGACCGGCTTCGTCGATCGGCTGGCCGACGACGTTCATGATGCGGCCGAGCGTGCCCGGACCGACCGGGGCCATGATCGACTTGCCGGTGTCCACGACGGGCTGACCGCGGGTCAGGCCTTCGGTGGTGTCCATGGCGATGGCGCGGACCATGTTCTCACCCAGGTGCTGGGCGACTTCGAGAACCAGGGTGAAGGGCTGGCCCGTCTTCTGGTCGATGTTCTGGGTTTCCAGCGCGTTCAGGATCGCCGGCAGGGCGCCGGTGAACTCGATGTCGACGACGGCGCCGATGACCTGGGCGATCTTGCCCGAGCCTGCGACTTGGCCTGCGACGGCGGCGGCTGCTGCCTTCTTGGGAGCGGCCGGCTTCTTGGCTGCGGTTTTCTTCGGGGCGGTGGTGTCGGTCATCGTGCGTGTCCGTATCGGAATGTCTGGCGTGTCGGGATCAGAGCGCTTCGGCGCCGGCGATGATCTCGATCAGCTCGGTGGTGATCTGGGCCTGGCGTTTGCGGTTGTACTGGAGCGTCAAGCTGTTGATGAGGTCGCCCGCGTTGCGCGTGGCGTTGTCCATCGCGGCCATTTGCGCGCCGAAGAAACCAGCCTGGTTCTCCAGCAGGGCGGCCAGGATCTGCGTCGTCAGATTGCGCGGCAGCAGGGTCTCAAGGATTTCCTCCTCGGACGGCTCGTACTCATAGAGCGCGCCCGCATCGGCCGAGGCGTCGACGTCGACTTCGGCCGGAGCCAGCTGACGCGACGACGGGACCTGCGAGATCACCGACTTGAACTGGCTGTAGAAGAGCGTGACCTTGTCGGCCTCATCCGCCTCGAACTTTTCAGCCAGCAGCTCGGCGATCGGCTGGGCCGCGTGCAGACCCACGGTCTTGTGCTCGCTCAGCTCGAAGGTCTTGACGACCTTGTCGCCGAACAGGCGGGTCAGCTGGTCGCGCGACTTGCGGCCGACGGCCACGATCTCGACCGTCTTGCCGTTGGCGATCAGGCTGTTGATGTGGTCCCGCGCAGCGCGGATGACGTTGGTCGAGAAACCGCCCGCCAGACCCTTGTCGGCCGTGGCGACGACGACCAGGTGCTTCTGGTCGGCGCCGGTGCCGGTCATCAGGCGCGGGCCGTCGTCGCCGACGCCGGCCGCCAGGTTGGCGATGACCGAAGCCATCCGCGTGGCGTAGGGGCGGGCGTTCTCGGCCTGCTCCTGCGCACGCTTCAGCTTGGCCGCTGCGACCATCTGCATGGCTTTCGTGATCTTCTGCGTCGCTTTGACGCTTCCGATCCGATTGCGCATTTCCTTGAGGCTGGCCATCCGGCGCTACTCTCGCTCTCTGGTCAGTGCTTAGGCGAAGGTCTTGGTGAAGGCGGCCAGGACGTCCTTGAGCTCGGTTTCGAGTTCCGGGGTCAGGGCCTTCTTGGTGCGGATGCCTTCCAGCAGCGAGGCGTGGTTCGAGTGAACCCGCGCCAGCAGCTCGCTTTCAAAGCGACCGATGTCCGAAACGGCGATGCCGTCCAGGTAGCCGCGCGTGCCGGCGTAGATCGAGACAACCTGCTCTTCGACGGCCAGGGGCGAGTACTGCGGCTGCTTCAGCAGCTCGGTCAGGCGGGCGCCGCGCGCCAGCAGCTTCTGGGTCGAGATGTCCAGGTCCGAGCCGAACTTCGCGAAGGCGGCCATTTCACGATACTGGGCCAGCTCGCCCTTAATCGAACCGGCGACCTGCTTCATGGCCTTGATCTGGGCCGAGGAGCCGACGCGCGACACCGAGATGCCGACGTTCACGGCCGGACGGATGCCCTGATAGAAGAGGTCCGATTCCAGGAAGATCTGGCCGTCGGTGATCGAGATCACGTTGGTCGGGATGTAGGCCGAGACGTCGTTGGCCTGGGTTTCGATGATCGGCAGAGCGGTCATCGAGCCCGAACCATAGTCCTCGTTCAGCTTGGCCGAACGCTCCAGCAGGCGGCTGTGCAGGTAGAAGACGTCGCCCGGATAGGCTTCACGGCCCGGCGGACGGCGCAGCAGCAGCGACATCTGACGATAGGCCACGGCCTGCTTGGACAGGTCGTCATAGACGATCAGGGCGTGCATGCCGTTGTCGCGGAAGAACTCGCCCATGGCGGTGCCGGCGAACGGGGCCAGGAACTGCAGCGGGGCCGGTTCCGAAGCCGTGGCGGCGACGACGATGGTGTATTCCAGAGCGCCGGACTCTTCGAGGGTCTTGACGATCTGAGCCACCGTCGAGCGCTTCTGGCCGATGGCGACGTAGATGCAATACAGCTTCGCCGACTCGTCTTCCGACTTGTTGACGTTCTTCTGGTTCAGAATGGTGTCGATGGCGATGGCGGTCTTGCCGACCTGACGGTCGCCGATGATCAGCTCGCGCTGGCCGCGGCCGACGGGGATCAGGGTGTCGATCGCCTTCTGGCCGGTCTGCATCGGCTCGTGAACCGACTTGCGGGGGATGATGCCCGGCGCCTTGACGTCGACGCGGCGACGCTCGGTGAACTGGATCGGGCCCTTGCCGTCGATCGGCTCGCCCAGCGGGTTGACGACGCGGCCCAGCAGGCCCTTGCCGACCGGCACGTCCACGATCTCGCCCAGGCGGCGGACTTCATCGCCCTCGGCGATCTGCGCATCGGCGCCGAAGATCACGGCGCCGACGTTGTCGCGCTCGAGGTTCAGGGCCATGCCCTTCACGCCGGCCTTGGGGAATTCGACCATTTCACCGGCCTGGACGTTGTCCAGACCGTGGATGCGCGCAATGCCGTCGCCGACCGACAGCACCTGACCGACGTCAGAGACGTCGGCCTCGACGCCGAAGGAGGCGATCTGCGACTTGAGGATGGCCGAGATTTCGGCGGCGCGGATATCCATGATGGGTTCTCTGGCTTTCGTCTTCGGTGCGGACCGCTGGCCCGGCTTGAACTTTGAATTCGGGGCTTAGGCGCGCTTGAGCGCGAAGGTCATCTGGTCGAGCTTGGTCTTCAGCGAGGCGTCGAACAGTTTCGACCCCACCTTGACCTTCAGGCCGCCCAGGATCGACGGATCGACGCGGGCGGTCAGTTCGGGATCGCGGCCCAGCGCCGTGCGCAGGGCCGTTTGAATGCTCTTGGTCTGGGCCGCCGACAGCGGCAGGGCCGAAACCACTTCGGCGGCGACCACGCCGGCCTTCTTGGCGTAGCGCGCCTCGAATCCGGTGATCACGCTCGGCAGGTCGCCGGCGCGGCCGTTCTGGGCCAGCAGGCCGAGGAACCGCTTGGTCGTCGCATGGAATTTCGCCTTGTCGGCGATCGCCGACAGGCCCTTGCCCTGGTCGTCGGCGGAAATCACCGGCGACTTTGCAAGTCGGCGCAGGTCCGCGCTCTCCAGCCAGGCGGCCTTCAGCGAGGCGAGATCGCCGCGCACGGCGTCCAGCGCCCCCGTCTCGTCAGCGAGGTCGAACAGCGCCTGTGCATAGCGCCCACCGACTTCCGTCGTTCTGAAATCGTCCGCCACGTAATTAAGGTCCGCGATTTGAAGCGTTTGGGTCGAGTCCGGCCGCGATGTCTCGCGCCAGCCAAGGGCTTGAAATGCCAGTAGAAAGCACGCTGGGGACACATCTTTCGATGCATCCTTTGCTAAAGCCGCGCGGCTGATAACACGCAAGCCCCCCCGTCGCAACCGACGGGGACGGAACGATAAGGTCGCACCCGCGCTCTTTTTCACGCGCTGCTAGGGGTTTCGATGGCCGCCTCCTCTTCAAAGACCGTCATCTTCGCCGCCCTGGCGGGCAATACGGCCATCGCCGTCACCAAGTTCGCCGCCGCCCTGTTCACCGGCAGTTCGGCCATGATGAGCGAGGCGATCCACTCGACGGTCGACACCGGCAACCAGATCCTGCTGCTGATCGGACTGAAGCGCGCCGCCCGCCCGGCCAGCGAGACCCACCCCTTCGGCCACGGGCTGCAGCTTTATTTCTACACCTTCGTCGTCGCCATCCTGATCTTCGGCCTGGGCGCCGTGATTTCGATCAGCCACGGCCTCGACCGCATCCGCGCGCCCGAGCCGATCGCGAATCCCTGGGTCAACTATCTGGTTCTGGGCCTGGCCATCCTGTTCGAGGGCGGCTCCTGGTGGGTGGCGCTGAGGGCCTTCAACCGCGAGCGCGCGGGCCGCCCCCTGCTGCGCGCGGTGCAGGACAGCAAGGACCCCACCATCTTCACCGTCCTGTTCGAGGACACCGCCGCCCTGACCGGCCTGGTCATCGCCTTTGTCGGGGTGGTCGCCAGCCAGGCCTTCGACCTGCCGATTCTCGACGGCGTCGCCTCGGTGGCCATCGGCGGGGTGCTGGCTGTCACCGCCGCCTTCCTGGCCTTCGAAACCCAGAGCCTGCTGACCGGAGAAGCCGCCGATCCGGCCACGCGCCGGGGCATCGCCGCCCTGGCCGAGGCCGAGCCGGGCGTGGTCGGGCTGAACGACCTGCGCACCATGCATTTTGGACCGGCGGAAATCCTGGTGGCCCTCAGCCTCGACTTTCAGGACGACCTGAGCGCCGCCGACGTCGAGAACACGGTGGCCCGGCTGGAGCACCGCATCCGCGCCGCCTACCCCCAGGCCGGCCGCATCTATATCGAGGCCCAGAGTCTGGCCGGTCATGCCGCTGCCCGCGACGCCCTCATGGCCCGCGACGGCCCCGACGCCGTTGTCCTCGACGCGCCGGGTGCGACGACGTCGCCGCCGACGCCCGCTTGATGCAACCTCACGATCCCGTTACCGCTTTAGGCCTACATCACAATCTGGAACCCCGATGCTTGAAAGCATAACCCCCCTGCTGAGCGACCCCGCCGCCTGGGCCGCCCTCGTGACCCTGGTGGTCATGGAGGTCGTGCTCGGCATCGACAATCTGATCTTCATCTCGATTCTGTCGAACAAGCTGCCGCCCGAGCATCGCCAGCGCACCCGCCGCATCGGCATCGGTCTGGCCCTGATCATGCGCCTGGGTCTGCTGGCCGCCATCGGCTGGATCGTCGGCCTGACGGCGCCGGTCTTCGACCTGGGCATTCATGGCGAGAGCTTCGACACCGCCTTCAGCTGGCGCGACCTGATCCTGATCGCCGGCGGTCTGTTCCTGGTGTGGAAGGCCACCAAGGAAATCCACCACGCCGTCGACGTCACGCCGTCGAACGACATGCTGGAGAAGGACAAGAAGGACGTCGTCATCAACAACGTCGGTTCGGCCATCTTCCAGATCATCCTGCTGGACCTGGTCTTCTCGATCGACTCCATCCTGACCGCGGTCGGCATGACCGATCACGTGCCGATCATGATGGTGGCCGTGGTCATCGCCGTCATCGTCATGCTGCTGGCCTCGGACCCCCTGGCTGACTTCATCGACAAGAACCCGACCATCGTCATGCTGGCCCTGGGCTTCCTGCTGATGATCGGGTCCGTGCTGATCGCCGACGGCTTCGGCGTCCACGTGCCCAAGGGCTACATCTACGCCGCCATGGCCTTCTCGGCCCTGGTCGAGGTGCTGAACATGTGGTCGCGCAATGCGCAGATCAAAAAGAACCAGGCCGCAGAAGCCGCCCAGGCGGCCCTGAACAAGGCCGAAACCGCCGAGCCCGGCGTCTGATCGTGCGTTACTGGCCGGTCCTGGCGATGCTTCTGCTGGCGCTTCCCGCGTCAGCGGGAGCGCAGTCGTCGGGGCCGGCCGCCTCTTCTGCTTCCCCCGCGCCCGACACCCGACCGCCGGTCTACGGCTATGAGGTGGTGCGGACCTTCCCCCACGACCCAACCGCCTTCACCCAGGGCCTGGTCATTCGCGACGGCGTGCTGCTGGAAAGCACGGGCCGCAATCCGTCCAGCGTTCGCCGTGTGCGTCTGGAAGACGGCGTCGTGCTGCAAAAGCACGAACTCGCCCCCGAATATTTCGGCGAAGGCCTGACCGAGATCGACGGTCGCCTCATCACCCTGACCTGGAACAACGGCGTCGGCTTCGTCTGGAACGCCGCCGACCTGAAGCCCATCGCCCGCTTCAGCTATGCGGGCGAAGGCTGGGGCCTGACCCACGACGGCGCCCGGCTGATCCTGTCGGACGGCTCAGCCGCCTTGCGCTTCCTCGACCCCGAGACCTTCGCCGAGACGGGCCGCGTGGCCGTCACCCTGAACGGTCGCCCGGTGCGCCAGCTGAACGAGCTGGAATGGATCGACGGGGAGGTCTGGGCCAATGTCTGGCAGACGAACTACATCCTCCGCATCGACCCGGCCTCGGGTCATGTGGTGGGGATCATCGACCTCAGCGGCCTGCTGCCTGCGGGAACAATCCAGGACCCGAACGACGACGTCCTGAACGGCATCGCCTGGGACGAGAAGACCCGCCGCCTGTTCGTCACCGGCAAGAACTGGCCCAGCCTGTTCGAGATCCGGTTGACCGGGGCGCGCTGAGCCTCCCCCTCTCCCTCTCCCGGTGGGAGAGGGCTTTGAGCGCCCGCAAGCGCAGCGAGCGGCTGCGCGAAAGGGTGAGGGGCTACCTCTCGGCCTTCGGCGCAAGCCGTTTCTCCGCCCGAAGCGGCGGCTTACGCCGACGGACAGCGCCGCCCCTCATCCGGCGCTTCGCGCCACCTTCTCCCATTGGGAGAAGGGATGGACTTTACAGGAAGCTATAGGGGTCCACATCCACCGTCAGCCGCACCGAGGCCGGCACCTTCACCCGCGCCAGCCAGGCGCGCAGGAAGGCCTGCAGGTTGACGTCGCGGTCGGCCCGGACCAGCAGCCGCTTGCGCCGTCGCCCCCGCACCAGGGCCAGGGGCGCGTCGGCGGGGCCATAGACCTCCAGCCGCTCGGCGTTGGGGATGGCCTCGGCCAGATCGCGGGCGACCTTCTCGACCGCCATGGCGTTTTCGCTGGACAGGATGATCGCCGCCAGACGGCCATGCGGCGGCAGGGACGCTGCCTCGCGCTCGCCCATCTCGGCCTCGACGAAGGCGTCGCGGTCGCCCGCCGCCAGCGCCATCAGCACCGGATGCTCCGGCGTCCAGGTCTGCAACAGGGCGCGGCCCGGCTTGTCCGCCCGCCCCGCCCGGCCCGTGGCCTGGGCCAGCAGTTGATAGGTCCGTTCCGCCGCGCGCAGGTCGCCGCCGCGCAGGCCCAGGTCCGCATCCACCACCCCCACAAGCGTCAGGCGCGGAAAGTTGTGGCCTTTGGCGGCGGCCTGGGTGGCCACCAGGATGTCGATTTCGCCCTCGGCCATCGACTGGATCAGGGCGCGGGCTGAGGCGCCGTCCGGCACAGTGTCAGAGCTGAAGATGGCGGTGCGCGCCTCAGGGAAGAGCCGGCGCACCTCCTCCTCGACCCGCTCGACGCCCGGCCCCACCGGCACCAGGGAGTCCTCGGCCCCGCACGACGGACAGAGCTTGGGCTTCATCATCGAGAAGCCGGTCAGGTGACAGACCAGCCGCCCGGTGTAGCGATGCTCGACCAGCCAGCTGTCGGTGTCGGGCGCCGTCAGCCGATGGCCGCAGGCGCGGCACAGGACGACGGGCGCATAGCCGCGCCGGTTCAGGAACAGCAGGCTCTGCTCCCCCTTGGCGAAGGTTTCGCCGATGGCTTCGCGCAAGGGCGCCGACAGCCAGGTCTGCGGGTCGGGCGGACAGGTGCGCAGGTCGATCAGGTCGATGTCGGGCAGGACCGCCGCCCCGTGCCGCGCCGCCAGCTTCAGCCAGCCGTACCGGCCTTGCCGAGCGTTCCACAGGGTCTCCAGCGACGGGGTGGCCGAGGCCAGGACCACGGTCGCCCCCTCGATCCGCCCGCGCGCCACGGCCAGGTCGCGGCCGTGATAGACCAGACCCTCTTCCTGTTTGAACGAGCCGTCGTGCTCCTCGTCCACCACCAGCAGGCGCAGGTTGGCGTAGGGCAGGAACAGGGCCGAGCGCGCCCCGACCACGATGTTGCAGCGCCCGGCGACCACCGCCTCCCAGACCTGACGGCGCTTGGGCGGGGTCACGCCCGAATGCCATTCCGCCGGGGCTGCGCCGAAGCGGGCGGTGATCCGCTCGATCAGGGCCTGGGTCAGGGCGATTTCGGGCAGCAGGATCAACACCTGGGCGGTGGGATCATGCCGCAGCGCCCGCGCCGCCGCCTCCAGATAGGCCTCGGTCTTGCCCGAGCCTGTGACCCCGTCGAGCAGGAAGGGGGCGAAGCCGCCCGCAGACACTGCGTCGGCGATGACCGTGGCCGAGGCCGCCTGATCCGGGTTCAGGGTCGCGGGGGCATGGTCGGGATCGGGAGCGTCGAAGGCGGCGACGGCCTCGATCTCGATGACCGTCAGCACGCCCTCGTCGACCAGTCCCTTGACCACGCCCGTCGAGACATTGGCCGCGCGGGCCAGATCGGGGCCGGTCATAGAGCGCTGTCCCAAGGCCTCCAGCACCGCCGTCCGCGTCGCCGTGGGGCGGGCGGGGCTGCGGCCCTCGACCCGCTTGACCCGCCGCTCGGGGCGAGGCCGGGGCGCGCGCAAGCCCTTCAAGGCCGTCGCCGCCATCTCGCCCGGCGGGCTCAGCGTCCAGCGCGCCGCCCATTCGACAAAGGCCAGCGTCCGCTCCGGCAGGCGATGCTCGCTCAGCACCTGATCGATCGCCTTCAGCCGCCGGTTCGAGCCCGTGGTCTCGAACACCTCGGCGACCACGCCCCGGATCAGGCGCGGCCCCAGCGGCACGGTCACCTGATCGCCGCGCACAGCCGTCAGCCCCTCCGGGACCTCGTAATCGAAGGCCTCGGGCACCGGCAGGGGAATGAGGACGGAGGCGACTTTCACCGCGTTTCTCCTCCCCATTCCATGGGGAGGTGGCGCGGCGCCTCGCGCCGTGACGGAGGGGGCGTCTCGACATTCAACGGCTGTGACGCCCCCTCCACCCCTTCGGGGTCCCCCTCCCCATGGAATGGGGAGGAAAAGGAGGCTCGCCCTTCGCGTTTGTCAGGGTTAGAACTCTGTCCCATGAAACTCTTTCTCGACACCGCCGACGTCGCCGTCATCAAGGACATGCTGCCCACCGGGATGGTGGACGGCGTCACCACCAATCCGTCGCTGATCGCCAAGTCGGGTCGGAACATCGCCGAGGTCATCGCTGAGATTTGCGCCCTCGTCGAGGGGCCGATTTCCGCCGAGGCCGTGGCGACCGATTTCGAGACCATGGTGAAGGAGGGCGACAAGCTGGCCGCCATCGCCCCGAACGTGGTCGTCAAACTGCCCCTGACCTGGGACGGGCTGCGCGCCACGCGGGTGTTTGCGGACAAGGGGATCAAGACCAACGTCACCCTCTGCTTCTCGGCGGCTCAGGCCATGCTGGCCGCCAAGGCGGGCGCCACCTTCATCTCGCCCTTCGTCGGTCGTCTGGAAGACGTCGGCGCTGACGGCGTGGGCCTGCTGGAAGAAATCCGCGCCCTTTATGACATCCACGATTTCGACACCGAGATCCTGGCCGCCAGCTTGCGCAACCCCGACCACGTCACCGCCGCCGCCATCGCCGGCGCAGACGCCGCCACCCTGCCGGCCGACACTTTCAAGGCCTTGGTCAAGCACCCGTTAACCGACAAGGGTCTTGATGCGTTTTTGGCCGACTGGGGCAAGACCGGTCAGTCCATCCTGTAACGCCGACCGGAAAGAGGTCCTGCTTGAGCACTTCCCTGGACCTCTCTTCTGATCCCGCCGAGGGCCTTCACTGGCCCGAGGTGCGGGCCTGGCTGAACGCCCACCCGGATCGTCTGGTGGACGACCGCACCCTGCTGGAAGAACTGGGCCTGCGCGCCACCGGCCGCAACGTGGTCGATTTCGGCCGCGCGGCCCTGACCCGGCTCGAGGCCGTGGTCCAGCGCGAGGCGGGCGCACGGAAACAGATCGAAGAGATCGCCCGCGCCAACTTCGCCGCCCAGACCCAGACCCACGTCTCGGCCCTGGACCTGATGGAGGCGACCAGCCACGCCGAGCTCTCGCGTCAGCTGGACGCCACCTCGCAAGCCCGCTTCGGCTTGGCCGGCGGCGCCATCGCCATCGAAAAGCCCGGCGTCGTGCCCTTTGGCTGGAAGTCGCTGGAGCCGGGCCGCGTCGACGCCCTGCTGGGCGACGACGGTCTGGAATGGCTCGGCCCCAACTTCACCGGCCTGGACCTGTTCGGCCCCGCCGAGGGCGAGGTGAAGTCCGTGGCCCTGGTGCGGATGAGCCTGCATCTGCCCGGTACGGACGGCGCCCGCCCAGCCCTGTGCGCCTTTGGCTCGTTTGAGGACGACGGCTTCACCCCGGCCATGGGCTGCGAACTGGTGGCCTTCATCACCCGCGTGGTGGAACGCATGGCCGAGCGATGGCCGACGCAGGCCTGACAGCCGATCAGGCCCTCCTCGCCTGGCTCGAGCATCTGGCGCACGAGCGTCGCCTGTCGCCGCGCACGCTGGAAGCCTATGGCCACATAGGCCGGCACTACGTCGCCTTCCTCGAACGCCATCGCGGCGGGCCGCAGTCGTTGTCCGATCTGGGGACCGTCACCGCCGCCGAGGTGCGCGCCCATCTGGCCGGACGCCGCAGCGGCGACCGCCCGCTGAACGCCCGGTCGCTGAGCCAGACGCTGGCCGCCATTCGCGGTTTTCACGTCTTCCTCGACCGGCGCTGCGGCGTAGCTGCGCCGCAGCTGGCCCTGGTGCGCGGCCCGCGCGTCAAGCCGTCCCTGCCCCGCCCGGTCACGGAGGATCAGGCCAGGGGCCTGCTGCACGAACCCGAGGCCGATCCCGACGCCGAACCGTGGGAGGCCGCGCGCGACCGCGCCGTCCTGACCCTGCTCTACGGCTGCGGGCTGCGGATTTCCGAGGCCCTGTCGCTGAAGCGCGCCGACGCCCCCCTGCCCGACGCCCTGCGTATCACCGGCAAGGGCGACAAGATGCGGCTGGCCCCGGTCCTGCCCCAGGTGCGCGAGGCGGTGGACGCCTATCTGGCGCTGCAACCCTTCGTCCTCGAGGCGGATCAGCCCCTGTTCCGCGCCAAGCGCGGCGGCGCGCTTAGCCCGCGTCAGGTTCAGGCCACGGTCCAGCGCCTGCGGGGCCGCCTCGGCCTGCCCGCCTCGGCCACGCCCCATGCGCTCCGCCACAGCTTCGCCACCCATTTGCTCGGGGCCGGGGCCGACCTGCGCTCCATTCAGGAACTTCTGGGCCACGCCAGCCTGTCCACCACCCAGAAATACACCCAGGTGGACGCCGCCCGCCTGCTGGCCGCCTACGGGGACGCCCACCCGCGACGCTAGGCCCAAGAAGCTGACTATCCAGCGGCCTCGAACGGCGCCTATTCTCCGTATGGGGATGGATCGCGACGTGGAGGCAGGCCTTGCGCCGACCGGAGTCCGTCAGCCTGCCGTCCCGCCGATCGGCGCTTGCGCTGTCGGTTGGAGGCGCCTTCAGCCTGGCCCTTGCCGGCCCGGCCGCCGCTCAGGACCCGCCGTCGCGGGCGCCGCTTCCTGAACCCGACGAAACCGCGCGACTGCTGGAAAACCTGCTGACCCGGATGGGCGTCAAGGTGAACCTGGGCAGCCGTCGCGAGCCCCTGTTCGTCATCGACACCGGCGCGGAACGCACCGCCATCTCCGACCGCTTGGCCAATGAACTGAACCTGAGGCCCGGCCCGCAGGTCTTGGTCCACGGCATCACGGCGGCGGAGATGGTGCGGACGGTCCATCTGCCGCGACTGGACTTCTCGGGGCGGCGCTTCACCAACCTGACCCCGCCCGTCTTTCCCTATGAGGTGCTGGGGGCCGACGGGCTTCTGGGGCTGGACGTCCTGTCGCGGTTTCGCCTGACGCTGGAGCTGCGCCAGCGCCGCGTCATGATGGCGCCGTCCGGCCCCGACGTG
>Ga0265296_1004528_pt1 | contig 12038 bp, 12 predicted proteins | sample MunlanPumphouse1_FD_189073 | JGI IMG/M metagenome (GOLD analysis project Ga0265296, IMG submission 189073) | Groundwater microbial communities from a municipal landfill in Southern Ontario, Canada - Pumphouse #1 | ecosystem: Environmental > Aquatic > Deep subsurface > Groundwater | place... | reverse complement strand
AAGAAAAGATCATCTTTCACGGGCATGAAGGCATCGGTTTAGGCCTGGCCCGCGTAATCTGCCGCAGGTTGAAATTATCCAATGATGAATGCCGCTCTTTAGAGAGGATCGTGCTTTGCCATCTGCGCCCCGGTTACCTGGCGGACAGCGAGCAGCCGACCCGGAGGGCGATCTTCCGTTATTTCCGTGATACAGGCACTGACGCGCTTTCCGTGCTTTTATTGTCTCTGGCTGACCAGCGCGCCACCAAAGGCCCGTTGACTACGGCGCTCTCACGCACCCGCCACGAAAAAACAGTTAAGGCCTTGATACGCAGGCTGTTTAAGAAGGAAGAGGAGAAGAAGCCGGCGCGCCTGTTAAACGGCAATGATATTATGCGCAGATTTAAATTGCCGGCCTCTGTGCTCATCGGCAAGGTGCTTAGTGAACTGGAGGAAGCGCAGGCCATCGGCAAGATCAAAAGCAAGGCAGAGGCTTTTAAGTTGGCGGATAAAATAATTAAGCTTAAAAAATGAAGAAGTTTATCCTCATCGCGGTAATCCTGCTGGTTATTATTTCCTCAGTGGTAATCTATCTTAACCGGGTAATCCTGCCTGTAAAAGTAAAGTCCCTGGTCGTAACCGCCATAGAAAAACAAACCGGCAAAAGTGTGATCTTAAGATCCCTGGAGTTTAACATCTTCAGAGGTTTCGTTTTGCGCGACCTGGTGATCTCCGACAACCAGCAGGTGATCTTAAGTGCCAGGCAGGTAAGCTGTGTGGTATTTTTCTGGCCTATTTTCAGGAAACAGATAATCATCCCCAGTTTGAATATTCAATCCCCGTATATATTCTTAGAGCGCAGGAAGGATAACACCTTTAACCTTCAGGATTTATTCGGCGCGCCTCCAACTGCGGCAAAGAAATCCAACTTCAACATATCCGTTTATAAGATAAACATTTCTTCCGGGAACATGGTTTTCCAGGATGATACCCTGCCAATCCAATTCAGCAAACAGATAAATAATATCCAGCTGACCCTGCAGTTAAAGCTGCCTTTAGGGGTAGGGTTTAGTTTTAAAGGAGAGATCCCCGCTGACCCGCTGATCAGCATAAGCGGCAAGGGGGAGTATAAGATTTTAAGCCGTGAGTTAACCGGGGATCTGTGGGTAAAGAACCTGGCGCCCCGGCTCTTCCAGGTTTATTACAATAATCCGGGGCTGGAGCTGGTTTCAGGGTTGGTGGATCTGCATGCGCAGGTTAATCTCAAGGATCAGCTTTTGCGCGCGCAGATAACTGCCCAGGGCAATAACCTGGTTTTGACAAAAGATAAGTTGAGAATCAAATTAAACCCCAGCCTGCAAACCAATATTGATTATGACCGGCAAACTAAAAAACTTAACTTTGACGGATCCTGCGATATCGAGCAGGCCGGGATATCGGGCGTGGAGTTTTTCGGGGAGATCAAGGATCTTCATGGCAAGGTTGCTTTTAACCAGCGTTCCCTCTCCGCGGACAGCCTGAAGGCGGAATTGCTGGGTATGCCTTTTGAGGTTAAATTAGCGATTAAGGATTTCAAGACCCCGGCATTAAACATAAACACCGATCTAAACTTAAGTTTTCTCCCCGGCATTGCCAAAGAGAAATTCAATTTTACTTATGTCAACTCGGCGCAGGGTAAGGCGGCCTTGGCTATAAAGCTGTATCCGGACGGAAAAGGAGTCTGGCAGCTACAGGGCAGCGCGGATATTATAGGGGGAGCTCTTAAATTAGGCAAGCAGGATATTCCCGTGGAAGATATCAGCGCTTCCCTTGCATTCAGCAGGGAGGGCATTGGCTGGTCAAATACGAAATTCAAATACCAGGGGATAGATTACCAGACAAGCGGAAAACTCTCTGATTTTTCCGCGCCTAATGTAGAGCTGAAATTGGATGCAGGGGGCTTATCCTTGGCCGGTGTTTTTGATATCGCGGGTAAAAAGATAACCTTAGGCAGTCTTAAAGGCAAATATCTTAATTCCGCGTTTTTACTCAATGGGATTATCGATAATTCTGAGAGCGGCAGGCCTCAGGTGGATTTAAGCGGAACGGTGAATCTGGCGCTGGAAGATTTAAGTAAGCTGCCGGTAAAGCAGTATCCCGCGATAAACCTGATGCGCCCGGCCGGAGGAGTGGATGCGCAATTCAGTTTAACCGGTAATGTCACGGATCTTAAAAACTGTTTTATCCAGGTAAGATTAACCAGTAATAAGCTTTCTCTTTACGGGTTGAACGCGCAAGGCTTTTCGCTGGAGTATCTGCAGGAACAGAAGATCGCCAAGATCGTATCCGCGCATGCTGTTTTTTACGACGGCGCAATTGATGGCTCCGGCATAATGAACCTGGATACTGTCAATCTCCCTTATCACCTGGAGATACAGGCAAACGGTATTAAACTGGATAAACTTAAGATGGATACCCTCTCCAGGAATAAAGATATTGCCGGGACATTGCAGGGTCAGGTCAAGCTCAATGGTTATTCTACGGATCTGGATAAGCTCTCCGGCTCAGGAAGTTTTCAGGTCAGGGAAGGAAGGCTCTGGGAACTTAACCTTTTTCAGGGTTTAGGTAAATTGCTCTTTGCGCGAGATTTCGCCAGTATCGTGCTTTCCGAATGCTCAGCCGTATTTTTAATTAACAATAGATCTATCTATACGGATAACTTAAAATTAAAGAGCAATATTACCAATCTTTCCGGGCCGTTAAAAATCGGTTTTGATGGTTCCCTGGAGGCTGCTTTTGATGTGGAGATCATTAGCTCAATGGTTCCGTTAAGCGGGACATTAAAGGATATTGCTACCGCTATTGTAGGGCAGGCGGGCAAATTCGGGGTGATTAAATTAAGCGGGACCCTGCAGCATCCAAAATATAGTTTTAAGACGGCGGTAACCGATATTATCAAAGGCTTGACGGATACGCTTTTTGGGAGGGGGCAATGAAGTCAGCTTTGTGCGCCATAGCGCTTTTCTGTTTGTTCAACCTGAACTCCTACGCGCAGGTTGTTAATTCGCCGCCCGCCGGCGGTTACCGCCAGGTTTTGGAGGAGGTGGTGGTTAAGGAGGAGGAATATTTTCCTCAGGAGCTGGATTCTTATGTGCGCTACATGCCTTCCCGGGGAGCCAAGGCTCAGTCGGGAAAGGTCGGAATTATTGATTCGGCTTCGGAGTACAACTATGAAATCAAGGCCTGGGATAAATTACCGGTTGAATTTTCGACAAGTGTCAGGTATATAGGCATAGAAAACAGCACTGTTGTCAAGCTTCCGGCGCGTTTAACCAGGGTGGATTTTGGAGTATCAACTGCCCTGCCGTTTTTTAACTTTAATAATACTTATCTTGCCATAGAACTTAGCCCTTCATTTCTTTCGGATAACTGGAATTTACGTTTATCCGCATTCAGCATGGTTCAGCGTTATTTCCTGTTTTATAAATTTGATGAAAAATTGAGTTTTGTCTGCGGCTTAAGGATAGAGCCGCATTTTGAAGATCCTTTCTGGCCTATCCTGGGCTTTATCTATAAGCCTAATGATAAGCTTACGTTTAATATTGTTCCCGAAAGGCCGGAGATTTCCTATGCCCTGGATAAAAAGCTTACGGTTTTTCTAGAGGGGGATAACTCATCGGAAGAATTCAGGGTGACCAAAGATAACCTTAAGAACGCGGCGCTTCAATATAATGAGATGCATTTAGGCGCCGGCTTCAGGTATAATTTTAATAAGCATGTTAAAGGTTCCCTCTCTTGCGGCAGCGTGTTTAACCGCTCCATTAAATACCGGCAGGATAGCCTCGGCAAGGTTGCCATGGAAAATGGGCTTTACACTGAATTCCGTTTAGACATAGTAATATAGCTGTGGAGTTGAACACGACCCTGGTAACCTTTGGCTAGAATCTATGCCTGCCGGTTTCGTCGTTCTGCAGCAGGTGCAAAGTGAATGGGATTTACAAGAAAAAAGGAGATAATAACATGGGGAGGAATTTTAGAAAATACGGTTTTATTGTTTTAACGGCGGTTTTTTTGATTTTATCGGGTTTTAATTTTCGGGCAAACGCAGATACCCTCTATCTGAAAAATGGCCGCAGCATTGAAGGCTTGATCAGAAAAGAAGACGCTGATAACGTTGATCTGGAAATAGGTTTTGGCTCGATGAAATTCCCAAGGGATCAAATAGAGCGGATAGAAAGGTCTTCTCCCGATGATGTCAACCTAATTAAACAGAAATGGGAGGAGAAAAGGCTAAGAGACCAGGCAAGAGATAGGGAGATAGAGGAGGGAAAGGAGCATGAGCCGAAACAGGCAAACATGGATAAGCAAAGCGGGCAGGTAATCGTAGAAACGCTGCTGAATAATAAGGTCAAAGCTAATCTTATCTTGGATACCGGCTCCTCTTTCATATTGTTGTCAAGTAGTATAGCTAATAATTTGGGGATAAATGCTGATCCCAGTAGCGGCGCTATAGTAGAGATGGTGTTGGCAGATGGACGCAAGGTACAAGCAAAAAGAATAATCTTAGAGAGCGTTAGTGTCCAGGGTTCTGAGGTTAAAAAAGTAGAGGCTGCTATTTTGTCTCAAAATGAGAGCGGCTCCGTTACCGGGGACGGATTGCTGGGCATGTCTTTTCTGAAGAACTTTAGTTTTAAAATAGACCAAAAAAATAACAAGTTGATATTGGAGAAATTGTAAATGAAAACTTATACGGATTACCTCTGTTTTAATACCGGCAAAAGGCAGGAGTTTGTCAACATTACGGATCAGGTGGAGGGTGTGCTGCGTAAAAGCGGGATCAAGGAAGGCCTGTGCCTGATTAATGCCATGCATATTACCTCCAGCGTATTTATCAACGATGATGAAAGCGGCTTGCATAAAGATTTTTCTGCCTGGCTTGAGAAGCTGGCGCCGTTTGGAAAAGATAAATACCAGCACAACTTGACCGGCGAGGACAACGCGGACGCGCATTTAAAGCGTACGATCATGGGTAGGGAAGTGGTAGCAGCGGTTACGAATGGGAAATTAGATTTCGGGCCCTGGGAGCAGATTTTTTACGGCGAGTTTGACGGCCAGCGCAGGAAACGCGTGTTGGTTAAGATAATAGGTGAATAATTATGAAAATTAAGAATACAGAAATCAAAGTTGTATTAGGTGATATTACCGAGCTGCGCATGGATGCCATTGTCAATGCTGCCAATAATAAGCTGGTAATGGGCGGGGGTGTAGCCGGCGCGATCAAGAAAAAAGGCGGCAGGGTTATAGAAGAGGAGGCGGTAAAGAAGGGCCCGATAAAGATCGGGGAGGCGGTTGCGACTTCTGCGGGGGAACTTGCGGCAAAATATGTAATTCATACCGCGACTATGGGTATGGATTTTAAGACTGATGAAATAAAAATCCGTGATGCTTGCAAAAATTCACTAAAGCTGGCGGCAGAGTTGAAAATTAATTCAATTGTCTTCCCGGCATTAGGCTGCGGCACCGGAGGTTTCCCGTTATTGGCCTCGGCAAAGATCATGGCCCAGGAGGCCTTGAGACATTTGCGCGAAGAAAACACAACGCTTAAAGAAATAGTTTTCTGCCTGCGCGATCAGGAGGCATTCGCGGTTTTTAATAAAGGCGTATTGGGGTATCTTGAATACGTGACGACGAAATTATCCGCAGGGCCTTTTGTCACCGTGGATGCGATCATTGAATTGCCCGATGGTATCGTAATAATCCAGCGCAGCAATCCGCCTTTTGGCTGGGCGCTTCCCGGAGGCTTTGTGGATTATGGGGAGAGCCTGGAGGATGCGGTAAAAAGAGAAGCTAAAGAAGAAACAAACCTGGATTTGACTGAAATCAAGCAATTCCATACTTATTCCAATCCCCAGCGCGACCCCAGATTCCATACTATCGGCACGGTATTTATCGCTAAAGCCAAAGGCAAGCCCAAGGCAGGGGATGACGCCACGGGATTAAAAGTTATTAAATTGAGTGAGATAGAAAAGCTGGAATTTGCTTTTGACCACAAAAAAATATTAAAGGATTACCTCAATTCAAAATAAAAGGGGACGGTTCTATTTTTTTAATTTTAAAGAATAAAAATAGAACCGTCCCCTTTTATTTACCCTTTTATTTAGCCTTCGCGCAGCTGTTTCTCGGCATCCACGATATCGCGGTTGATCACGCGGATGGTTTCTTTGATCTTATCCTTAAGCAGGTAGGAGGCAATAGGCGCCTGCGAGATCTCCCTTAAAATCTGCACGCTCATCCTAAAATAGCGCACTACCTCGCCTTCGTCGCAATCGGTCATCTGCAGGGTTTTGTCAAAGTTTGTCCCGCGTAGCCAGGCTTCCATGCTGGAGCATAGATGAAAATAGGGGAGCTTGCTAAAGGGATGAATCTTATAGCGGCGCTCTTTGTTCTTGATCCGGTCATAGGTCTCTTCGCAGATCCTTTTAATGTTGCGGCTGGATTTAGAGATTCCCAACGGCATGCGCTGGTTTTTGCGCGGCTCAAACACAACCGAGGCAGCCACCACCCCTAAACCGAATTCATCCAGCTGTTCCAAAACATTTTGTTCATACAATTCCGCCAGGACCAATTCGTAGCCGTAAACGGTTTTGGCAAATTTGCCTTTTTCCGTCAGTTTCTCTTCATAAATATAACCTGAATCCTTAAGTAGCCTGAGCTTGGCCTCCAGCAGGTTCAATGCCTGTTTTTGCTCGTTTTTGCGCGACTGGTAATAGTGCAGGGAGAGGGGGTAAATCTTAAACAACTCATCATGGTATTTTTCATAAAGATTAAGGATAGTGGCGTATGATGTGTTAAACTGGCTTTTTACCTCCTCAGGCTTGCCAAAAATAATCCTGCGCACCTCCTCAAAATTTATGCGCTGCGGATTAACGCGCGAATAAACAAAACCTTCCCTATCTATCCCGCGCCTGCCCGCGCGGCCGGCCATCTGGTAAAAATCCCGCGTTTTTAAATTACGGACGTAGGTGCCGTAGAATTTGCGCAGGCCGTCAAAGGCAACCGAACGGCTGGGCATGTTTATCCCCAAGGCAAAGGTCTCGGTGGTAAAAATAACTTTAAGCAGCCGGCTGGTAAAGAGCCGTTCAATCACTTCCTTTAAGGTCGGCAGCATTCCAGCGTGATGATAGGCAATGCCGCGCTGGACCAGCGGATAGAGGATCTGTGCGGAGCGTTCATTCTTCAGGTCAAAGCGCACAAGTAGGTCTTCGTACATCCGGGTGATCTCCTGGCTTTGTCCGGCATCAAGGAATTTGAACCCGTATAACTCTTGGGCTAATTCTTCGGCGCGCCTGCGGCTAAAAACAAAATAGATCGCAGGCAGGCCTTTTTTTTCCTGGATGTAGCTGATAAGCGAATGCAAGCGGTTGGGCTTGCTGGAACGCAGGCGCTTAAGCTGTTCGATCTTATCCACGACTTCATTGGCGCACTGAAAACTGAAATGCAGCGGCACCGGGCGCTGGTCTTCGATAACCACCTTTACGGTTTTATCATGGATGGATTCGATCCATCCGGCGAACTGTTCGATATTGGGGATAGTCGCGGAAAGCCCGAGCAGGTTCATATGCTTGGGCAGAAAGATCAGTGATTCCTCCCAGACTGTGCCGCGCTCGGGATTATCAATGTAATGGATCTCATCAAAGATAACCCAGGAGTATTTATCAAGGCTTGCCGGTTCATCCAGGATCTTGTTGCGGAATATTTCGGTAGTCATGATCAGCACCGGGGCCTGGGGATTGATAGAAACGTCACCGGTGAGAATCCCGATATTATCCTTAAACTGCCCCTGGAAATCGCGGAACTTCTGGTTGGATAGCGCTTTGATCGGCGCGGTGTAGATTACCCCGATGTTGTTTTGTATGGAGCCGCTGATAATATGTTCGGCAATGGCGGTCTTGCCTGCGCCGGTAGGCGCGGAGACAATCACCGAATGGCCGTTATTGATGTGGTCAATAGCTTCTTGTTGGAACCTGTCGTATTGCATAAGCACATTATACCTAATTTTGTTGATTTATCACTAAAAAATAATATAATGAAACAATGGGTTATGAGGCGGCGCTTAAGAAGGCCTGGGAGGATTTAGCTAAGCTTAAGCCTGTCAAGAATTTATCAGTTAAATTCCTGGCGGATGAGTATAGTATTAATATAGAAGAAGGGAAGATCCTTTCTTTATCCTGTAACATCCCGGCAAAGGATTTTGTAAGCATCCTGATTTTGCATTATTTGGCGCAAAAGTTAAAGGGTTTGCCCGCGCCAACCGAAGAATGGCTCACTTTCCGGGAGCTCTCAGGGGTTGAAGGTTATTATGAGGCATATCATAAGCGCTGCATTGAGCCGATAATCCGTAAATACGGGAAGAATCCGGATGCCGTCAAGGGGGTTTTAGATAGGCTGCCGGCAAAGCTTTCAGAGGGTGGGGATGTCGGCATCGTGCTTGAAGCGTTTGCGGGTGTCCCGGTGCTGATTAAATTATGGAAGGCCGACGCGGAGTTCGGCCCGGACGCGAATATTTATTTTGACGCAAGTATCAAAAATATTTTTTGCACTGAGGATATCGTAGTCTTGGCCGGCATAGTCGCGGTTGGCTTATAAGGAGGTTATGCTTGGGAAAGAAAACAATAATCTTGTTGTCTTTGGCGTTGATACTGGCTGCAGCAGGTTATCTCTATAGTGGGCAGATAGCCATTGGCAGGAACTATGATTACAGCGATATTTTGGTTACCCGGGCCGTAGACGGGGATACATTAAAGCTGGAAAACGGAGAGCGGGTGCGTTTAATCGGCATTGATACCCCGGAGATGCACGAATCCAGCAAGCTTGACCGCGATGCCCAGCGCAGCGGCCAGGATGTTGCGGCAATCAAGCAGTTGGGCAGGCAGTCATATGAATTTACCAAAAAACTTGTTGAGGGCAAGCGGGTAAGATTAGAGTTTGATGTGGAGAGGTTTGACAAATACAAAAGGATCCTGGCCTATGTTTATTTAAGTGACGGGACATTTGTCAATGCCGAAATAGTAAAGCAAGGGTATGCTTCATTGATGACTTATCCGCCGAATGTAAAATACGCGGATTCATTTTTAAAATTATATCAAGAGGCGCGCCAAAATCAGCGCGGGCTTTGGGGACAGTAGGAGGTACTCATGTTGAGATGTTTAACTGCAGGTGAATCGCACGGTAAAGGCATGGTTGCTATTTTAGAGGGTATGCCCGCGGGGCTTAAGGTGGATGCGCAGGGTATAAACAAAGAATTGAAACGCAGGCAGGCCGGATTCGGCCGCGGCAGGCGCATGAAAATAGAAAATGACCGGGTAGAGATTATCTCCGGTTTAAAAAATAATCTTACCCTGGGCAGCCCGGTCGCCTTATTCATCAGGAACAAAGACGCGAGCATTGAAGAGTTGCATAAGGTTACGGCCGGCAGGCCGGGCCATGCGGACCTGGCGGGGCTGCTGAAATATGGTTTTACCGATATCAGGGAAGTCCTGGAGCGCGCCTCAGCGCGCAGCACAGCGGCTACCGTGGGGGTAGGCGCTTTATGCAGGAGGTTTTTGAGTGAATTCGGGATAATTATATCCAGCAGGGTTTTGTCCGTGGGCGGTGTTTGCGGCAAGGCAGAAATAAAAGCAAGAATAAGCGAGGCGATCAACAGGCGCGATACTGTGGGAGGCATATTTGAAGTAACGGCTAAGCATGTGCCGGTTGGCCTGGGCAGTTATGTGCAGGCTGACCGCAGGCTAGATAGCCTTTTGAGCGCCGGGATCATGTCTATCCCGGGGGTTAAATCCATTGAGATCGGCTTAGGTTTTGGATACGCGGTTAGTTTTGGTTCCCAGGTGCATGACGCGATTTATCATTCCCGGTCCAAGGGTTATTTCCGCCGGACTAATAATGCCGGAGGCATTGAAGGGGGCATATCCAACGGCCAGCCGATTGTAATGCGGGCCTGCATGAAACCAATTTCAACTCTGATGAATCCGCTGGACTCAGTGAATATTCACACCAAGAAGGCAGCTAAAGCCGCGGTTGAGCGTTCTGATATATGCGTGGTTGAGCCTGCGGGTGTGGTGGCTGAATCAGTTTGCGCCTTTGTTTTGGCGGATGCATTCCTGGAGAAGTTCGGTTCTGATTCCTTAAAGGATATTAAAAAATCTTACAGGAGTTATATGGATAGAATAGCGCATGACTAATCTTGAGTACCATAATATAAAGGTAGAAAAATACAAGGGTACCAATCAGCTGGTCCTGAAAGGGGAAATCACCAATGGCACCGGTAGACATTATTCTACCGTAGCGGTGCGCGTTATTCTTTTTATCAAAAATATACCGACAGTCAATGAGGTTTTCGTGGTTAATGACCTGCCTAAAGGCGCAACCAAGGCATTTGAAAGGAAAATATTCGAGCTGAGTTCTAACCAGGTGCTTGACGATGTAACCCGCTACGAGATATTTACTGATAATTGCTATTAATTGTTGATAAAATATCGCGTGAGAAAAGATCATCCTTTTCGTCTATTGTAGCAGAAGGGGGTGATCGAAATGGAAGAAAACGCGATAAGCGTCAGCCGCATCTATAAGGTAGATAGCGACTCAAAGCTAAAAGCCTTTATAGACCTTTCATTCTCGGGGATTGTGGTCAAGGGCTTCAGCGTGGTAAACGGCAGCAAAGGGTTATTTGTGAGCATGCCTCGCCATCAGGGTAAAGATGGTAAATGGTATGACACAGTTTACCCGGCTACCAAAGAGTTGAAACAGCAGTTGAGCAACGTGGTCCTGGAAGCGTACAAGGGCGCGGAGTAATTCAAGGGACGGTTCTCAAACCAAAGCAAGAACCGGAAAATGGGGTCAGAATTATTTTTCACCCATTTTTGTTTTAGAAAAATAATTCTGACCCCATTTTCCCTAAATAAAAGATGAATATTTACTTAGTTGGATTTATGGGCACAGGCAAAACTTCTGTCGGCCGCCTCTTAGCCAAAAAGAAGGGCTTTCATTTTATCGACCTGGATGAACTGATTGAGCTTAAAGAGCAGCGCAGGATCGTGGATATATTTGTCAAGGAGGGGGAGCCTTATTTTCGCAAGATAGAAAAGAAGGCATTAAAAGAAGTCGCGAGGCAAAAGAAATTTGTAGTTGCCTGCGGCGGAGGGGTTGTCTTGGATAAAGAGAATATCAAGGTAATGAAGAAAAGCGGTATCCTGATTTGCCTGACCGCAACGCCAAAGGAAATCTTAAAAAGGGTTTCGCTAAATTCGGGACGTCCGCTTTTAAATGTAGAAAATCCTGCCGGGCGTATCAAGCTTTTACTGAAGATGCGCGCCCCTTATTATATGCAGGCGGATAAAACGATTGATACCACCCGTTTTTCGATTAAAGAGGTGGTTGAAAAAATATCCAGAATAGCAGGTAAGAAGAAATGAATGCGTTTGAATCGCTGGTGAGCTTAAATCTTATCCCGCAGGTCGGCAGCGCGCGATTAGCCGGCCTGCTTGAGTGTTTCCAAAAACCGGAAAATATATTTAAGGGCTCCCGGCAGGATCTAATCGCAGCATGCGGAGAAAAGATCGCAGAAAGCATCGTGGCTTTTGACCCCCGGCGAATGGAAAATGACCTGGCTCTAGCCAAAAAATCAGGGCTAAGGGTTATTACGCTTTTTGATCAGGATTACCCGCAGCTGCTTAAAGAAATACCCGGGCCGCCGATTGTGCTTTATATTTCAGGCAGGATAACCGCGGATGATAATTCAGGCATCGGTATAGTTGGTTCGCGCTGCGCCTCTTTTTACGGATTAAGAAGCGCGGAAAAATTCGCTGTCGAGCTATCCGGCCGTGGCCTGACTATTGTTTCGGGGATGGCCCGGGGAGTGGATACCTACGCGCATGCCGGCGCGCTAAAAGCAAAAGGGCGCACCATCGCGGTTATGGGCAGCGGTTTTAGCCATATCTATCCGCCGGAGAACGCGGGCCTGGCTAAAAAGATCTCTGAGAGCGGAGCGGTAATCTCTGAATTTCCCATGGACACCTTACC
>Ga0265296_1004527_pt1 | contig 12039 bp, 12 predicted proteins | sample MunlanPumphouse1_FD_189073 | JGI IMG/M metagenome (GOLD analysis project Ga0265296, IMG submission 189073) | Groundwater microbial communities from a municipal landfill in Southern Ontario, Canada - Pumphouse #1 | ecosystem: Environmental > Aquatic > Deep subsurface > Groundwater | place... | reverse complement strand
TTCTGCATTATGGTGACTTGACAGATTCAAGTAATCTGAATCGACTATTGGAAAAAACCGAACCAGATGAAATCTATAACCTCGGAGCACAATCGCATGTTCAGGTTTCATTCGAAGTTCCCGAATATACTGCCGAAGTAGATGGAATCGGAACTCTGCGATTTCTCGACGCCATTAAAGAAATGGGATTAAAGACAAAATTCTATCAGGCATCGACTAGTGAACTCTACGGCAAAGTCCAGGAAATTCCACAAACAGAAAATACTCCTTTTTACCCGCGCTCTCCTTATGGAGTGGCTAAACTCTATGCTTTTTGGATAATTAAAAACTACCGTGAGGCATACAATCTTTTCGCTTGCAATGGCATTCTCTTCAATCATGAATCTCCGCGCCGTGGTGAAACATTTGTCACTCGCAAAACTACCCGCGCCGCCGCGAGAATCAAAGCCGGAATACAGGATAAATTATCTCTTGGCAACCTTAGCGCAAAACGCGACTGGGGATATGCTCCGGAATTTTGTGAAGCCATGTGGTTAATGATGCAACAAGAAGAACCGGAAGACTTTGTGATTGCTACCGGCGAGACTCATACTGTCAGAGAATTTGCGGAAGTTGCCTTTGCAGAACTTAGGATGAACCTAAAATGGCAGGGCGAGGGCGTTGATGAAAAAGGCATTGATATGAAGACTGGTAAAACATTAATCGAAGTAAATCCCCGCTATTTTCGACCCACGGAAGTGGATATATTGATCGGTAATGCCAGTAAAGCGAAAGAAAAACTCGGCTGGCAATCGAAAATGAAATTCAAAGAATTAGCCAGAATGATGGCAAGAAGCGATTACGAGAAGGTGCTGAAGAGAGGTTTTTGAGGGAGAGAGAAGGTTGAGGCTAAGGTTAAGGTTGAGGTTGAGGGTGAGGGTGAGTGAGTAGTGTATAAAAGTTTTCGGGAAATGCCAGTATGGCAAGAAGCGATGGAGATAGCGACAACAATTTTTAATCTAACTGAAAATTTACCGAAAAAAGAAGATTACGGATTTACTTCTCAAATCAGAAGATCAGCACTCAGTATTTCAGCCAACATCGCCGAGGCTTTTGGCAGAAATCATACTGCAGATAAAATCAACTTCTATTATTATGCCAGAGGTTCGATAACTGAAACTCAAAGTCACATAGAATATGGAAAACAAGTGAAGTATTTTAATGCGGATCAATCTGATAAATTAGATGGCCAACTATCAGCTTTATTGAAAAGTACAAACCAGATTATTGCTTCAATAAAAACTAAACCTTAACCCTATATTAGCCTTTTTCAAAAACTGATGAACGTAACTTATTTCAATCTTAACCTTAACCTCAACCTTTAATTCTATGACAAAAATGGATAAGAATTCCAAGATATACATCGCCGGCCATGAGGGTATGGTCGGTTCCATATTGCTGGAAGAACTAATAAAAAGAGGGTATAGAAATCTAATTTATGAGTCCTATAAAAAATTAGACCTTCGAAATCAAAACGATACTTTTAAATTTATTAAAGATAATCAACCAGAATATATTTTTTTAATTGCAGGAAAGGTTGGTGGGATTCAGGCAAATATTAACTATCCTGCAGAATATTTATATGACAATCTGATGATTTCTGCAAATGTGATCGAGGCCGCCAGGATAAATAAAGTTAAAAAATTACTATTTTTAGGTAGTTCATGCATATACCCAAGATTAAGTCAACAACCCATGAAGGAGGAATATTTATTGACAGGTGCATTAGAACCGACAAACGAAGGTTATGCAATAGGAAAAATATCCGGTTTAAAATTGTGTCAATACTATAAAAAACAGTATGGATGTAACTATATTTCAGCAGTACCTCCTAATCTTTTTGGTACGCGAGATAATTTTTCAATAGAAACCTCCCATGTTATCTCTGCTTTGATAAAAAAGATTTATCAAGAAAAAATTAATAATCAGCTAATTGTTGAAATGTGGGGAACGGGCGAGGCCCGAAGGGAATTTTTGTATAATGAAGATCTTGTTGATGGATTAATTTTTCTTATGAACTGCAATCATGAAATTGATTTTATAAATATTGGTTATGGAGAAGATGTATCTATCCGCGAGTTAGCAATCATTATCAGTGAAATCATTGGATATAATGGAGAATTTATCTGGAATTCAAGTAAACCAGACGGAATGCCCAAAAAGTTAATGGATTCATATAAAATATTTGAATTAGGATGGAAACCAAAGCATACATTACATGAAGGTTTATTAAAAACATATAAATGGTTTATTGAAAATGTGGATAATGAAAGATGATTAAATATCCTTTATCTGACGACACCTGGGGCGCTGAAGAAATAGAAGCAGTACAAAAGGTACTTGCTACTAAAAAATTCACAATGGGCGCTATTACAAAAGAATTTGAAAAACAATTCGCAGAATATTTCGGCAGTAAATACGCGGTCATGGTAAACTCAGGGTCTTCAGCAAATTTAATCGCAATCGCAGCGTTATGTTATTCAGGAAAACTGGCAAAAGGTGATGAAGTCATTGTTCCTGCTGTATCTTGGAGTACGACTTATTATCCACTTCATCAGTATGGGTTAAAATTAATATTTGTTGATATTGATATAAACACACTGAATATCGATATTGAACAAATTGAAGGAGCGATTTCATCTAAGACAAAAGCAATATTTGCTGTTAACCTTCTAGGAAATCCGAACCAATTTGATAGAATTGTGAGTATCTGTAATAAATATGATTTACTATTAATTGAAGATAACTGCGAAGCAATGGGTGCAAGTTATAATGGAAAATATACCGGTACTTTTGGGATAATAGGTACATTTTCAACTTTTTATTCACATCATATATGCACTATGGAAGGAGGAATGGCAGTCACTAATGATGAAGAGTTGTATCATTACATGCTGTCATTACGAGCTCATGGATGGACAAGGGATATTCCTAAGTCTAGTAAAATATACCAAAAATCTTCAAATGAATTCTATGAGTCATATAACTTTATTTTACCGGGCTATAACCTGCGTCCTCTCGAAATAGAAGCGGCAGTCGGAATAGAACAGTTGAAAAAACTGGACGGATTTCTATCAATACGACGACAGAATGCGCAATGTTTTACAGAATTATTTGCGGATAAAAAAGATATATTAATTCAGAAAGAAGTCGGACAAAGCTCTTGGTTCGGTTTTGCTATTACACTTAAAAATGAATTAGAAGGGAAAAGAGATACTATTGTAAAAAGAATGATAAAACAAGGTGTCGAAGTGAGACCAATTGTTGCCGGTAATATAACCCGCAATAAAGTTATTCATTATCTTAATTATGAAATATTTGATAATTTAAAAAATGCGGATTTCATTCATAATAACGGTTTCTTTATTGGGAATAATCCTGTTAATTTGAAAAGCAAATTAATATTTTTTAAGACTATTATGAATGGAACATTTTAATGATTATTGTTAGATTCATTGGTGGTTTGGGAAATCAGATGTTCCAATATGCGTTCTACCGGAGGCTTAAAGAGCAGTATAAATTAGTTAAAGCAGATATAACCGGTTTCAAGAAATATACCTTACATAACGGATATGAATTGGAGCGAGTTTTTAATATAAAAGCAGATTTTGCGACAATAGACGAAATAGAATCTGTTATGGAATTGTATAAAAAAAATATTCTAGATAGGCTTAAAAGAAAAGTTTTTGGAATAAGAAAAACCCATATAACCGAGTCTCGATACAAAGAAGATTATCTTAAAAAAGGAAATCTATATCTCGATGGATATTGGCAAGGCGAAAAATACTTTATTACTTGCGAGAAAATTGTACGAAATGATTTTCAGTTTAGATCGGATTTATCTGATAAAAATAGAGCGATGATTAGTAATATTGCTACGACTAATTCTATTAGTGTGCATGTTCGCCGGGGTGATTATTTAAATCTCCCAATGTATTTTAAATGCGATAGTAACTATTATAAGCGTGCAGTAGATATTATCAAAGAGAGAGCTACGAATCCTTATTACTTCATTTTTTCTGATGATATCTCTTGGGTGAAATGCAATATTGATTTTGGTAAACAAGCATTTTATGTTGATTATAACAACAGTGCTTCGTCTTTTGAAGATATGCGATTGATGTCTTTTTGTAAACACAATATTATTGCCAATAGTAGCTTTAGTTGGTGGGGGGCTTGGCTAAATCAAAATACTAATAAAATAGTAATCGCGCCCAAAATATGGTTTAATGATGAAAAGAAAAATTCAGAGACAAAAGACTTAATTCCAGACGGTTGGATTAGATTATAAGATGAAAGAGTTATTTAAAACCACAGTGTTGATGAGTTCCACAGAAATATCGGTTGCTGTTATTGCAATAATTCGTAATAAATACCTTGCGATGAACATAGGACCGGAAGGATTTGGTATATATGGGTTGTTAAATTCATTTTTTACTTTATTATCGTTGTTTGCCGGAATATGGCTCACTCAAGGAGTCGTAAAATATGTTGCAGAGTACCATAATAGTAAAAATTATCAAAAGTCAGATTATATATTTTATATTTCATTGACAATTGGTATATCACTATCAATTGTAATTCTGCTGATTGCTATACTATTAAATAATATTATCAGAAGCACATTTTTATCGAAGGAAATATTACGTAGTTATTATATATTATTTGTCGGTTCATTTTTATTCTCAAATATTAACCAAATTCTTTCTTCATATTTACAAGGACTGAAAAAGATAAGAAGTGTCGTCAGGATTAAAATATTTTACTCATTATTAGAAATAATAATTGTCATTACATTTGTTAAAATGCTTGGATTAATTGGTTTTTTTGCTAGTTTTATAATATCTGGGATGATTAATACAATTTTATTATGGAAAATAATAAAAAGTACGATTAGTAATTCATATTCCATAAAAGTAATTAATACTCCACTAACAAAAAAAATAGTATCATTTGGCATTGCAAATTTATTTGTAGGTGTGGTATATTATTTACAATTATATTTAACAAGATATATAATCTTAGATAGAACAGACATATACTCCGTTGGTCTATTGACAGCCGGATTTTCAATAATGGGTTATATGGGTATTTTTAACAGAGGAGCCTCATATATTAATTTGCCAAATGTCTCAGAAAAAATGGATGATATCAAAAGAAGTCAATTGTTTAACGAATACCTACTATTCAACATAATTATTACAATTCCTATTTCATTTATTGTTACATTGTTTGGGAGTACATTTTTAAGTTTGTTATATAGTGACAAATTTTTAATACTAAATAATTTTATATACTTATTTGTTCTTGCTAATTATTTTAGTACAATTGCTTCTGCTTTTCAACATCATGTTATAGGACTTGGATTGATGAAATCATTTGCATCTGTAGGTTTGGCAGGGAATTTAATAATAGTAGTTTCTACTCTATTGCTGACTGAAAAAATGAACATTGGTTCTGTAGGTTTGGGATATATTATTAATTACATAGTAACCATACCTATCTTTTATATAATACTTAAAAAAAAAGCAAGATTAAAGATAGATTGCAGAGTATTTATATTGGAGGCATATGGTGTTCTACTAATAATTTTGTCACGATTTATTTATGATTTATCGTCTCTTTACAAATATATTATTTGTATACTCCTATTCTTAATATTTTACTTAATGGTCAAAAAAGAAATGGCAAAATTACTATATATTTTTATCAACCGCTTACCTTTTATCAATAAAAAATAGATCAGCAAATATTTATTTAAAATTAATATGTTTACAAGAAATGATGAATCATATAATATTTCAAAGATAGAATATCAATCACCTAATAGCCCTCTTTACCAGATATCTCAAATGATACCTAATGGATCAAAGGTACTTGATATAGGAGCTGGTAATGGAATATTAGGCCGTATGTTTAAAGAAAAACAGGTTAATATTATAATAGATGGAATTGAACCAAATTTATATGCATCTGAATTAGCAAAAATATATTATCGAAAATTTTATACTGGCTATGCTCAAAACTATTTTGATATTATATGTCATGAAGATTATGACTATATTGTTTTGGCGGATGTAATTGAACATATTGCTGATCCGTATGAGTTTCTGAAAAAATTAGTATCGTTTATTTCATTTAAAACGAAAATCATTATATCAATTCCCAATATATCATTCGGCGCTGTTAGGCTTGCAATATTAAATGGTAATTTTGACTATTCAGATTCCGGACTGATTGAAAAAACACATTTAAGATTTTTTACATTAAAAACAATTTTAACATTACTATCAAAATGTAAGATTAATATTGAAAAAATTATTTATTTACAAAGAAGTATATTTAATAGTGAAATTAAAATAGAAATTCTGAAAATAAATCCATTTATTTTGCACAATATTAAAAAAGATCCATTATCTTATACTTATCAATTTTTATTAATTCTTACGAAAAAATCTTGTGTTAGTGAAAATATATTAGTAGGAGAGGTAGATAAACATTTGTATCTAAAATATTTAATAAAAAGACACAGGAATATTTACCTATTTTCATCATTATTACGAATTTTACAAAGAATAAAAAGTATTAAATAAATGTATCCAAAAGTTAGTATCTGTATTCCAGCTTTTGAAGAACCTGAATTATTACGAAAACTTTTAAATTCAATAGTTATTCAGACATTTACAGATTATGAAGTAATAATTACTGATGATTCTTTAAGTGATTCTGTTAAAAATATTGTTAAAGATTTCAAAAATTTTAATAGAATAAAATATTATAAAAATGCAGAAAGAAAAGGTTCTCCTGAAAATTGGAATGAAGCAATAAAGAATGCCTCAGGTCAGTATATTAAAATTATGCATCATGATGATTGGTTTAGTAGCAAAAGTTCTATTCAAGAATTTGTTAGAATGATGGAAGAAAATCCGAATGTTGATTTTGCATTTTGTTCAACAAGAAATGTTGATGGAAAAGGTTGCATAATGTCAATTCATTCTCTAAATAGGAGAGAACTAAATAAACTTGCGCACAATCCCAACTGTTTATTTAATAAAGTAGGGATTGGAGCACCGAGTGTTACTATTTATAGAAGTGATTTGGAAATATATTTTGACAGAAAACTTAAATGGTATGTGGATGTTGATTTTTATATTCGTATATTAAAGCATAATAAAAAGTTTATTTTCAGTTCTGAACCACTTGTTTGTGTTTCTACGGGATCTTCTCATAAGGTTACAAATGAATGTATTAATAATAGAGAAATAAACCTTTTTGAGTTTTTTTATGTGTTTCAGAAAATTGAAATGAATAACATATTTGATTATAAATATTTAAAACCCATTATTTTGAAATTACTAAGATACAATGTAAAATCTGAGTATGAACTGATAAAATTAGGAATTAAAGAACCGCTTTCCCATATCCTGCAAATAGCTATAGTTATTAATAAGTTTTTATTGAGATATAAAGAGCCAATCAAAAATATCAGGAATTGGTTTGGGTCAATATGAAGCCGATATTCTTGCTGTCTGTATATACTTTTCTGGTAATTATTTTTCCTAATGGAATGGGAGTAAAAACTGTCATTGATTTACGAGTATGGATGATTTTCGCAGCCGTACTACTTTTACCGTCATTTACTAAATATATGTTTGAGAAAAAAATAAAATTTACTAAAGTTGACCTTATCCCGGTATCTTTTGTCTTGCTTTCTTCAATTACTGTATTGCTTTCTGATGGAAGTGTCAGACAGATTATTGGCTCTATAATAAAAGGTTCTTTATATATATTGTTACCATATTTTGCTGGAAGGCACTTTATTAAAAATGAAAAAGATCTTTTAACTTTTTTTTATGTATTAGGTTTTGCATCTATTATTGTATCTTTAATAGGGTTAAGAGAATACTTTACGGGGAAAGGATTCTACGAAGGCTTCGGAATTATGATAGATCCAGATGATCTATGGAGCAACAGCCAAATGGTTTACCAAAGATGGGGTCACAATAGAATAGTTGCAAGTTTCGTTCAGCCTATTTTTCTTGGAACTTTTTTAGGGTTGATTATTCTTATAGATATTTTTATAATCATTTACTATAAATCTAAAATTAATTATTTTATAAAAATAGTTATATTTGTCAGTGCACTGTTATCTGGAGTTGTCATTTTACTTTCCCAAGCAAGGACAGCTGGTGTTGCTTTAGTTATTGTGTCAATCTTAATGTTATTAAAAAATACAGGAAAAATCAAAAGTTTAGTTTACTTATTAATACTATTAACTACATGCTTGTATTTTATAAATCTTTATTTTCATAATTATTTAACAGATATTTTATATTATGGCATTATTTCAGATAAAGCTACTATCAATTATTTCTCTAGAGTTGATTTTGTGAAAATGTCAATAGAATATATTTTTAATTATAGTAACTTTTTAGGAGAAGGAATACTTATACATAGTAAGTTAGATTATTTTATTCACAATAATGATCTATTAAATGGGTTTCTTAATAAGTTTTTAAAGAATGGAATATTTTATGGGTTACTATATATTTATTTGTGGTTTAAAGCATTTAAAGACTCTTTTAAATTTAGTAAATATAACATCCGGGGAAGTATGTTATTATTTATATTTATTTATTTATTTATTGTTAATAACACTACTATGCTAACTTTTCAGAATGAAATAATATTTTATATTCTTTTAGGAATTATATTTAATCCTATGTTAAAAAATCAGAAAGAATATGTATCAAATTTGCCCCAAAATTTCAATAGTAATGTCAGTCTACAATGGCGAGGAATATCTCTCAGCAATTGATTCAATATTGAATCAAACATTTAAAGATTTTGAATTTATTGTTATTGATGATGGTTCAATCGATCATAAAAGAATGTTTATTTACTTTCCTGAATTCAGGTTTTTTTAAAAAAAGATGATAGAATAAAATAGAAGGGATAATATTATGAATATTTTAGTTACTGGTGGTGCCGGATTTATAGGTTCGAATGTTGCAGATGCTTATTTAAAATTTGGACATAAAGTTATTGTTGTGGATGACCTTTATTCGGGAAGAAGAGAAAATGTTTCAAATGGTATAACTTTTATAGAGATGGATATTCGAAATAATGATTTAAATTTTATTTTTGAAAAATACAGAATAGAATTTGTTAATCATCATGCAGCACGTGGAGATGTTAGGGGATCGATAGAAAGACCAAAGGAGTACGCTGATGTAAATATTACTGGAGGGATAAATCTATTAGAATGCAGTGTAAAAAATAGAGTTAAAGGTTTAATATATTCATCTACAGGTGGTTGTGTATATGGTACAGCAAAATATTTCCCAACAGATGAAAGACATCCAATGCAGCCTATGGATCCGTATGGTGCAAGTAAAGCGAGTTTTGAAATTTATCTAGAGGTCTATAGAAAGCTTTATGATTTTCAATATACTATTTTTAGATATCCAAATGTATTTGGTCCAAGACAAAATCCTTTAGGCGAAGCAGGGGTTATCTCTATTTTTGCGAAAAGAATGCTTGAAGGAGGGGATGTTACTATTAATGGGGACGGAAATCAAGAAAGAGATTATGTATTTGTTCAGGATGTTGTTGCTGCAAATATTTTAGCAACAGAGAAAAATGCGAATTGTGCCTTTAATTTAGGTACAGGAATTGGAACCAATGTAAACAAAATCTTTTCTGTATTACGAAAAATAATTGGATATAAAAAGCATCCCATTCATGTCTCTGCTAAGCTTGGTGAAGTACAAAGAAGTATTCTTTCGTCAGAAAAAATATATAAAGAATGGAAATGGAAGCCGGAAGTAAACCTTTATGATGGGTTGCAAAAAACCGTTGAGTATATAAAGTCAAATGAATTATAATTTCGGTCAGTTTATGGAGTAATCATAGCTAATGGATAATAAAACTTTATTCAATAGATTTTTTAAGGTTTCTGGACTATATCGCTTTAGTAAAATATTAAAATGCTTAAATCCAAAAGCTTATGAAATAATTCGCTGGAAAATGGGCAAACCAATGAATCAAAGGTCATTACTTCCATTCATAATACGAAAAGGTGATACAGTTTTTGATATCGGAGCTAATAAAGGACAATTTGCTTTGCCTTTAGCTCACTTAGTTGGGAAAAATGGAATCGTACATGCTTTTGAACCCATTTCAAAATCTTTTAATGAACTCTGTATGAGTATCAAACGTGAGAAATTATCCTCAAGAATAGTGCCGAACCAATTAGCCTTAGGTGATTCACCAGGATATGTAAAATTTACTATCCCCCAAGAAATGCTTACTGAAGCTACTTTGATTCCGCACAATATAGAGGGCTGGGTTAATTATGATAACGAACCACAAAAGTATTTTACTGAAACTTGCAAAATAACCACATTAAATCAGTATGTTAAAGAGAATCAAATAGGCAATATTAATTTTATTAAATGTGATGTTGAAGGTGCTGAACTTCTCGTATTGAAAGGAGCAAAATCTGTACTTCAAAGTTCAAGTCCGCCTATTTTAATGATGGAAGTATTTGAAGGATGGTCCAGAGATTTTGGATATCTTCCAAAAGATCTTTTTGAATTCTTGAAGAAGGAAGCAGGTTATGAATTCTACTGGATATACGAGTCAGGATTGAAGAGAGTGGAACCTGATGACAAAATTATTCCTGGAATTTTTTGGAAGTACCTTGATTATCTTTGTATTGTGCCAAACATTCATAATAAGCGAATCAATGTTAAACGTTACTTGACTTAACTGGGATTGTCCAGAAAAATAAGGATAAAGGAGACTTTTGAGGAATTAACATTACGCTTATATTCTGATTTTCTTTCTAAGGTTAATGAGTTAAAATATGGATCCTAAAATTAGTGTAGTGATGTCGGTCTACAACGGAGATTTGTATCTCCGTAAGGCAATTGATAGTATTCTTAATCAAACATTTACTAACTTTGAATTTATAATAATTGATGATGGTTCAACAGATAAAAGTGCTAGTATCATTAAATCTTATGATGATCCAAGAATTGTCTTGATTCAGCAGCAAAATAAAGGTTTAGCTTTGGCGCTTAATACAGGCATAAAAGCTGCAAAAGGGAAATATATAGCAAGAATGGATGCTGATGATATTTCCCATATTGAACGTTTACAATACCAATTCAAATATATGGAGAAAAACAAAGACTGCGTTGCATTGGGAACGGAGGCGATGGTTATTGATGAAAATGGAAATTATATTTATACAATTTATAATACAATGCTAAAAGATGAATTAAGGATGCAACTACCAGAAAAAAATCCGTATATACATGGTTCTATGATGATTAGAAATGAAATATTAAAAAAATGTGGAGGATATAAGGAGGATGTTCCAAGATATTGTGACGATGATTTTTTATGGATTGATTTACAAAAATATGGTGATCTATATAACTTGAATGTTCCACTGTATTTTTATCGTATTCATACATCGGCTGTATCAATTATCCCCACCAAGCTGAAGAGGAGACTACGAGAAATAAGAATTAAATATTTTGATAGTGGAGTTATCAACCAAGAAGATATTTTTGTAGCTGACAAAATAAGAAACGCAAATAAAATGAGCGATAAAGATAAAAGATCGTATTATCATCTTCGTGTAGGCACTGCTTTTCTTCATCATAATAATAGACACATTGCCAGGAAACATTTAATTAAGTCATTAAGATATAGTATAATAAGTGCGCAAGCATGGTTTAATTTGATTTTGTCTTTTTGCCCTGACGGGGTAATATTGAGTTGGCAGAGATTTAGAAAAAAATAATAGTGTTTGATTAAACTCACGCATATCCAAAACATAGGCAACAACAAGAGTAATAGAATGCATTTAGGAATTAAAACAAAAATAAGAAGTATTTCAAGATTTATTTTCGGTACAAAAATAGATCAAAGGTACTGGTATTATAAATATAAAAGAGGTAAGTCGAATTTATTTAAAGAATTCTA
>Ga0265296_1004526_pt1 | contig 12046 bp, 13 predicted proteins | sample MunlanPumphouse1_FD_189073 | JGI IMG/M metagenome (GOLD analysis project Ga0265296, IMG submission 189073) | Groundwater microbial communities from a municipal landfill in Southern Ontario, Canada - Pumphouse #1 | ecosystem: Environmental > Aquatic > Deep subsurface > Groundwater | place... | reverse complement strand
TCTCGGCCTATGCGTTCGTGATCTCGCTCCTTGCCATGATCATCGTCAGCCTGCTGACCAAGAAGACCACCGACAAGGTGCTGGACGAGACGCAGACCGGCTGGTACATTTCAAAACAATAATCTTTTTTCTCGCCGTCACGGTGAATGATATAAATCCTGCACGCCAACGTACTGAACGTGAAGACTGCGGTTCTTGGCGGAGGTCTCTCCGGCCTGACACTGGCCCGGCTCCTGCATGAGCGGGGTGAAGAAGTCATTGTTCTTGAGGCCGGGCAGGAGTACGGCGGGCTCTGCCGCTCAACACAAAAAAACGGGTTTACATTCGATATCGGCGGCTCGCACATCATCTTCTCGCGGGATGCCGAAGTCCTCGCGTTCATGCGTTGGATGATTGAAGGAAACGAGCAGACCAACAACCGCAATACAAAAATCTTCTATCGCGGCCGGTATGTGAAGTACCCGTTCGAGAACGGACTCTCGGATCTTCCGGCCGAGGACCGGTTCTTCTGCATCAGCGAATTCATCAAAACGCTGATCGCGCTGGAGAAGGGCGAACTCTCCGCCCCGAAAAATTTCAATGAATGGATCTACCACACGTTCGGCAAAGGCATTGCCGAATGTTACATGGTGCCGTATAACGAGAAGATCTGGAAGTACCCGACAGAACAGATGTCACTCCACTGGGTAGACGGACGTATCCCCCGGCCGCCCGTTGACGACATCATCCGCTCCGCCATCGGGATCGAGACCGAGGGTTATACGCACCAGGCGGTCTTCTCGTACCCGCTGGATGGCGGGATCGAAGCGCTGGTCAAGGGCATTGCCCAACCTATAACGTCAAAGATCCGCACCTGGTTTTCTGTGACATCCGTAAAAAAAGCCGGGAACCGGTGGCTGGTCAGCAACGGGGCGGAGATCATTGAAGCCGATCGCGTAATCAGTACGATCCCCATCCAGCACTTGCTGCCCTGCCTGGAGAATGTCCCGGTCGAGGTTGCGGCCGCATGCAGGGCACTTGTATACAATTCGCTCGTCTGCGTTAACATCGGCATCCGGGGCGAGATCCCGCCCATCTCGTGGATGTATCTGCCGGACAAACAACTCGGGAAGACCAACCGGCTCTCGTTCCCATCGAATTTCAGCGCCCATGCAGCTCCCTCCGGATGCAGCTCGATCCTTGCTGAGATCACGCACCAGCCGGGCGACGAGGTCGCGCAGATGGGTGATGACGAACTGATCCGGGAAGTGACGACCATGCTTCAGGAGATGGACCTGTGCACGCCCGACAAAATCGTCCATACCTCTGTCGTGCACCAGCCGTTTGCCTATGTTGTGTACGATCTCGCGTACCAGCAGAACATCGCTGCCATCAGGGACTTCTGCACACACGCGGGCATCCCGCTCGTGGGCCGGTTCTCGCAGTTCGAGTACCTGAACATGGATGGCGTCATCCGCTCCGTCTTTGATTTTGTTGCACGGGATCACGTGGCCTGAATCCCCGTACATCACTCTTATTATCCGCAACACCAAACGATGTGGAAGGAGTCGAATATCCGGATGATATCAGTGGTCATTCCGACCTTCAATGAGGAAGAGAATATTGCGCAGTGCCTGGTCTCGCTCTGCCACCAGACCGTACCGCGCAGTGAATACGAGATCATTGTCGTGGATGGCGGCTCTAAAGACGCTACCCGCGAGATCGCAGAGAAATATGCCGACAAGGTCTTCATCCAGACCCGCAAAAAGGTCGGCGGGGCACGTAACGACGGTGCCGATGTGGCAACCGGAGATATTCTTGCCACAACCGATGCCGACTGCATTCTCCCGCCCGACTGGATCAAACGGGTCGGAACGAATTTTTTAGATCCCCACGTAGTTCAGATCTATGGCCCGGTCTACCCCATTGAGGAAGGCTGGAACAACAAATTCTCGCTCATGCTGGCAAACACATTCTCCCGGCTCGGGTATTACAGCAAGACATTCTATTACACGCTCGGGTGCAACACCGCGTTCCGGAAGGATGCATTTGTGAAGGCCGGTATGTACCGCTGCATCGATGCGGGCGATGACCTTGAGATCGCGATGCGAATGGTCGAACTCGGGAAGATCAAATTTGACGGGAAGCTGAAGGTTGGGTTCTCGATGCGGCGCTACCAGAAGTTCGGTGCCATTCAGTCCCTCTACGAATGGGTCTATATCGTAGCAAATGGCGGCGAGAGCAAAAAATACTCGTATAGCCAGAAGGACTACAAGTGAGCGGGCAGCAACCCGGTCATTAATCCCCCATTTTATGACTTCCGATCCCAGCACCTCCACAACGGAAAAGAGCCTACCGGAGATCATTACAGAATTCAACGAGAGCGCATTTGCCCGGCTGCTCAGTATGACCATCACCGATGCGCATGACGGGTATGCCCGCGTCACCATGGATTGCGCCGGCAAGATGAACCCGTCGGGTGTGGCTCACGGTGGGGCCATCTTCGCGCTCGCCGACCACGCATTTGGCATTGCCTCAAACTGCGGCAGCACGCACCGGGTCGCGGTCTCGGTGAGCATCCAGTACCTTGTGCCGGCCACGGGCACCCTTGTTGCCGAGGCCCGTCAGGTAGCAGATACCGGCACGTATGCCAGCTTTAAAGGGATGGTGTATGCAGGAGAACGCACGGTCGCCACGTTTGATGGGGTCGCACTTTCGCTCTCGCCATAAGTTCCCGGTCACTCATCGGTATTTTTTTATCGCTACAGGCTCCACACCATCTCATGGAAGCAGCACATCAGCGTACCGACCCTCTCCGCCTGATCTCGGCTATCCTCCTCGGTGGGATCGTAGGAGTCATCGTGTTTCTCGTAGTCGCCATGGTAATCGGGGTCATCAACGACCACCTTCACATGGCCATCCCGGTGAACATGCTCATTGCCGAGAATGTGGTAAGCGCACTCCTCATGGCAGTCTTCATAATCATTGGTATTACCTATTTCGTGAGAAAGGTCATGACCACGCCCCCATCAAACCCGCCGCTCCTGACTGATGACGGTATGGATGACTGATCCCGTCCATCCGCTCTGTTTTTATTGATTGGTTCCCTAACTTCCCGTATGACGCCCGAGCAGAATGCCCTGATAGCGGTTGCTGACCTGATGGCGCTGGCCGCCCGGACCGCCCCCAAGGGAAAAGGAACCGACACGCTGGAGATCCGCGTGCTCGCGAGGAAAGACTGCAAAAAACTCGCAAAACATCTTGAGGCAATGGGAAACGAGCGCGGGATCGGATTCTTCATCCGCGATGCCCGGAATATTGCGGATGCAGATGCCTGTGTCCTCATTAGTTCGCGTGCCGACACCGTAGCGGGTATCAACTGCGGAGGCTGTGGCTATCCGACATGTTCGGACTTTGAAAAGGCTGTGCGCAAAAAGAAACCGGCAACACCCTATGTCGGACCGAACTGCGTGATCCGGGTCACGGATCTCGGAATTGCGGTCGGCTCTGCGGTCAAGACCGCACAGGTACACAACGCTGACAACCGGATCATGTATTCCGGCGGAGTGGCGGCACTCGATATGGGACTCCTTCCCCGCGAATGCACCGTTGCCTACGCAATCCCGCTATCAGGGACCGGGAAGAACATCTTCTTTGACCGGCCCTCATCGCGGTGATTTTTTAAAGGAACCGGAGCGGATTCAACTCAACTGCCGGGTCTGCGTGGCTCCGGATACGCTTTATCAGGGCCTGCTCGGACACGAGGCCGAGTTCCGCAGCAAGGCGATCGGCCTGTTCGAGTTTCTCGGCCGTATCGGCGTACTTCTTTGGGAACTGGTCGGCCGAGGTGTGGTAGAGCAGTGCTTCCGAAATGAAGGTCTGGACAATGCCCCAGCGTGAATTGATCTGGCAGTAGATCTCAAATGCATTGTCGTATTTGGTCGGGAGATCGGGGGGCAGGGGGGTTCCGGATTTCTGGAATGCAATCCGCGCCAGCTCGCATTCCCCGAGCATCGCATGGGCAAAACCCCGTATGTTGCGGATCCGCTGGGCAGTTTTTTTCGCTTCCTCGTATATGCGGAATGAAGAGGAGATTGCCGTTGACTGTGAGATGGCCGGAGCGTGGAATGCCTCTGCCCGCAACAGCTCGCCCTGTTCGATGAGAAGCAGGGCAAGACCACGGTACATGTTTCCCTCCCGGTAGATCGTCTCGGCTTCCGCATAGAACCGGGCTGCATCAGCGTATCTTCCTTCAATGCGGTGACTCGTGCCAAAACGCCTCAGGATATCTGCTTCGAGTTCCCGGGCATCAGGATCTGATCGGTCCGGATCCGCCTCCTGACACAATGTACGGGCAAGCGCAAACCGGCCGGATGCCGAGCGGAGGTTCTCGTTGCCCCCGCTGATCAGTTCCGCTTCTCCGGCGCCGAACAGGCACCGCGCCTTTTGGAGCGGGCCGGTACAGCGGGCAGGGTATTCGTCGAGGAATGCGGCCTTGGCACCAGCAAGATCGTCGAGATGCAGGAGAATCGACCCCCGTGAGATACACATCCGGGAAAGAATCGGGGTGGGATCGATCTTCTGCGCTACTGCCAGTTCAAGTCCGTGGGAGAAGGTATCCAGCGCATCCTGGTACAGGTCGAGGGCCAGAAAGAACTGCGCATACCAGAAAAAGAAGCGGACTTCGTGCTCCGCTTCCGGGGCGACCACGACAGTCCGGAGAAAATCCCGGGCAAGTTCGCTGTCGATATCACTCTCGGGCACCCGGTTCTCGTAGATATCTGCGTAGATCGCCTCAAGATAATCGCCAATGGCTGCACTGTTGCCAAGGAGTTTTTTGAATACAGCAACAGAAGAAGCTACCTGGTGTCCCCGTTCCGTGCGCTCCCCGAAGGCTGATATAAACCGTGGATGGGGGAGGGGGGCGTCTCCGGATTCCTGACGGGAAAGTTCGTGAAGCAGGATGGTTAAGTCGAGCAGTCCCGTGGTCGGGCCATCCCGGCACTTGGCCATGATGTAGTGGCTGAAGATCCACGGGCGGCGGATAAAATAATAGGGATTGATTCGCTCGCTGCCGGTACGGGCAATGATCCCTTGGCTGATCAGCACTTCAAGCCGTTTCCGGAGGGCGGATTCAGAGAGGTCGCGCGAGTTGTTGTTTGCCCCGTCGCGTGTATTGATGGCAGAGAGGATCTGGCGCAGGCGCAGGGGACCGTCATAGAGGGCAATGAGTGTCTGGCGTCCGGAAATAGAGATGCCCGGGATCTCATTTACCATGCGTTCGAAGGTTGCCCGGTCTGGATACATGAACAGTAGTACAGTACTGACGAAATGGTATTAATGCATGTCCAGTTGAGCCCGGGAACACATGTGACTGCAATCGTCAGAACCACCTGATTGACTGACAGCAGTGTTGGAACATTTCAGGCACTTTTTTTCCAACTTCCTGCGCCTTATATACCCGTCCGTATAATGAAGTGATCAGGCCCGGGAATACGAGAGACCGTCCGTAACACCATTCAGCCACGGTTCCGGCATTCCCGGTGCGCATGAATACCCTCCACATCTGCATGCCCCATATCAAATATATTGGGAGATCCGGGCCGGAAAGACAGTCCGGCTTCGTTTTCCCTGATCAGAGCACGCATTTATCACACCATTTTCGCTCTGGTTCAGGTATGGCGGAGAATATCCGAAACCTTATTCCCCGCTGCTCCCAACAGGAATTGTTACCTATGGCGATCATGAAGATTCGGGGTGGCGATCTGGATCTCGTGGAATACGATTTCGGGACGTTTTCCCCAGGTGAGAACCTCAAGACCCTGGGCCTTGAACAGAAGACCTTTGCGTTAATGCCAATCTCAGGCACCGTGCATGTCCGGGCACCGGCCCGCATCCATCTGACTGTGCTCGATATGAACCGGTTCGCACCGGATCACCCGGGCGGCGGGGGCATCGGGTTTGCAATCCAGTGTTTCTGTACTGCGGACGTACGGTGCACGGAGCGGGATATCACGATCGATTATAACCGGGCTCCCATTGTCCTCCACCTTGTTGAAGTCCTGCGAAAAGCTACGGGATACCGGGGCGGTTTTGCAATCAGGGTGACCGACCACGAACACAAGCATGTCGGGCTCGGCTCAACGAGTACTATAATGATTGCCGTTGCGACCGCCATCAACGAAGCGCTCGGCTCTCCTCTCACTACCACCCAGCTCCGCCATATCATCGGCCACAACTATGTTGAAGAGACCGCGGACGGGAGCATCGCGTTCGGCTTCGAGACCGGTGTCGGCCCTGCAGCGACCATCTACGGGGGGATGGCGCTGATGGGCGATGAGCTGGCGCTCGTGTACCATCACCCGTTTGCCGAAGGAAGGAATGTCTATATCATCATCCCGCCAACCAGCATCTCCTCGGCCGGCACGCAGGAGTTCGACCTCTTAATGAACAAAGCCCGGACTCTCGATTACCGGGACCGCGAGCTCAAGGCATACTTCTTCCTCATGGATCTCGTCCCTGCACTCGAACGCAACGATCTCAAGAAGATTGGCGAGGTCATCTGGGAGATCGAGTTCCGGGGATCCAAACGGGCAGAGGTGGAGCACCACAGTTACGGGATCTACCATTACATGAACCTGCTACGGGAGAAGAACCTTGAATTCGTGGGTATGAGTTCCGTCGGCCCTTCGATTGCCGTGGTCACCGCGCTCGACCGGCCTGCGATGGAGGAACTCGTTAAACCTCTCGGGCTCACGATCGCCATCGCCACTAAAGCTGACAACACAGGGATGGTCATCAGCAGGTCCCCGTGAGGGGGTCCATGCCGGAGGATTATTCCCTGGTCTTATTTTCAGGTTTTTTTAAGTATGCCGAGACAACACTTACAAGAATAAAGAGGATCGTCACCGCTGAGAGGGCGATCACCCCAATCATCAGAAGACTCATGTTCTCCTTCACTACGGTAAATGTGCCGAGGTAGTACCCTCCAAGCACAATGCTGAGTGTCCATGCAACGGCGCCAAGGATATTATAGAATAGGAAACGGCGGTAACTCATGGTTCCGATACCGGCAAGACAGGGAGCAAAGGTCCGCACCATCGGCACAAATCGGGCAACGAAGATTGTTGCACCCCCATATTTCTCGTAGAACCCGTAGGTGCGGTCGATATACTCTTTCTTGATGAGGTTCGGGAACCGTTCGCAGAAGATGTGGAGGCCAATGCGGTTGCCGATCCAGTAGTTCAGGGTATCCCCGAGTACGGCCCCGGCAATAATGGCTATGATAAGCAGCTGGAGATCAAGAATCCCGCTTGCAGCAGCAGCGCCTCCCACAAAGAGGAGGCTGTCACCCGGCAGGAAGGGCATAATCACAAGGCCGGTCTCTAAAAAGATTATTGCAAAGAGAATGACATAGGTCCAGATCCCGTACTCATTGACCACCAACGGGAGGTTCTGGTCAAGGTTGAGAAAGAGGGAGACGACCGATTCAAGCATAGTTCAGGAAATATGCGCCGCAGGGCTATATTAAGATGCGGCGCTCTTTTTTTAAAAAACTGCGGTGAAACACGAAATGCTTAACGGTCTCTCGCGGAAAATACTATCCCGGAATAGTATTGCCGGAATTGTTCATACATATTCCTGCAGAGATTAACAGGGGGAGTCAATACCCCCCATCATGGAAGGAACATATCATGGCAGATCAATATCCTCATATCATCCGGTGGACCCTGGTTAGTTTCTGTACCGTCCTGCTCCTGTTCAGCCCGGTCAGCGCATTCACGGCAAATTCATTGGATATCACTGTTGACAAAGGCGGCGATGCAACTGCGGTCTTCACGTTTACCCTCGATGGCGTGATCGAGAATGCAATACCCCAGTCTATGCTTGAGGAGCAGCTGGTAAATGGTCTCTCCAGCAGTACCGAACCGCCAACCCTGATGTCGATGGACCGCTCAAGCGCAACGCTCCTCATGAAGAACTTTGCCGGTGTAAAGGATGTCGAGACGGGAACAGAATACCAAACCGGTTCGATGGACTTCAAGAAGGCGGATATTGCCCTGAAAAATTCTGCTGTGAGCACCGTGATCACCGCGGATTTCTCACCCACCCGCATTACTGTGACATTCCCGGACAAGTATGCCCGGACATTCAGCGATGTGGATGCCCTTCCGGCACTCACCCATACAGTTGTTGATGCGGCAAAAGCTTCAGCAGCGGCAAAGGTTGCAACCACCGGGGGAATCCAGATAACAGCGTCTCCTGAGAATGCGGAGGTCTGGATTGACGGGGTCTACCAGGGCAACGCTCCTCAGACATTCTCGGATCTCGCGCCGGGAACCCATGCGCTTGAGTTCAGGAAGAGCGGGTACTCATCCATCACAAAATCAGTAAATGTGACTGCCGGAAAGACTCTGAAGGTATCGGTACTTCTTGCCACTGACGCAGCCGCAGTGCAGGAGACCCCGGCATCACCCGGCTTTGGGGGCATGGCAGCGGGTGTCGCCCTCGCTGCAGGCTCTGTCCTGCTGTATGTCAACCGCAGGAAAAGCCAGCTATAATCATCATCCTTTTTTTATTTCCTTTCATTTCCTTATATGTGGGGAATTGTGTTCTTCATGCCGATTTATTTCACACCGCAATGAAAGGATCCGGTCAGGAAATTTTCTTAAAAAATACTACTATCAATCCGGATTATTGACCCGGACGAGAAAAAATTGATTAAAGAGGAATCAGGATCGTTTCCAGAGCAGGATGCCTGCGGCACAGCAGATGGCGAGCAGCGCTGCAACCGGAGAGACCGGTGATTTTTTTGTTGTCACGGGTGTCGCAGGGACCAGTGCCGCCGAAATGGTGCTCACGGCGCCGGTATTGATCGGTGTTGTAACAGAATATTCATGGTAACCATCGAGTTTCATCGAGATGACATGGCTGCCGGCCTCAACGGACGTCAGCGTCAACGGGGAGATACCGATAAATGCATTGTCGATGAAGACGTTGGCTCCCGCGGGTGTAGATGAGACTGCGAGACCGCCGGTACCGGAAGGCGTGCCCGATGACGTCAGGATTGCGCTGACTTCTGTCACCGTGTTTGAAGAGACGACCGTTGTCGTGGAATACTGCTGGTACCCGGGACGGTTGAGCACAATCGTATGGGACCCGGCGGCGATGTTGTTGAGTTTTAAGGATCCTGATGAAGGGGTCTGTCCCATCGCACTTCCATCCAAGGTCACTTCAGCCCCCCCGGGGCTTGAGGAGACGTACAGCCATCCGGTGGTGCTTGTTGACATCGGATTCAGCGTAGCATCGATCGTTCTCGTACCGCCGGACGGTACCGTGACTGTTGATTTCCAGTCATAATAGCCGGCTTGATCGATCTGCATGATGTGGGTGCCGGATGCAAGATTGGTGAGGGTGATAGGCGTGCTTCCCTTATAAGCAGCATCGAGGTAGACATTTGCACCCGAGGGGGTGGAGATCACGTACAGCGCCCCGGATGAGTCGAGTGCCGACATCGGGCAGTATACACTGGTCCGACTGCCGGAAGAGACCTGTGCCGTTGTCGTGTAGGCTGCATACCCGGCCTTCTCTGCCCGTATGCTGTACCTCCCCGGGTAAACATCCGAGATGAGGAGCGGGGCAGCGCCACGATAATTATCATTGAAATAGATGGAGGCACCGGATGGCTGCGAGCTCACCGAGATCGATCCATAGGTATCGGGAGTGGGCGTGGGAAACGGGTTTAGTGTGGCATAGATGGTCGTGGTCTGGCTTTCTGAGGGCATGGTGATCGCGGATGAATACGGGTTATACCCGGACTTCTCCACGGTTGCAGTCTCGTAGGGGGTTCCGGTCGTATAGACCGGGACAGTGAGGGAACCCCCTGCGGTCACTCCTTTATACTGCCCGTCAAAATAGACAGATGCCCCATCGACATCGCAGACAACACTGACCCAGCCTTCACCGCCCCCGAGGGCCGCGGCGCCCGGGATGCCAGCCAGCAGGAAACAGAAGACGAGGCTGACCATAAGGATGGCGTTTTTTGAAATGGTTCTCATATAGGGGAAGGTGGGTGCGGTGGCAATAAAAGATTTCTAAAAGACTATGGGTCGACCGGGGGCTTTTGGAACAATGCAGAGATCTCGGAGCGGGGATAGTCAATCCCCTTAACCCGCAGGGTCCATTCATCAAAACGCAGGAACGCCATTTCAAAGCCAGAGAAGAGATCCCGCACTTCATTCTCTGAAAAATAATGCGTTGCGATCCCGTTGCCCCGCACAAACGTCCCGGGCTCGGCCTGTCGACCGCTACCGAACCGAAAATCCCGGTTCGAGAAATCACAGAACCAGATCAGGCCGCCAGACCTGAGCAGGCGCATGAGTTCGTCGATAATGGCAATTCTCGAATTGGCCGTGCAGTGACCGAGCATATGGCAGGCCGTTATGGCATCAAAGGTATGATCGCAAAATGGCGTATTAAGGGCATCAGCAACGGCAATTTCCGGCCCGGGTTCAGGGTATGCCTTCATCCGCGCGAGGTGTGCAGCACGGGAAGAATAATCGATTGCCACGATTGACTGGTGCTGCCGACAGAGGCCAGACAGTGTTTTTCCGTTCCCGCACCCGAGTTCGAGTACCGTGGCCCCGCGAGGAAACTCCGGAATGGATCGGGGCGCACCCCCGTAGAGATCCCCCTTGGTGCGGTAATCTGCGTCCCAGAAATCCCCACAGTTTCCTGTCTCCATCTGATATTCTCCCGGTACAAATCAGGTATTGCAGCAATAGAAGTTTATGGGGACGGGGGATTAGCACCCGGCACCAATAGAGGGTATTTAATTAAGCCGGCGAAAAACCGTAGTATACCGGATCAGGAGTCCGGATCGTGCAGGAGATCTCATGGAAAAACCGGCATCAACAAATCCCGCAGTGGTATGCCCCCGGTGCGGGACCCCGGTGCGCCCGAATACGCAGTTCTGCGATCACTGCGGGGCACGCGTCACCTCTCCCCCTGCCTGCACGCTCTGCGGCACCATGCTCGAGCCGAACTCCCGGTTCTGTCCCTCTTGCGGGACAATGATAGGTGCATCACCAGATCAAAAGCGGGATAAAAAGAGCGAATCCGGTCAGCAGCTGGAACCTCCACCGAATAACCCGGACGTGCTGCCCGATCCGCAGATGATGCTTCCAGGAGCGGAGACGTCCGGTTTGCCGGAAGAGCAGGCAGGATCAGAACCTCCTGCACCGGTCATGAAATTCCCGAAAAAACCGAAACGCGCGTTGATCACACTTCCTCCCGGAACCCGATCCCGCCTCTACCCAAAAGAGATCTGGGTACACTATGGCGGGGTGATACTGATCATACTCGCCCTCATCCTGATCCTTGCCGGCATTTCAACACTCGCCAGTTACGGTCTCTTTGGTCATGCGGAATCATCCGGCACGGTGCTTCCGGTGATCACCCCGTCTGCGACGGTGGGGCAGGTCACACCCTCTCCCCCCGTGACCGCAACGGTAAGCCCGGTGGAAGTGGCGGGGAATATCTCGTTCGTTCCCGGACCCGTTGAGCAGCCCCCCGAGAACCTGCGGATCACGCTCCAGGTGGAGCGCGACCCGCGCTCCTTCCTTGTCTCGGTGATGTACATGGGAGGAAAAGGCCAGTATGGGGTGCGCGATATTCTCGTACGGCTCACGCGCTCTGACGGGACGATAATGACAGAGACATTCAGGCCGGTGCAGGTGGGAAGTCATGTTGAACTGCAGGGAACCCAGAAAACGGATCGCGTGGAAGTGATCGTCCGATACCACACCGGAGCCGAATACAAGGTGATCGATCAGGTATTCGAATATAAACTTCGGACCTGATGTACGGACGCACTCACCACTTTTTTTTCTTGAGGGTAAGGATCTTCAGGTAATCTGCTGACGGGCACTCCTGCCTGCCAGCAGCGGCTCCTTCCGCACTATCTGCATTACAAAATGTTCCGGTCTCCATGTGGCATGTGCAGGTGGCGGTACCGGACTCGTTGCCTTTGGTGGGAGCCGAACCACTGAGGTTCTTGCAGATATAG
>Ga0265296_1004525_pt1 | contig 12047 bp, 18 predicted proteins | sample MunlanPumphouse1_FD_189073 | JGI IMG/M metagenome (GOLD analysis project Ga0265296, IMG submission 189073) | Groundwater microbial communities from a municipal landfill in Southern Ontario, Canada - Pumphouse #1 | ecosystem: Environmental > Aquatic > Deep subsurface > Groundwater | place... | reverse complement strand
AGAAAAGGCTGAAGAATATGGGAATTGATAAATTAATTTTATTCGGAAGCAGAGCAAAAGGAAATTTTAGAAAAGACAGCGACTTTGATATTTTAGTAATTTCTAAAAAGTTTAAAGGTGTGAAATGGAATGAGAGGTCATTATATATTTATTTGAATTGGAAGGAAAAAACTCCTTTAGAAGTTTTATGTTATACCCCCGAAGAATTTGAAAAAGGAAAAAATCAGGTTGGAATTATTCAAGAAGTTCTTAAAACTGGAATTGAAATTAACTAATATTATAAAACATGAAAAATAAAATTTTATTATTTACCGAAGGAAAAATCTCCAGCGAGAATTTCCTTGAGATTTTTCAAGGCTGGAATGCTTATGCAAAATGGGCAAGTAGTTATAATCTAACAAAGAAGATAAAATCTAATATAAAACTTTTTAACCAAACAAATTAACTCTAAAATTTGTTGGGGCTTAAAATTTTGTTTAGCAAAATTTTAAAAATAGCAATTACCTTTCCCCTTCATGAAAAAGAGTGTGCTATTTGCCTTAGTCCTAATTTCTATTTTATATCTGCAAGTAATATCTGCGGATGTTGGAGATGCTTGTACTTCTAATTCCAATTGTAGTTCTGGAGAAGTTTGTGGAACTAATTCTAAATGTGCAACAGCCACCGGAGATATTTCTACAACCTCAACCGACGAAACAGCAAAAATAAATCTTGCCTATGACTGCTTGAATAAAAAAATCGACGAGAAAAAATGCAGCGGTTTAACTCTAGAGCAGAAAATATTTTCTCATCTTGCAACAGGAAAATGTCAGGCAGAATTGATGGGTGATTCAAGCAATAATAACTGCTGGCCAAAAACTTCATGTTCAATTAAAGAAACCGCGCAAGCGATATTAGCGTTGAGTCAAAGAGGTTCTTCCCCAACAACTGCAGCAAATTGGCTTATCTCTCAAAATACCACCCCTTCCGATTTGGTTTGGTATTTGCAAATAGAAACAACTCATGCTTCAACATGTGATATTAGCTATGATAGTTTGAGTCACCAAATAAGAATTGACGAGAATAAAAAAATATCCGGTTCAGCAGGAAATTGTTTAGCGATTGCACAAGATGGCTATTGGTTAAGAATTACCTCAACTTGTTATGATGAAGAGTTTAAAGTAAAATGCCATGAATCCAGTTTTTTGATTAATTTGCTATTCAAAAAAGAAACCTCCTCGACAATTCACGTTTTGGAGAGAACGCAATCTGGAAGTGCTGAAGAAGAGAAATCGGAAAAAGTAAGTTCCCTGTGTTTTTCAATAGGAGGTTCCTGTGACTACGAAGGAAGTTTATGGGCGGTGATTGCATTAAATGATATGAATTATAATATAGACGAATTTATTCCTTACTTAATAACAATGGCGGATGATAATGGAAAATTCTTGCCGGAATCTTTTTTATGGGCAATTACTGGATACGATGATTTTAAAACAACTTTGCTTTCAAAACAAAAACCAGATGGATATTGGAAAGAATCTGACGACAAGTTTTATGATACTGCTGTTGCATTATTTCCTATAACTGGGGAGCCCATGCAAAAGAAAAATGCAAAGGACTGGCTATTAAAAGTTCAAGACAGCGACGGATGCTGGATGGGCAATATAAGAAACACAGCATTTATTTTAGCTTCTGTTTGGGCTCCGCAAAATATTGGAGGAGGAGAAGATAATGTAAATTATTGTCCAGAAAATCGCTGTATACCTTCTCCAGATTGTCAAACCGCAGGAGGAAATATTTTAACTGATTACGTTTGTGGCGCGGGATTAAAATGTTGTAGTGTAGCGAGCGCAGAAAAAACATGCACCGAACTTGGAGGAAAAATTTGTTTATCTAACAAACAATGTTCTGAATCAAAAATAGATTCTGCCGATGCCGAAGGTTCATGTTGTTTAGGAACTTGTAATGAAATAGCAGTTGTTAATTATACTTGTGTTTCCGAAGGAAAAGGAGAATGCAAGACATCTTGTGGAAGCAATGAAGAAGAAAAATCAGAATACACTTGTGAATACGATGATACTTGTTGTTTAAAAAAATCGGGAGGAACATTATGGATTTGGATTTTAATAATTTTAATATTTCTAGTGATTATCGGAATCATTTTTAGAAATAAACTAAGACGTTTTTGGTTTAGATTAAAGATTGGAAAATCAAAACCTTCTGGTCCGGGTTCTTCAGGAATATTTCCAATGAACCCATCAAGAACAATTCCACAAACAAGAATGGTTCCAAGAAGAATAATCCCGCAACAGCCGAACAGGCCACGGCCAATTCCAAGAGCAAAACCTTCCGGAGAATTTGATGATGTTCTTAAAAGATTAAAAGAAATGGGGAAGTAATTGGTTTTGCGACGAATTAATTAATAGTTTTTAATTATGAATATAATTGATTTGATAACTTATTCGTAGATTAAATAATTTTTAATACATCAAAAATTGTTTTTTGCGTAAATTCCATGTTTTAACCCGTGAGAAAGCAAAAACAATTTTTGGGGTGTTCAAGAACCCGAGACACGCCCAGGAATTTATTCCGAGGGTTCTTGGCATTTTACATTAGAAATCTTTCTAACGAGAAATCCAAACATTAGTGGGATTTCGAGTAATATATTTTGCGAGTAATAGCGAGCGTATTTTTAAATAATTATATTAGCCACACAAAAATAAACTTTATTAACTCCGTTTTTCTTATTCATTTATGAAAAAAGAGTTTGCATTTATTTTACTTCTTGTCTTTATACTTAATTTCATCTCCGCAGTAGAGTTCGATATAAAATCTTATTACAACCAAGGAGAAACATTAATAACAAAAATTTCTGGGAATTTTATTGATACAATCTCAAAAGGGAACATATTTTTTTATGAGGATTATGTTCGCGTTCCAATCCAATATGATATAGCAAAAATAGAAGACGAATATTATTTTTATGCTATCTTGCCAGAAAAACAGGAAAATTATTCAGTTTCCATAGAAGATGTAAAATATTATCAAGGTTCAAGAATAATTGAAGATGATATTAAAAGAAATTTTTCAACAACGTCGGAATTAGCAGATTTTTCACTAAATCCTGGGTTTGTAATAACCAGCGAAGTTTTTTCATTAAATATTCAGAACCTTCAGGATTCCAAAAATACAATCAACATAAATTACGACGGAAAAGAAACAGAAATTGAATTAAAATCTGGAGAAAAGAAAACTATAAATTTCAGGGTTGAAAATGTAAATCAAGATAGTTTAAAATACATTCAATTATCCAGTGGAAAAACAAATTACAATGTTCCTGTTTATGTATTCACCAATGAACCCCAAAATGCCTTGGGAGAAAAAGGGCTGAAATTTGAGATAACAAAACCAGAAATTTCTATGTCAACAAATTTTGAAAAGAAAAAAATAATTTATTTAAAAAATACCGGAGAAGAAGATCTTGAAAATATTTCCTTGTCTTTAACAGACGAATTAAAACCTTATGTTAATCTATCACTAGAGTACATAGGAAAATTAAAAGAAAATTCTTCCGGACAAATTGAATTAACTATTAAATCTAGAGAGGATGAAAAATATATAATCGGAGAGATAAAGGCAAAAATAGGGGGGGAAACTTATGCCTTTGGGACGATTTATCTGAACTTCATAAAGGATTACATTCCTGCTAGTGGAGATAATGAAACTAGCGACGGAGGAAATATAATTTTAACTAAAACTTGCGATGAACTTGGAGGAAAAGTTTGTGCAGAGGGAGAAACATGTGAAGGAGAAACTGCAGATTCTTTTGAAGGAGATTGTTGTTTGAGCAAAACTTGCAAAGTAGCAGCTGCAAGTTCAACAGGGAAAATAGTTGGATGGTCTCTTGTAATTATTATTTTATTATTTGTTGTGTGGTTCTTTATGAAGAAATATCGGGGAGCGAAAGGCCCATTAACAATTTTGGAAAAAGCAAAGGGAAGAAACTAATTATGACTTCCAATATGGTCTCTCATTGAATTATAAAATTACCTAATAGAATTACATTCTTCTTCATTAAAATTTCTTTCAAGAGAAGTTAAACAGTAACAACACATTCCAGAAACCTTATCATGATAGCTACTTCGTGAAGTTATAATATATCTATTCCAAGAAAAATATTTATGTCCTTCTTTTTCACATTCTTCTCTTCTTTTTGGAATTTCCTCAATTAGAAATCTTCTTGCTTTTTTTGCATCTTCAATCAACCTTTGATTTTTTTTGTCTAATCTTCTTTCAATTTTTTCTTTCTTTTATTTCCATCTTTTTTTCTCTCATTGCTTTCGTCTTTTTGAATATTTTTATCATCTAAATTTTTCATTAATTCTCTCAATTTATTTTCCAAGATAATTTTTTCTGTCTGAATAATTCTAGCAACTTCGTCGTAGCCATGAATCCTTCTTATTGTTTCATTCAAAATGTCATTCCATGAATTATTTGTCAAAGCAATAAATTCATGTGATATTACTTCAATGTGTGACGGCATATACTTAAACATTAATCCAACCAATCGCATAATTTCTTCAACTTCAATTTCTATCTCAGCAAAACTTGTATAAAATTCCTTATTTTCTTTCATTGAAACTGGCTCATTAATCTTCTTTTCAATAACACGAACCTCTTGTTCAGAATCTATATTTTTTATCATACTCTCCAAAGTTTCTGTCAAATGTTCTGGGGGTTTTCCAATTACCTCCAATATTATAATCGCCCTTATTTTTTTGGTTTCAGTTAAATTCATTTTTATATTTTTTATTTTTAATTTTCTTGAATGCAAATAAAAAAGCCAGTAAAATACCAAATCCTACAAGTCCGTAAATCGCATAACTTTTTGTATTTAATTTTTCAACATCCTCGCTTTTTATATTTTTTGTATTTGAATTTAATTTTATCGGTTTTAACTCTAAATTAATTTCCTGCGGAGAGTTTTCTTTATTTACCACTAAATTATCCTTTTCATTTCCTTCAGAATTATTTTGAATTTTTTCTTCATTTTCTTCTATATTCTCATTTTCAACACATGCAAGGTTCTGTTCTTTAATTTTATTTAAAATAATTTCTCCAATACCCTTTACATTGATTAAATCATCAGTAGAATTAAATTGCCTTGAGTTAATTATCGCGTCTGCTTTTACAGGACCAATTCCATATAATTCTTCAAGTTCTTCTTTCGTCGCAGTGTTAATATCAATCTGTCCTTCACTGCAAGAAGCATAAATAAGATTAATAGAAATTAAAATTACAAACAAAATTAACACACACTTCATAGATTAATCAATATTCAGATTATTTTAAGGTTTATTGTGTTATTCCTTAAAGAACTGGCTGAATCTTTTTCCCTTTTTTTTTGCGTCTTCTAATGTGATTACAAAATTTTTCCCAGAATCTTGAAGATATTTCGGGTTTAGAAAAATCCATCCCTCTCGATTAAACCTTAACGCAATTATCGGCGTTAACCCAAAAATGTCAGAGAAAATAATGAATTTTTCAATTTGTTCTTTTGAAATATATTTTACTGGTTTTTTACTTGATTTGACTTCCACAGCATATTTTCCAATTCCTTTTTTTCCGGCAATAATATCGCATTCTGCATTTTCCATAACTCCGCTTCCAGCGACGCGAACAGCTCTGAAGTGATTGTCCACAAAAATCTGAAAAAGTTCTCTTTCAATTTTTGAACCTTTTGCTTTGTTATGTGGCATGATTGATGAAATAGTTTTCAGTTTAAATATCTAATTCCCACCCGCCCAACCCAGATAACGCTAACAGTTTTTTTATCATTATATTAATTTATTCTTATCACCATTTTCCGTCAAGAAACTTATTATTACATTAAAATTTTTTCTAACGAATAAATCTGCTGTGAGGCGATTTATGAGTAAGGTTATATCGAGTGAAAATGAGACAATTTTCTATCAAAAAATTTATATAATCTGATCGTCTCCAATTTATATGAAAAAGTTGGTGACTAAAAAGACAAAGAAGATTAATCGATGGCTGTATTGGACACCGAGAATATTATCAATTTTATTTATATTATTTTTAGCCATGTTTTCCTTGGATGTTTTTGATTCTGCATCTAGTCTTGGAGATATATTAATAGGTCTTTTTATGCACAATATTCCAGTATTTATTTTATTAATAGTTCTATTAATTTCTTGGAAACATGAAATAATTGGAGGAATTGCTTTTATCTTTGCAGGTTTGTTATATATTTTCACGTTATTAATGAATCCACAATTAGAATGGTATATGCTGTCTTGGTCTTTAATTATTGCAGGACCAGCATTTCTTATTGGAATCTTATGGCTTTTGAATTGGCGGAAGAAAAAAGATTAATTCTTAATTAATTCGCTGGAAGAGGCTTTCCTACATAAGATTGATAATGTCTTTGAATTATTCCCAAATCTCCCATTCCAATCTTAATTGCCCTTTCCATACAAAAACCTATTCTTTTTCTTATTCCTCCTAGTCGATTTTTATAAGGCCTTAAAATTGTTCTTGCAGGTTCTAAAATTTCCTGATCAATTATAAGTCCAGTAATTTGACTATCTTCTCCCCAAAATCGTTTTTCATATTCTATTCTTTCCCTGAAGGGAGCAAGTGCTTGATTATATAAATTAGTAGCAGTGCATTCTTCTTCTGCAAATTCTTTAATTTCATCTATTAAGGCTTTTTGTTCTTCCGTTGCACTTTTCAAAAAATCTTCAATTGTTATTGCCATATTATATTTTCTAATATATTATTTATAATTATTATTGTTATAGAATGGATACTTTAAAATTTAAAAATTACAAATCTTTCTGCTCAAGACCCGTAATTGTAACTTATTGGTCAAATTACTCAATTACAAATCTCTCGCCTGCAAAGTTCGTCGCTGATTTGCCTTAGCTCTTTTTATTCCTTCACTTAGAATGTTTTCAACTTTTCTTTCCAAGGCTATACTAACTTCCTCTGCAACACTCGTAATTTCTTCTTCTTTTCCCTGCAGTTCTCTCACAACTTTTTTTATGTTGCTTTTAACAATTAAATCACCGGCTCCCATTATTTAAATTAATAATTAGGAATTTATTAAGTTTTCTGAAAAATATTTAAATAAAATTTAAGGAGCATTAGGACTCAAATATGCAATAATCGAAGATATTAAAAAAGCAATTCCAACAATTCTTAACCAAAATTTTGCTCTCTCAATTCCAAAGGTTTTTTCTAAACTAGGACTCATTCTCCCTTTCCATTTTCCCCTTTCTTTTTTAATCTCAATTCCCCCTCTCGAAGGACTAATCTGTAATATCTTAGCCATTGCTCCAGGAAATGATATTAAAAGTAATCCAACAATTAATCCAAATGCCAGTTATTATTCCCATTTTATTTCCCCTCTTCCTTTTCTCTTCTCATAAATGGAAAAAGTAAAATATCTCTTATTGAATCCTGTCCAGTAAGAAGCATTATCATTCTGTCAATTCCCAAACCAAGTCCTCCCGTCGGAGGCATTCCAATTTCAATTGCATTTACAAAATCCTCGTCGAAAGGATTCGCTTCTTCGTCTCCTTTGTTCAAGAGTTTTTGTTGTTCCTCTAAAAGTCTTCTCTGTAAAATTGGGTCGTTCAATTCTGAATATGCATTTCCTAATTCAGCCCCCATGCAAAAAGGTTCAAATCTTTCAATTGTTCTGCAAAATTTATCTTTTCTATGTGTCTTGCATAAAGGTGTTGTTTCCATAGGATGATTTAATATAAATGTGGGTTGTTCTATTTTGTCCTCGCAAAAATGCTCAAAAATCTCTTGCACAGCGAACCCCCAAGTTCTATTTTTTATTTGCAAATTATTTTTATCAATAAAATTTAAAATTTCTTTTTCAGACATTTTTTCCACATTAATCTTAACGTGTTTTTTAATACATTCAGCCATTGTTATTCTTTTCCACGGCCGTTTAAAATCAACTTCTTTTCCTCTGAATTTTATTTTAGTGCCTCTATTAACTTTTTTAAAAACATATTCAAAAATCTCCTCGAACAAATCCATCATATCGTTGTAATCTGCATATGCCTGATAAATTTCCATCATCGTGAATTCTGGATTGTGCCATCTGTCAATTCCTTCATTTCTGAAATTTCGTGCAATCGTGAAAACTTTATCATATCCACCTACAATTAATCTTTTCAAATATAATTCGGGCGAAATTGCTAAATATAAATCAATATCTAGAGCATTCAAATGCGTTTTGAACGGCGCTGCACTCGCCCCGCCGTAAATTGTCTGCAAATAAGGAGTATCCACTTCGCTAAATCCTTTCTTTTTTAGCAATTCTCTAATCGCGTCAATAGCTTTTTCTCTTTTTTCGAAAACCGGTTTGATTTCCGGACTCATAATTAAATCAAGATATCTTTTTCTGTATCTTTCTTCTTTGTCCTGCAAGCCGTGCCATTTTTCAGGAAGAGGTTTTATTGCCTTGCTCAAAATTTCAATTTTCTTCATTAAAATAGAAATTTGTTTCGTTTTTGTTTTGAAAACTTTCCCTTCCACTCCAACAAAATCTCCGACGTCAACTAATTTAAATAATTTTTTTACTTTTTCTGGAGTTTCTCCTTGCTGTAATACAATTTGAATTTTTCCGGACTGGTCCTGCAAGTCACAGAAAATAATTTTTCCAAGATCTCTTTTAGTCATAATTCTTCCAGCAGTCTTCACTTTTTTTCCAAGAGACTTCAAACAATCTTTCACTTCTTGCTTTTTATCAAATTTATGAGGATAAGGATTAATCCCTTGTTTTCTAATTTCACCTAATTTTTTTATTCTCTCTTGAATTATCTGTTCCTCACGACCCATGATTAACCTAACAAATAAATGTTTATAAATTATTTGAATATTCTAATTAAATGCTTAATTTATTAAATAGAATTTCAGAAAGGTTTTTATTATTCTTAGCGATAAAAACAGATACGCTTAAAATAATTAATAAAGAGTTCTTAGAAAGAGATTTAGAATTTATAAGTAGAATTGTTTTCTCTCCGGAGTTTGACCGGACGCCTGAAGAGAAAGAATTTATGGAAAAAATGAAAATAAAATATCGTTGGGGAAATTATAATCAATGGAATCCTATTTATAAGAATGGATTGAAAAGTTTAAAACAAGAATACAAAACTCTCCATCAGAATATTTGTTATCTGCTTTATGATTAATTATCGAATTTATTCTATTTTCTCCAATGCTGTTTAAAACCATTGCTGTCTAATTCCTCATTAACAAGTTCATCAGCCATTGTTTGGAATTGATCTTCTCTTGAAATATGTTTGTAAATAATTTCATCAAAATTTTCTTGAAGCTTTTGCACCTTTAGAAATAGTGGAAGAAGTTTTTTGTCCCTGACTTTATACTCTCCTAAAAGTTGTTTTACTACAAGTTCAGAATCTAAAATGCAACTGACTTTTTTTCCGTGTCTAATGGCCATGCGCAAGGCCATAATCAATGCTTCGTATTCAGCCATGTTGTTTGTAACGTTTCTTCCAATAAATCCAGAATATTTTGATAAAATTGTTCCTTCATTTCTGACAATTACTCCAATTGCGCCCGGCCCAGGATTTCCTCTGCTTCCTCCGTCGGAATTAGTTGTCAACATTTTTATTTATCTCCTCTGTTAAAATAATATTCAAAAATTTTAATTTTTGTTGAATCATTCTTCAAATATGCAGAACCTTAAACACCTTGAAATCTTGGAATCTTTCTTCTTTAATTTCAATATTTCTTATCTGGGAATGCTTCGGTCCTTTCTTGCAGATTTCAATCATTTTATTTACAGAATCAACATCCCCTTCCAAAAAAACTTCAACTCTTCCATCCTCCAAATTTCTTACAAATCCTTTAATATTATTTCTTTCAGCATTTTCTTTGATGAATCCTCTGAAAAAAACCCCCTGCACCGTTCCATTAATATAAAGTCTGATACTCTTCTTCACTTTGAATTTTTCCTAAATTTAAAGGATTGAAAATTTGCTATTTTCAATATATTCAACTCGTTATCATGACGCCGAACCGCGTGAGAGTTGAATTAAAATAAGAATGAAGATTAGTTTATTAAGTTTGTTGAAACTTGGCTTCGCTATCGCTCGCCGATTGATATTGCTCAAATCAGATTTCATCAGGATTTTCGCTCAAGATTTTTAACGCACTAATAATCTTTAAGCGAATTAATCTGACGAAGTCGATTAATGAGCAATCAATTCACAAAGTGCTAATTTTAAGTTATGAATTAATTTTATCATATAAATCCTTATAAAATATCAAGTCCTTTAATAAAAATGTCATCGAAGAAATTAGTTAATAGAGGTTATGTGAACGCCGAATCGATTATAGGAATAAGAAATCCAACTTATGATGAAGATAATTTAAATTATGAAGCAAGAATGATAATGGGGCCAAGACACCAAATTACTTTAACAACTCCTTCCCCGAGACCAATTCAAGGTATAGATATTTATGAAAAAGCTTCTCTACGAATGATTAAAAAAGCGATTGATAGAATCAGATAATTAAAAATTTCTTCCAATTCACTTCTTCCCACTTAACCATAAACTTCCAAAATAATTTCTATAAGAATCAGCGACTTCTTTATCTTCAATTAAAGTTACATTGTATGGCTCCGACCAAATAAATATTGCAACCTTATTACCATAAACAACTGTTGTAGCTGGGGAAAAAAACTTATCTTCTAGATATTTAATCTGAGTATTTTTATTTCGCATGATTTTTTTTCGTGATCCTTCTCGAGATAAAATCTTTTCCTTAACTCCTAACTTTCTCACATCTCTTAAAAATTGTTGTATATATATCGGAAAAATATTTTCAAATTGTCCCTCTTCACCAAATACAACGTAATCTTTTTTTGTTCTTAATATATCTTGAAGAACGGTCTTCAAACCATTTTTGCCCTGAAATAATTGGATTTTAGTTTTTAGTTTTTCTGCTCGTTTAAGTTTATTTAATTCCAGAATTACGTCGACAACTTCATTTTCTAAATCTTTAACATAATCTTGGATAACTTCTGGAGAAGAAGCAACAAAATATTGAACTTTATTTTTCTCGTAAGTAGATACTAATCCCTTATCTATCAATTTTTTCAGGGAATCATAAATATGACTTCTATTTAACCTCGTCTTTTCAGATATCTTTGTCGCAGTACTCTCTCCAATTCTTAGAAGCATAAAATATATTTCTATCTCTGATTTAACAAGTCCAAGTTTCTCAAATATTCTTGTTTCCATAATTAAAAAAATATATTCTACTATTTAATATTATCGTTCCTAATGGAACAACAAAGATATATAAGGAGTCCAGAATATTGCAAGAAAATGACAAAACAATATATTTACGAAATATTGAATGAACATAATTATTCTGAAAATTGTTTAGCGTATGCTCAAAAGAAAAAAGATGAAGTGGCTATTACAATTAGTAAATTTGCAGAATCCAGAGACTACAATGAATTAAATGATAATGTTTCTCAACTTACTAACAGACTGTATAATATAGAAAAAGAAATTCATTCAGGTTTGAGGCCTCATTTGGGTTTCGCATTTGGTAAATATAAGGGACTCGAGCATTACCTTGGGAAAGAGGGAATAAAGCAATATCATGACACTCTCGAAACCCTTGGATTAATTGATTTGAGAGAAGACGCACCAAGATGTCCAACTCTATGTATGGATAATGCAACATACAAATTAGACAATTGTATGAAAGCTGTAATGTGGTCTGGAAGAGCGATGAGAAAAGAAGAAGATCTTATTTTCTTTCCAACACTTAATGTAATGTCCAATATGATGGGTGTTGCTTCATTTATATTCACTGGATGGGGTTTGTATTGTGATACACAATTTCAAGAGAAAATGTTTCCTGTATGTACTTTAATGGGTGCAGGGGTTGGGGCATTTTTTTATGCTTACATGGCTATCGGAGATATGATAATACATCATGAGAAAAATCCATTCAGTCACATTGCAGATAGAATGGACGCA
>Ga0265296_1004522_pt1 | contig 12050 bp, 11 predicted proteins | sample MunlanPumphouse1_FD_189073 | JGI IMG/M metagenome (GOLD analysis project Ga0265296, IMG submission 189073) | Groundwater microbial communities from a municipal landfill in Southern Ontario, Canada - Pumphouse #1 | ecosystem: Environmental > Aquatic > Deep subsurface > Groundwater | place... | reverse complement strand
ATCCTGCCCAGCTGCGAGCAAAGATCAAAAACTAAAATAGGGTCTTCCGTAGCCATGCTTACCTTATAATCACAGCTTTCAGCCTGTTTCTGGCATTGGCTGACTATTAAATCGCTTCCAAACTCCTCAAGAGAGCTTTTGATTATCTTTGCCGAACTGTTTTTAGAATGTAAAATAAATTCCAGGGTATATTTAGCGATCATTTAAGCATTATCACAGAAATCATCCTGCCGGCTGATTCAGCTTCTTTGCGGAAAGAGAAAAAGTCTTTATTTTCCGAGAAGGTGCATAGTTCGGGATCGAATATATTTTCCTCCTTGACCCCGCTCTCCAGCAGCTGTTTCCGGTTAATTGAAGCGATATCCATAAAAATACGGCCGCCCCTGTTAATCAGGCCAAAGGGAAAATTGCTTTTAAAATCCTTCTCTACCTCAAAACAGCAGGGGCCAATAGACGGGCCAAAACCAACCAAAAGCTCAGGCGCCCTGCTGCCAAACCTTTCCCGCATAACCCTGGCTCCTTCTCCTGCAATATTTTTCTCGGTGCCGCGCCAGCCGGCATGCAAAATAGCGATTGCCGCAGTAGCGGGATCATAAATAAAAACCGACAGGCAATCCGCGGTTAATATGGCAATGGGGATATTTCTTTGATCGGTGATAAAACCATCGGTAGCGGCAATCGAACTATCATATTCTAAAGCCCCGCTGCCTTTATTTGCTTCAGTTACATATTCAATCTTCTTTCCGTGCACCTGCTTGGCGCACACTAGAGAGCGGTAATCAATACCTATAGCCGAAAGGAATGCCTTGCGGTTTTCCAAAGAATCCCAGCTTTCCCCGTAACATAAAGACATATTCCCGTCGCGCCGGCTGCTGAAAGCCGCGGTTACAGTCTTTAAACCGAATTTTTCCAAGGGATTATAGATGCGCATCTATTTCTACCAGTTTGTCGCGTGAATTCTGGCCGATCTTAATTCTTATTTTATATTTTTTTACCTTAAAATGCCCGCTTAAGAAATCGATGAGCTGCGAGTTCGCCATCCCTTGCTGAGCCGACTTAGTAAGATTCACCTTTAGGTTATTTCCTTCCTGCTGGATGCGGTTACGGCTTGAGCGTGGAATGACACGGACATTAAAGATCATTGGCTGGTTTTATTTAGATTCGATCTGTTTGGTATCCTGGATATCCGTCAGGCGCACGCTTACCTTATCCAGGTGCTTCTGCGCGTCGGCATACTTGGTATTGGCGTTGAGCAGGTGATTGCCCAGGATATCAAAATCCTCCTTGAGCTTGTCCGTCTCAATGGAAAGGCCGCCTAAACTTTTTAAGATCATCTTGGCGTTCTCCTCCACTTTCAGCCCGCGCAGGCCCAGACAGATTACCTGCAGATAGGCATAAAAAGTATTCGGCGAAACAGGGATGACTTTTTTAGACATACTGTAAGAAAAAATATCCTCTTTGATGATCACCTCGTAATAGACATTCTCCGCCGGGATATACATTAAGGCAAAATCATAGGTATTCTCCGCGGGCAAAATGTATTTCGCGGCGATCTCATTGATGCGGTTTTTTACGTCCTGGATGAATTTCTTGCGAAAGGATTCTTTTGTTGGCTCATCGCCGGCATCCAGCATCTTCTGAAAGTTTTCCAGGCTGAACTTCGCGTCAACCGGGACCAGGCGCTCCCCCAGGCGGATTACCGCGTCCACGGCATCGGCGCTTTTAAAACGGTATTGCGTCTCATAGTGCTCCTTAGGTAAAACCTGGGAAAGCAGGTTCTCCAATAAGGTTTCCCCCATTACCCCGCGGAACTTCGGGGCGCGCAGGAGATCCTGGAGGCTGGAGATATCTTTACTTATAGCAATAATCTGCTTATTCGTCTCCTCCAGCTTCCCCAACTGCTCTTTTACGCTACCGAAAGCAGAGGTAGCGCTGCCTAAGTTCTGGCCGATGATTTTATTGGCCTCCTGAAGCGACTGGTTCATCTGGTTCAAGCGCTCATTAACCTGCGAAGAGATCTTTAAGACCATCAAGACAATAAATGCGGCTAATGCCAGAAATAGTATTGCGGCTAAAATAATCATAAAATATTATACCACCGGAGACCCGGTAATTAAAGCAAATAATCCTGTTTGACCCTTTTAACGGAACGGAAGATATTCTTTTTTATATCCGGGCAAACCTTTTCCAGCTCCCGGATGATGCGACCTACTCTGTTGCGGTTTGAGGTAACGGAGTGCGGGCATACGCAGGTATCGTGCCCTAATTTTGCCTCCCTGGCAAAACGGATTATCAAACGCTCCTCTACGTATGCCAACGGACGGATAAGGGTAATCTTACCCTTAAACAACTCCTGCTTTGGCACCATGCTTGAGATCTCCCCCCGAAAAAACAGGTTTAACAGCACTGTCTCGATAATATCATCCAGGTGATGGCCCAGGGCGATCTTGGCGCAGCCGAGCTTATTGGCCGCGATAAACAGTTCTTTTCTCCTGTTCCAGGAGCACCAGAAGCAATTAATTTTGCTCTTTTCTGTTTTTTTAAGCGTGTCGGATTTTATAATCTGGTATTCGACATTCAGCTTCTTGAAATATTTCTCAAGTTTACCGGATATGGATTTGGGATAACCCATATCAATATGTATGGCAACTACATCATACTTTATGGGCACAAATGCCTTACGGTCAAGCAGCAGGCGCAATAAAGTCAGGCTATCCTTGCCCCCTGAGACGGCAACCGCAATCTTATCGCCGTCGGCGAGCATCTGGTAGTCCATGATCGCCTTGCCCATACGCTTGGAGATATAGTATTCCGTGCCCTGTAGCGTTCCCATATATTTTTCAGGGACGTTTCTGGATCTAAAGCAAGAACTGTCCCCTCTGGGGACAGTTCTACGATTGATTCCAGAAACGTCCCTACCTCTACCTACCGGAATCAGAAACCATCCTGCGGATCTGGCGGTTGACCGGATGCCTGAGCAGCTTCTCAAGGCCTAGCGGCAAGCGCAGGGACCAGTTTTTCGGGCTGATTGTCCCCGGTACATTTACTCGGTACTGATAGGGATCGCCTTTAAATACCCCCGATAAACCCAGCAAATCTCTTATTGAATGGATGCAAAATATCGCCCGGGAGTTTAAGGTAAACTGAATTACCCTTGCCAGAAGCTCATTACTTGCCTCTTCAGCAACCGGCCCGGGGCAAGCCAGCAGCTTCCAAAGCTTTTCTTTTTCCCCATAACTATTTTCGTAAAGCTCAATAAAATCCCTTAGCTCTTCTTTTTTTCTACCTAATATACAAAGCAGCTTATCTATACAATTAATTTCATTTTTCCAGCGCAGGCGTCCGTGAAACGAAAGGCTGGAATCAAAAAGTTCAAGCCTTACCCGGAGAAAATCTATTCCCCTGTCCCTGCACTTCCTTAAAAACAGGCCTTCATCTACCGTGCCTGCTTCATACTGCCACCAAGCCTTCCAGTTAGTAGTATCGTGCGTAGAAAGCATGGCTACGGCAAGCTGCCGATACTCTTCAGGCAGCAGAAAGTCATGCTTAGTCTTCCAATCCTTTACCCAGCGCTGTACCTCGTTGCCGGGGATACCGAATTCAAACAGGGTATCAGTGCAGCATTTGGGGATCACTCCCAGGTCTTCACCGCAAAGCAGCATCTTTGTATTTTGCGCCAGAATACTTAAGATTTTACGACCCTGCTCCGGCCAAAGGCGCTCATCAGGCGGATCAAATGATCCGTTCAATCCCTGGTTCTCCAGGGGCTCATTATAAGGGATAGCCCAGATGCGAAAAAGCCCTACAACGTGGTCAATACGCAGGATATCATAAAACACCTGCGCATATTCCAGCTTTTCCTTGATATAACGGTAATTGTCTTTGGCAATATTTTCCCAATTATAGGTCGGCATTCCCCAACGCTGCCCCTTGGAACAATACATATCCGGCGGCGCGCCGACGGCAAAACCCAGCTTGAAGAATGCCGGATGCGCCCAGACATCCGCGCTGTCGCGGGAAACCAATACCGGCAGGTCACCTTTCAGAAAAATACTATTTTTAGCGGCATAATCCCTGGCCGCCTTGAATTGCTTAAAAAGAACCCACTGCATCCACATCTGGAAAACTATCTTCTCGATATTATCCTGCTGGAAATCCTGCAAGGCCTGCCTGTCGCGATTTTTAAAAGCCTCCTCCCACTCATACCATGGCTTATCCTGATGATACTCTTTCAACACTTTAAAAAGCGCGAAATCCTGCAGCCAATAAAAGTTTTCCCGCTGGAACTCTTCGAAATCCAACGCCACGCCCAGATCCTGAGCCAGGTAAACATCCCAGAGCAGCCGCAGCTTTTCATTTTTTACCGTATAATCAACATGAAGATAATCATCACGGCTAGACTGGAATTTCTTTTCTCTTAGGGGGGGGAAATCCTTTAAACAAATATAAGACTCCTCAAGGGCAAAGGAGCTGGTGGCGTCATAAGGGCAGAAGAGCGGGCCGGTTTCGTTCATGGGCAACAGCTGAATTATGGAGTTGCCGGTTGATTTTGCCCAGTCAACAATCAGTTTTAAATCGCCCAGGTCTCCGATCCCATAGCTGTCTTTGGAGTACACGGTAAACAGCGGGATCAAAACCCCCGCGCGCTTCTTAAAACCAATTTTCTTCCAATTATCTCTGGATATGCTAGCAGAAAGATGGTTTTCGATTGTGTTTTCCGGCATATTTATAAGTTATCCCGCAGGTTGGAGAACCGCGGTTTGGCTTCCGATAGCCAAAGCCGTAGGAAGGACCAACTGGATTATCTTATCCGCCCAAAATAAAGATAACAAAGCTGCCAGGGAGAGAAACGGCCCGTAAGGTATAGTGTGGTCTTTTTTTGTGACTAAATTTACGATGCCGATAACTACGCCTAAAAATGGGGCAATGAAAAAGGTAAGCAGGGCCTTTTGCGGGCCCATGAACGCGCCGATCATAGCCAGGAGCTTCACATCCCCTCCGCCCATGGATTCGGTCTCTCCGTTGATCGCCGGCCTTTTCAGCCATTTAAAATAAACCAGGTCAAAAAGCTTGCCGGTTGAATAAATGATCAGGCCACCTGCGATTATACCCGATAGAGAACGCAGCATGGGAAGAAAACTATATTTCAGGGGATTAAACGCCAGCCCCGTTACTGAGAGCATGATAAAACCTATGATCATGCCCCCCACTGATATCTCGTCGGGAATAATGCGGTGCGCGATATCCACAAAGGTAGCGATGATCAAGCCCCAGAGCATAACCATATACAGAAAAAAATCATAGCTTAGGCCAAAACGGTTAAAAAGCGCGACCATAAGCCCCGCAGTCGCCAGCTCAACCAAAGGATAACGCAGGGGGATCTTTTCTTTGCAAAAACGGCACCTGCCTTTAAGCAGGATATAGCTTATAAAAGGAATATTGTCATAACCCGGGATCCTTTTCTGGCATCTGGGGCAGTGCGAACGCGGCCAGACCACGGATTCGCCTTTAGGCATACGGTGGATGCAGACATTCAGAAAACTCCCCACTATAGAACCAAAAACAAAAACGATTATCCTTGCCAGCATAGTTTCTCCTTTTTTGTACAAAAGCTAAGCATGACCCTCTAACGCCTTTTGCATTACCTCTTTTGGCGCGGCTTTGCCTGTCCAGATCTCAAAGGCGATCATTCCCTGGTATAAAAGCATGCCTAAGCCATTTGATACCCGGATGCCTCTTTCCTTTGCCAGCCTCAATAATTTTGTCTCTTTGGGATTGTAGATCAGATCATAAACCAGAATATTCTTACCAAGAAGATTTAGGTCAATCACGCAGGGATCGCTTTCCTTCAGGCCGATGGGAGCGGCATTAACCAGCAAGTCAGCTTCTCCCAGAGGCATCCCTGCGATAGAACCGGCGTGGTTAACGATAATTCCTTTGAAATTTTCTTTTAAATGGCTTACCAATTTCGCGGCCTTATTACTATCCACGTCGTAGATAGTAATGGAACCGGGGTTTTCTTTACATAGATAAACTGAGATTGCCCTCCCTGCGCCTCCGGCTCCCAGGATTATGACCGCCTTTGCCTTCGGCTCAAACTTTAAGTCCTCCTTTAAGTTCTTCAAAAATCCTTCCCCGTCGGTATTAAACCCTTCCAAAATATTGCCTGTAATCCTGATGGTATTGACTGCGCCTATAATTTTGGCCTCATCCGAGATTTTATCCAGAAAAGTGAGGATTTTTTCTTTATAAGGTACCGTTACATTCAGGCCGTAAATATTGTTTTCGGGTAAGGAACCGAAGAAAGATTCCAGTCCCTCTAGCTTTAATTCAAATAACCTGTATTCCGAGTTTATTTTTAACGCCCTGAATGCGGCATTATGCATGAGAGGGGAAAGGCTGTGCGAGAGGGGTAAACCTATGAGGCCGTAAATTTTCTTTTCTGAAGGCGTCATTTTTTGAAAATTATGCTGAAGAACATTTTCCAGTGCTCTTCCCGGAAATAATTGAACGGCTGGGTATACATCTTTATTAACTCGTAGGTGATCTCATCCTCGGTCAGCTGCCTTCTCTTGCTCACTAAACCCGGCTCTTTGGGGCCGGCCTTCGGGAAGATACCGTAAATTATATTCCAGAACTTTTCCCAGTCGCCTCTGTTAAAATCCCTGAACGGCGCTCCTATATAAAGCTTAAGCTCGGTTTCCCTCACAAGCAGGGAAACAGGCCTGTGCCTTTTAGCCTCATAGTTCAGGTCGTAGGAAACATAATCGACGTAATCTTTGGCTTTATCCAGGTTTACCCACAATAGATCTTTTATTTGGCCCTGGTATTTGATGATGAAGAGCAGGGAAAGAAAACCGGCAACCAACAGGATTTTTGGCAGGAGTCTTTTAAATGACATACTTATTTACGGCATTCAGGTACGCTAATATTGAAGCCTCAATAATATCGGTGCTTGAGCCGCTGCCGCTGTATATAATGCTTTTGATCCTCAGCTTAAGGTTAGCATGCCCCAGGGCATCTTTTCCGGAAGTAACTGCCTCCAGGCGAAAATCCTCAAGCTTTGCTTTAAGATGAGTGATTTTATCCAAGGCCTTAAAACAGGCATCCACCGGGCCATCACCGCTTGACTCAACACTAAGAAGCTTGCCTTTTTTATCCAGGGTAATTTTTGCGCACGGCTTGATCTTAGTGCCGGAGGAAATTACAAAGCTATCCAGTTTCCAGACCGGCTTAATTACCCGGATTTCATCTTCGACAATAATCCTTAAATCATCATCGTAAATATCCTTTTTTTTATCCGCCACATCCTTAAAGCGCGTAAAAGCGCGATTTAGCTGTTTTTCATCAAGCTTAAAACCCATATGCTTAAGCCTGTCGCCAAAGGCATGCCTTCCGGAATGCTTACCCAAAACTAGCTGGCTTGAAGATATGCCAACATCATGCGGATCCATAATCTCATAAGTAGAGCGCTTCTTTAAAACCGCATCCTGATGAATTCCGGATTCATGAGAAAAGGCATTTCTTCCAACGATGGCTTTATTCGGAGGGATAAGGAAATCGGTTAAGTTGCTGACCAGCCGCGATGTGCGATAAATTTCTTTGGTATTGATTTGGGTAAAGAAATCACCGAATACATCTTTACGTGTTTTTAAAGCCATGACGATTTCTTCCAGAGACGCATTCCCGGCACGCTCCCCTATACCGTTAATTGTGCAATGCACTTGGCGCGCCCCTGCCAATATCGCTGAGAGCGAATTAGCGGTAGACAAACCCAGGTCATCATGACAATGAATAGCGATGACCGCTTTTTCAATATTGGGAACGTTATTCCTGATATCCGTAATCAGGGAATAGATCTCCTGAGGATAGCTGTAGCCGACGGTGTCCGGAATATTAATTGTGGTTGCTCCTTCATTGACAACGCTTTCAATGACCCGGTAAATAAACTGCCTTTCTGAACGCGTGGCATCTTCAGGAGAAAACTCGATATCCGCGCAACGCCTGCGCGCAAAGCGAGTTGCGTCTTTAGCGATCTTAAGGATCTCCTCTTCCGCTTTTCTGAATTTATATTGCAGATGAATTTTAGAAGTAGCCAGAAAAATATGGATGCGTGGATGCTTTGCCGGTTTTACCGCTTGCGCCGCAGACACAATATCCTGCTTTAAACAACGGGCCAAGCCGCAGATAGCGCTTTTTTTAATCTTCAGGGATATATCTTTTACTGCCTGAAAATCTCCGGGTGAGGCAACGGGAAAACCCGCCTCAATTACATCCACGCCCAGCTTTTCAAGCTGAAAGGCAATTTCAAGTTTTTGCTGCGGGTTTAAAGACGCGCCCGGCGCCTGCTCCCCATCCCGCAATGTCGTATCAAATATAATTATCTTTTCCATATTTTTACCTAAAGCAGCAGGCATGCCTGCTGCCTACCGTCTAACATAACACAAATCTTATTTCCTCATCCATGGCATCATCTCGCGTAACTGCTGCCCCACTTTTTCTATTTGGTGCTCCTCGCCGGCCTTCATTAAGCTGTCAAAATTCTTGCGTCCCTCCTCATTCTCCTTAATCCATTCGCGGGCAAATTTTCCGCTCTTTATTTCCTTAAGAAGTTTCTGCATGGTTTTACGCGTCTTCGGCGTGATGATCATCGGGCCCCGGGTTAAATCCCCGTAACAGGCGGTATTAGAAACCCTGCGGCGCATCCCGCTTATCCCGTATTCCTGGATCAAATCTGTGATAAGTTTTAATTCATGCAAAACCTCAAAATAGGCGATCTCCGGCTGGTATCCTGCCGCGATCAAGGTATCAAAACCCGCCCTGATCAGTTCCGTAACCCCTCCGCAAAGAACCGCCTGCTCACCGAATAAATCTGTCTCAGTTTCCTCGTCAAAGGTGGTCTCAATTACCCCTGCTTTGGTCGCGCCGATGGCCTTAGCGTATGCTAATCCTAATTGTTTAGCCTGGCCGGTCGCGTCTTGAAAAACTGCCAATAGAGAGGGGACACCTTTACCTTCCTCGTACATACGGCGGACTAGCGCTCCGGGGCCTTTGGGCGCCACCATAAACACATCAACATTTTTTGGAGGTTTTATCTGTTTGAAACGGATATTAAACCCGTGCGAAAAACAAAGCGCCTTGCCTTTTTTTAAATTCGGCTTGATTGATTCCTTGTAAACTTTTGCCTGCACGTGGTCCTGGGTCAGGATTTGAATAATATCCGCCGCCTTTGCCGCCTCTAGCGCGCTTACAGGGTTAAAACCGTCTTTTTTTGCCTGTTCATAATTGGGAGTCCCTTCCATCTCTGAGATAATTACCTTGCAGCCCGAATCCCTCAGGCATAATGATTGCCCGCGGCCCTGTATGCCGTATCCGATAATCGCGATTGTCTTGTCCTTCAAAATATTCAAATCCGCGTCTTGGTCATAATAAATCTTTGCCATTCTTCCTCCTTGCCCACAAGGGGCAGACCGCCTCGATTAGGCACCTGGCCCTTATAGGAATTGGGCCAGTGCCGCCTCGTGGCGGGTGTTTTAATTGCTGATTGCCAATTTGCCTGTCCTGACTAATTCTTTTATTCCAAATTTACTTAATTCCTCAAGCAGCAGCTTGATCTGCTCGGCGTTGCCTACCGCTTCAATAATCGCGGTATCCTCCTTATGGTGGATAATCTTTCCGACGAATTTATTAAAGATTGCCTCAAGCTTCGCCTTATCTTTTGCAGCATAATTTATCTTTGCCAGGACCAGTTCGCGGTCAATATGCTCTCTCTTGGTAAAGTCGGTTACGGTAATGACATCTATGAGCTTGTTGAGCTGCTTTTTTATCTGCTCCAGGACATCCGTATCCTTTACCTCTACCACCATAGTCATATAGGAAATAGAAGGATCCAGCGTCTCGCTGACCGCTAAAGAGGCGATATTATAGCCGCGCGCGCTGAATAACCCAGCCACACGCGCTAGGACTCCGAATTTATTCTCTACCAATACCGATATCGTATGTCTCATTATGCCAACCCGTCAATCATCTTGTTTATCGCTTGGCCTGCAGGAACCATCGGCCAGACGTTTTCCTCAGGTTCTATCCGGAAATCAACGAACACCGTATTGTCCACTTCAATCGCTTTTTCAAGGGCTTTACGCACCTCGGATTTCTTGGTTACCCGTATCCCCAGCGCCCCGTAACTGGCAGCCAGCTTCACATAATCCGGGCTGGTTATCGACGTATAGGAATAGCGCTTCTTATAAAATAACTCCTGCCATTGCCTGACCATGCCCAAAAAGCCGTTGTTGAATATCAGCACCTTCACATTTATTTTATTTGCCACGCAGGTAGCCAGCTCCTGGATGTTCATCTGGATCGAGCCGTCTCCGGCAATATTAAAAACCTCTTTGTCAGGGAGACCAACCTTTGCCCCTATTGCCGCGGGAAACCCAAACCCCATTGTTCCAAGCCCGCCGGATGAAATGAATGTGCGCGGGGCCAAGTACTTATACCACTGGCAGGCCCACATCTGGCTCTGGCCCACCTCGGTGCAGATCACCGCGTCCCCCTTGGTTAAATCCCAAAGCTGCTCTAAGATATACTGGGGCTTAAGCATCTTACCGGTATGCTTATAAGTCAAAGGGTGCTTCTTCTTCCATGCCTCAACGGTCTTCAGCCACGCTTGAGTATCGGGAGCCTTCTTGATCTGCTTAAGTAACTGTGTAATAATATTTTTAGCGTCGCCTACTATCGGAACGTCTACCCGGACATTCTTACTGATCGATGAAGGATCTATATCAATATGGATTACCTTTGCGTATGGCGCAAAAGTATCCAGCCTTCCGGTTACGCGGTCATCAAAGCGCGCGCCCACGGCAATAATTAGATCTGATTCCATGATGGCGTGATTCGCGTAAGCAGTGCCGTGCATACCAAGCATGCCTAAGGATAACTTATGCGTGCCGGGAAAACCGCCCAATCCCATAAAAGTAGTAGTTACCGGGGCCTGAATCTTTTCCGCCAGCCTTCTTAATTCCAGATGAGCGCCTGAAGTAATTATCCCGCCGCCGGCATAGATAATCGGTTTTCCGGAGGAAGAGATTAATTTTGCGGCTTTCTTGATCTGACCGGGATGGCCCGCGTAAGTAGGCTGGTAACTGCGTATCTCTATTTTTTCGGGCCAGATAAATTCTGTCTCCGCGCGCTGGACATCCACGGGGATATCAATAAGCACCGGGCCGGGCCGGCCGCTGGATGCGATATAAAAGGCCTCGGCAATAGTGCGCGCCAAATCTTTTACGTCTTTGACCAAAAAATTATGCTTGGTTATAGGCCGGGTGATCCCGGTTACATCCGCTTCCTGAAAAGCGTCGTTACCGATTAAATGCGTTCCCACCTGTCCGGCTATGGCCACCATAGGAATAGAATCCATATAAGCGGTGGCAATCCCGGTTACTAAATTCGTCGCTCCCGGGCCGCTGGTTGCCAGGCATACCCCCACCTTGCCGGTCGCGCGGGAAAATCCGTCGGCAGCGTGCGCCGCGCCCTGCTCATGGCGGGTCAGAATGAATTTGATATCAAAGTCATAAAGCTGATCAAATATAGGCAGGACCTGGCCCCCGGGGTAACCAAAGATCACCTCAACCCCTGCCCGCTTTAAAGACTCTAATAATATCCTTGCGCCAATCATATTTATTCCAAAATCGCTCCCTTGTCCGCAGAGCTGACTAATCTGGAGTAACGGGAAAGATACCCGGTCTTGATCTTCGGCGCGACCGGTTTCCAGTTTCTAAACCTCTTCTCTATTTCCGTTTTGCTCAAATTTAGCTCAATCCTGCGATTTGGTATATCTATATTTATTGTATCACCATCCCTGATAATTGCAATCGCGCCTCCTGCTGAGGCCTCGGGTGAAACATGACCGATGCACGGGCCTTTGGTCCCTCCGGAGAAACGTCCGTCGGTGATCAAGGCAACCGAATCGCTCAAGCCCAACCCGACGATCGCGGCGGTTGGGGCAAGCATCTCGCGCATACCCGGCCCGCCTGCCGGGCCTTCATAGCGGA
>Ga0265296_1004521_pt1 | contig 12050 bp, 13 predicted proteins | sample MunlanPumphouse1_FD_189073 | JGI IMG/M metagenome (GOLD analysis project Ga0265296, IMG submission 189073) | Groundwater microbial communities from a municipal landfill in Southern Ontario, Canada - Pumphouse #1 | ecosystem: Environmental > Aquatic > Deep subsurface > Groundwater | place... | reverse complement strand
GAAGCCATCCGTCGCGCGCTGGCCGACGAACCGGATGTAGAGTTCCACTATTGTGGCCGGGCGCAAGATGCGATCGCGCAAGCCCGGGCCCTGCGACCCACAGTCATTCTGCAGGATCTGGTATTGCCCGACATCGATGGCCTGACGCTGGTGCAGGCCTACCGCGCCGAGGCAGAACTGTCCGACACGCCCATCATCGTGCTCTCTACGAAGGAAGAGGCCGCCACCAAAAGTGCGGCGTTCACGCATGGGGCCAACGACTACCTGGTCAAGCTGCCCGATGCGATCGAATTGCTGGCACGCCTGAGATATCACTCGCGCCTCTATCATGCGATGCGCGAGCGCGACGATGCCTATAAGGCATTACGAGAAAGCGAGCAGCGCCTGCTGGAGACCAATCTTGCGCTGCGTCGACTGACGCATTCCGATGGGCTGACAGGTCTGGCCAACCGGCGCTATTTCGATGAGTATCTAAGTAGCGAGTGGGCGCGAGCCCTGCGGGAATCGCGTGAATGTGCACTGTTGATGATAGATGTCGATCATTTCAAGGCGTTCAACGACACGTATGGACATCTGGCTGGCGACGAGGTCTTGAAGCGGGTGGCGCATGCGATACGAAGTGGGTGTACGCGCGCCAGCGATCTTGCCGCCCGGTATGGCGGTGAGGAGTTCGCAGCAGTGCTGCCGGCCACCTCTCCTGGCGGCGCCCGCATGATCGCCGAAAAAATTCGGCTGGCCGTGCTGGCGTTGAATATCTCGCATGCCAGCTCATCGACTTCGCCCATTTTGACGATTAGCATTGGCATTGCAGCGCACATCCCTCAGGCCGGAGAATCACCCGATCGTTTGATTGCGCTGGCAGATGAACGCCTGTATGAAGCGAAGCGCGAAGGGCGCAACCGGGCCCGCGCCTGAATGTTGGCTCGGTCATGATTTGAAATGGTGCCAGGCACGCTTTGTGCTGTAGTTGATGTGAACGGCCGTCATCACTTTTTTGACTGCCTCATTTAAATCAGCAAGGAGAAGCCATGAACTTCCGTCTCAAGAAAGCCAAGTCAGATCTCAACGACACCAACGAACGTCTGAGCGCGGACTTTCGTGAATTGATGGCTGCCAGCGAGGACTTGCTGCGCAAGACCGCCGCCCACACCGGCGACGGCGTGGATGACGCGCGTGCCGCACTGCGCCGCCAACTGTCCAGCGCTCAGGGCGCTGCCGCACAATGGCAGAAGGTCGCTTCCAAGAAATACAAGGAATTGTCGTCGGACGCCGACGAATTCGTGCATGACAACCCCTGGAAGGCGGTTGGTATCGCAGCCGTCGTGGGTATCGCCATCAGCGCGATCGCCGCACTCGGCGCCAAAAGCCGCGACTAATCGTCGTTTCCTCGAACGCCTGCGCTGCAGGCCGCCGAGGTCGTCCTCCGGGGAGTACCCATATGACGTTAATTGTCGCCGCGCGTTTCGAAAGTTGGGATAGTGCCGGCATTGCCGCGCGCAAGCTCAACGCACAGGGCATTGCCGATGATGCGCTGCACACTTTTTACGTCAACCCTCCGGGCGCGCACGACCAGCACGCCGTCGGTGGCGACGAGACTGCCGACGCCGATTCGCGCGGTGCGCAACTCGGAGCCGTCGCAGGTGCGGCCGTTTTAGGTCTGGCCGGGGCAGCAGTCTTTGGCTTGCTTAGCCTGACGTTCGGTGCTGGCACCTACGTCATCATCGTTGCCGCAGCGGTAGGGGCCTACCTGGGCTCGCTCATGGGTGCGCTGAAGGTCGCCGGACGCAAACGCGTTCGCACGTTTGTCGACCCTTTGGGCGCAGCCTACCGATCGACCTCGAAGCAGCCGGCCCGCGATGTGGGCGCAGGGCAGTCCCGCACGGCAGCAGCCGATATCCAGGCGGGTTTTACGCCGGTGCGACATGCTGGCGTGCTGTTGGCCGTCAATTGCGATGCCGCCGACGAGTCGCAGGTGGCCCAGACCCTTCGCGACGCGGGCGGCGTTGACGTCGAGCGCGCTCACGGACAGTGGTCTGCCGGCAGCTGGACGGATTTCGACCCCGTTAAACCACCCCATCTTTCCAATAGTTGACCTCAGCCGTCTGACACGGGTCGGACGGTTTACCAAGGAGCTTTACCATGCAAAAACAACAATCGAAAATTACCCTGCGCTCCATCGGTGTCGCAGCGACCTTGGTTGCCGCTAGCCTGGCGTTTGCCGGCTGCACGACGACCCGCCCCCATTCCGACGGCACGGTTGCCTCGCAGCGCGCGGAAATCAATTCCGGCATTGATTCGACCCTGTCGCGTCTGTCGCAGTCCTCGCCCCAGGCACGTGACCTGGTCTCCCAGGCAAAGGGCGTGCTGGTGTTCCCGTCGGTGCTGAGCGCCGGTTTCGTCGTCGGTGCCGAGCACGGCCGCGGCGCGCTGCGCGTCAACGGCCAGAATGACGGCTACTACAGCACGACTGGCGGTTCGATCGGCTTCCAGGCCGGTGCTCAGTCGAAAGCCGTTATCGTGCTGTTCATGACCGATGCTGCGCTGGCCCAGTTCAAGCAAAGCAAGGGCTGGACCGTGGGTGCTGATGCAACCGTGGCTGTGGCCAACATTGGCGCGAACGGCAGCATCGATTCCAACACGGTGCGCAAGCCCGTCGTCGGCTTCGTGCTGAACAATGCTGGCCTGATGGCCGGCGTGTCGCTGGACGGCGCCAAGATCAATCGCCTCGATCTGAAATAAGCACCATGCCGGCTGGTCCGGCTTGCTGTAGACGCTGCCCGCTGGGACGAATCCATTCGCCCAGCGGGCAGTTTTTTTGAGGCTGTCGACGCCTCTTTGACGCCTAATTCTTGGGAAATTTCCCAAAAACGTGCCCAAAACCATCGGTATCGCCCACGTTACATAAGGGTGGCGCTACGCTTCGAGCACTTTCCGGGAGACAACTATGGCTTCAGAAGTCAACGCACTCGATTCAGCAACCCTTCCAATCGACTCGACCCGCAAGCGCCTGCTCGATGCAGTGGGTGAAGCGGTCGCCCTGGCGGGCGCCACCACCTTTACGCTCGAGGCAGTCGCCAAGCGGGCAGGGGTCAGCAAGGGCGCGCTGCTGCATCATTTCCCCACCAAAAGCGTCCTCATCGAAGAGTTCGTGAAGACACTGCTGGAAACGTTCTGGGGCGAGGTCTACACCCTGGCTGCGAACGATGAAGAGCCATACGGCCGCATGACTCGCGCCTATGCCAACATGGTGTTGTCCGTGTATCGCAGCCCGGCCGATTCGCGTCGCTGGAGTGGGCTCATGACGGCATTCGTGGTGAACCCGGCGCTGATGTACCTGTGGCGCGATGCATCGAACAGCTATCAACGCGCCCTTGAGGCAGAAACCCACCAGAACGATTCGCTGATGATTGCGCGCATGGCGGTGGACAGCTACTGGTCAAACCAGCTCTTCGGTGTGCAAAGTGTGACGTCCGAAGCCCGTGCACAACTGATCAGCGGCATCATCGGTCTAACCTTCCCCTTGCGCGAGCGCGACAACATCGCCGCCTGACAAGTGTGTCGCTGCAACGCAATGGCCATAGATCCATAAGGTCGATGGCCATTTTTTTGCACGCACAAACCTTGCACCTGCGCTGGGCGACTTAGGCGGGCATGCGAATCAGTGTTTCACCCATGGCTTCACCCATGCGCACGGGAGAAAGCTTAGTCAGGTCGTCGCGCCAGCGTGCGGCTTGCGGCCCCAGCAGCACGACCACGGTCGAGCCCAGCTTGAAGCGACCCATTTCGGCCCCTTTCTCCAGGCGAATGCCTGCCGCCGGCGCCTGGTTCGGCTGACCATATGTGGTGACGTGCACCCCTTTGCTGCGCGGTGCAACCAGGCCAGCCCACACCGTCTCGATCGACGCCACGATCATCGCACCCACCAGCACCACGGCCATGGGCCCGAACTCAGTGTCGAACATGCAGACCACGCGCTCGTTGCGTGCGAACAGGGCGGGCACGTGGCGGGCGGTAAGCGGATTGACCGAAAACAGGCGGCCCGGCACATGGATCATTTCAGTCAGGGTGCCTGCCAGTGGCATGTGCACCCGATGGTAATCTTTTGGCGCCAGATAGATGGTGGCGAACGACCCGCCCGCAAACGGTGCGGCACGCAGGGGACAGCCGCCCAGCAAATCGGTTGTGCTGTAGTCGTGTCCCTTCGCCTGAAAGATGCGATCGTTCGAAATATCGCCCAGCTGGCTGATGGCGCCATCGGCAGGGCAAAGCAGGGCATCTTCCTGATCCGACAACGGGCGGGCGCCGGGCGCGAGTGCCCGGGTGAAGAAGGCATTGAAGTGTTCGTAGGCGTGTGGATCGGGTTGCTGCGCCAGACTCATGTCGACGTCATAGCGTCGGATGAAGGTGTCGATCATCCAGTTCTTGGCAGCGGGGTGGCGGCATTGCGCCGCGATACCATAGGCGCGAGACACCAGATGGTGGGGCGCCAGATACTGACCGGCCAAAAACAGTTTATCGTACGCAGACATAGGCATCCATTCCAGAGGGCTTCGCCGCAAGTGTAACGCGCTGGCCGAACCCGTGGACACGATGTGAGCCGTCAACCGAGCGCAAATGACCGTTTCACCCCCTCCCTCTGCAATCGACAGGTTCGTCCAGGCACTATGGCTGGAGGACGGGCTCTCCAAGAATACGTTGTCAGCCTATAGAACCGATCTGCGCCTGTTCGTGCAGTGGCTGGAAAACGGACACGGCCTCGGCCCCTTTGCTGCGTGCGATCACCACGTGCAGGCGTGGCTCGCGCTGGAACACCATCGCACCTCTGCCACCACGCTGAATCGCCGGCTGTCCACATTGCGCCGGTTCTACCAGTGGGCGCTGCGCATGAATCTCACGCCCGCCGACCCCTGTCTGGCCATCGAATCGGCCCGCCAACCCATGCGCATTCCGAAAACCTTGTCGGAAAACCAGGTCGAGGCCCTGCTGGCCGCGCCCGATGTCGCCACACCCCTGGGCATACGCGACCGCGCCATGCTGGAGACGCTCTATGCGACCGGGCTGCGCGTGTCCGAACTCGTGGGCCTGGGCGTGCTGGACGTCGATCTGAATCAGGGGGTGTTGCGCGTGGCCCATGGCAAGGGCGACAAAGCCCGCATCGTGCCCCTGGGTGGCGAGGCCAGCCACTGGATCGATCATTATCTGAAGGAGGCGCGACCGGCATTGCTGCGGGCGCGGCCGGATCAGGCACTGTTCATCACCATCCGGGGCACGGCCATGAGTCGACAGATGTTCTGGAAATTGGTGGAGAAATATGCGCAGCGTGCCGAGGTGCGCGCACCGATTTCGCCGCACGTATTGCGCCATGCCTTTGCGACCCATTTGCTCAATCACGGCGCAGACCTGCGTGTGGTGCAATTGCTGCTGGGGCATTCCGATATTTCCACGACACAGATCTATACCCATGTGGCGCGCGAGCGGCTCAAGACGCTGCACGCGCAACACCACCCGCGAGGATGAGCCAATTTGCGGGTGTCGGGCACCGCAGTGCAGGCATCGGCCACGATAATAAACAGACGGAGACGCATTCATGATTCTGACCCCCGAGCACGTAATGATTCGCGACGCCATGCGCACCTTTGCGCAGGCGCAACTGGCACCCTATGCGTCTCAGTGGGACCGTGAGCACACCTTTCCAGCCGAGGCGCTCAAAGGGCTCGGTGAGTTGGGTGCCATGGGCATGACGGTGCCGGAACACTGGGGCGGTGCCGGCATGGACTACATGAGTCTGGTTCTGGCGCTCGAGGAGATTGCAGCCGGCGACGGGGCCACCTCCACCATTGTCAGCGTGCAGAACTCGCTGGCTTGCGGCATTACCGAGCGCTTTGGCACCGATGCCCAGAAGGAAAAATGGCTCAGACCGCTGGCGCGTGGCGAAGTGCTGGGCTGCTTTTGTCTGACCGAACCGCATGTCGGTTCGGATGCGTCGGCGATCCGCACGCAGGCCAGGCGCGAGGGTGATCAGTGGGTGCTCAACGGCGTGAAGCAGTTCATCACCAGCGGCAAGCATGCCGACGTGGCCATCGTGCTTGCCATTACCGATCGGGCGGCCGGCAAAAAGGGCATGTCATGCTTTCTGGTGCCCACCCGCACACCGGGTTATATCGTGGGTCGGCTGGAAGAAAAGATGGGGCAACGGGCCAGTGATACGGCCCAGATTCTGTTCGAGGACTGCCGGGTGGGGATGGACGCTCTGATCGGGGAGGAGGGTGCGGGCTATCGCATCGCGCTGTCCAACCTGGAGGCTGGTCGCATTGGCATCGCTGCCCAGAGTGTCGGGATGGCGCGGGCGGCGCTCGAGGCCGCACTGGCTTATGCCAAAACGCGCGAAAGCTTCGGCAAGCCGCTAATCGAACATCAGGCGGTGAATTTTCGGCTGGCAGATATGGCTACACAGGTTGACGCCTCCCGTCTGATGGTCTGGCGTGCGGCGATGCTGAAAGATGCGGGCTTGCCCTGCCTGACCGAAGCTTCCATGGCCAAGATGTTTGCCTCGGAGGCGGCCGAAAAAGTGGCCTCCGATGCGATCCAGATTCACGGAGGCTATGGCTATGTGTCGGATTTCCCTGTCGAGCGCATTTATCGCGATGTCAGGGTCTGCCAGATTTACGAGGGCGCGAACGATATCCAGCGGATGGTGATCGGCCGCGCCCTGGCGCAAGGCTAGCCTTGCGTCGGAAACGTCCCGTCCCAGCCAGGCTCAAGTCGCTTGATGCGATCTTGGATCGGTGGATGAGTCGCCAGCAGCGACATGAACGCGCCGCCCACTGCTTCACCGAAGAACATATGGCTGAAGTCGGGCGCATGCGTGGCGGCCAGGCGCGAGCCTGACGCGCTGGCACCTATGCTTTTGAGCGCTTTGGTGATGCCATTGGGATTGCGCGTGTATTGCACGGCCGAGGCATCCGCCAGATATTCGCGCTGACGGCTGATGGCGGCCTTGATCAGATTGCCGAAGAAGGTGCCGGCGAATCCGATCACGATCAGCACGAGTGCGATCACCATCATCACCAATGCGCTGTTGTCCTTGCTGGATGTGCGCCGCCTCAGCGGCGCCACGCGCAGCAGGTAGTAGCCAGCAAGGCCGATCAGCAAAATGCCGTGCAGCGCCGCCACCAGTCGCAGGTTCATGCGCATGTCGCCATGCACGATATGGCTGAATTCGTGGGCAATCACGCCCTGCAGGCCTTCACGGTCCAGCCGCATGATGCAGCCACGCGTCACGCCGATCACCGCATCCTCAGGCTTTCTACCCGCCGCGAACGCATTGATTGCATCATCGTCCATCAGATAGACATCGGGCGTGGGCATGCTGGCGGCCAGCGCCATTTCCCGCACGATGTTCAACAACTGTTGTTCTTCGTGGGTCAGTGACGGGCTGTCGGGCACGAGCTTGCGTGCCCCGAGTGACTCGGCGACGGCGCGCCCTCCCGCACGCAGCTGGAAGCGTTTGTAGAGGCTGCCCAACAGCACCAGGCCACCGACGCCAAGGGCAATGGTGGCGGCCATGTTCACATCCATCATGGACCATGCATAGGCCAGGCGCTGACCCAGTGGCACCCCTTGCGGCAGGTTGCCATCAAAAAACGCCAGGGTCAGCACCACGGCAGCCACCGTAATGCCTATCATGCTGACCACCGCGAGCGACATCAACGCGACGAGCAGGCCGGTCTTGCGGCGCGCCGTGTCCTGATGAGAGAAAAAATCCATGGCAGCAGGCGGTTTCGACGTCAAAAGCTGACCTTCGGCGCTGCCTGGATGGCGGCACTGTCTTCGAATTCAAGCAAGGTCGCATCCTGGCCGTGACCCACGAGACCGGCAATGGCCACCGGGGGGAAGCTCTGCTTATAGGTGTTGTACGCCATGACGCTGTCGTTATAGGCCTGACGGGCAAAGGCGACCATGTTCTCGGTGTTGGTCAGTTGCTCGGAGAGCTGCTGCATGTTTTGCGACGCCTTCAGATCCGGATAGGCTTCCATCACAATGTTCAGGCGACCCATTGCACTGCCCAGCGCACCTTCGGCACGGCCCAGGCGACCCATGGCCGCAGGGTCACCGGGATTGGCGGCAGCCGCTTTCAGGCCCTCGGCCGCGCCCTGGCGCGCCGCAATGACAGCTTCCAGCGTCTCGCGCTCGTGCGTCAGATAGCCGCGTGCAGTTTCCACCAGGTTGGGAATGAGGTCATGACGACGCTTGAGCTGCACTTCGATCTGGGCAAAACCGTTCTGGAATCGATTTCGCAGCGACACCAGCCGGTTGTAGATGCTGATGACATAGATGACGAGGACCGCCAGCACAGCAATGAGGACGATGGTGGTTACACCCATAAGGTCATTCTCCGTAAGTTATGCCCGTACTGTCGCACGAATCGTGCACCTTGTCTGGCATAGCCGTGGATGTTGCGACCGGCACGGTCGGCTTGGTCTACACTGCCGCATCGATTATTTCTGTGTGCACACCGATGTCCAACGCCTGCGGCGTCGACTTCGGGACGTCCAATTCCACTGCTGGCTGGATCTCCCCGGGTCGTCAATCCCTCCTCATGCTCGAAGACGGCAAGCCGACATTGCCCTCTGCGATTTTTTTTCACGACGAAGATGCCCAGGTCAGCTATGGCCGGGCAGCGCTGGCCGATTATCTGGCCGGCTATGACGGCCGCCTGATGCGATCCATGAAAAGCCTGCTGGGCAGTTCGCTCATCGATGGCCATACCGAAGTGCAGGGCAGGGCGCTGCCGTTCCGAACGCTGCTCACCCGCTTCATCGGTGAATTGAAGGTGCGCACGGAGCAGGCCGCCGGTCGGCCCTTCGATTCAGTCGTGCTGGGCCGTCCCGTGTATTTTGTGGACGACAACCCCCAGGCTGATCAGTTGGCGCAGGACACGCTCGAAGAGATCGCACGACAGATCGGATTCCAACATATCTCCTTCCAATACGAACCGCTCGCGGCGGCATTCGACTACGAGTCACGGATTGATCGCGAAGAGCTCGTGCTGGTGATTGATATTGGCGGGGGCACGTCCGATTTCTCGTTGATTCGTGTGGGTCCCGAGCGGGCCGGCAAGGTAGATCGACGCGACGACATTCTCGCCCATGGCGGTGTGCATATCGGCGGGGTGGACTTCGACAAACAGCTCAGCCTGGCCAGCGTGATGCCGTTGCTCGGACTGGGCAGCCGTTTTCACAATGGCAAGGATGTACCATCCACGCAATATTCCAACCTGGCCTGCTGGCATACCATCAACAACGCCTACACCCGCAAGGCAGCCGATCATTTCGATTTCATCCGCGCGCAGTCTGCGGAAAAAGACAAGATCGATCTTCTGCTCAAGCTGGTGCGCGAGCGCAGTGGCCACTGGCTGGCCATGCAGGTCGAGGAGGGCAAGATTGCGCTGTCCGACAGTGGTGAAACACGCATCGACATGTCGCGTATCGCACAGGATCTGGATGTCGCCGTGTCGCGCGAACAGTTCGATTCTGCAGTCGAACGCCTGGTTGCCAAGGTCGAAACCACGGTCACCGCCTTGCTGGCCGACGCGGGCGTGCAACCCGATCAGGTCGACACGCTGTTCTTTACGGGCGGCACCAGTCGCGTGCCCCTGCTACGCGAACGGCTGTCGGCGCTGCTGCCGCAGGCCAAGGCCCGTGAAGGCGACCTTTTTGGCAGTATCGGTGCCGGGCTGGCCCTGGACGCCGCACGTAAATTTTCCTGAGGATCAGACATGCATATCCATTTTCGCGCGCCTTTAGCGTACGCCGGTTGCGGCGTGCGCGTGGACACCTTGCCCCCGGCGGGCACCTCGTGCCCCGTTTCGGTGACGTTTGACGACGAGAGCCTGGCCACCGGTCAGTGCAGCGTGGTCAACGACCAGGAAATCAAGGTGTGGGTGGACGCCTACACCACCCAGGCTGGCAACACCGTGAAAGCGCGCGCCTGGCTGATCCAGCGCCTTGAGGGCGCCAAGATCTGGAAAGCGATGGATCGCATCGGCGCCGACGGCGCGTGATCAGGTACTGATGCCAGCAAGCGGTGGGGCGCCCGCCGTGCAGGGTCGGACCTCGCCCGCTATACTGGCAGCGTTGCCCTCCCGGCAACGTAGTACGTCTTCAGGGCGGGGTGCAATTCCCCACCGGCGGTAGGTCGCAAATGCGGCGAGCCCGCGAGCGCTCCGGCTGATGCCGGAGGTCAGCAGATCTGGTGCGATGCCAGGGCCGACGGTGATAGTCCGGATAAGAGAAGATGTGTTCTCCGCCAGTGCGGGGTGTGTTCACCCGTCGCGCCTGCGGAGGGCTTGTCATTGAAAGCCCTGAAACGTTTTTCGCCAACCCTTTTTGCGAGAGCGTTTCAATGTCTGTTTTGTCTGCTGTTACTGCCGCGTCGCGCCACCCGCGCACGCTTGCCTTCACCTCCCAGCCTTTCTCCGTACGTCTCACGCGCGCCCTGCACCAGTTGCGTCTGGGCCGGCCCGTCATTCTGATGGACGACTTCGATCGCGAAAACGAGGCCGATCTGATCGTGGCCGCCGACCGGTTGACCGTGCCGATCATGGCTCAACTCATACGCGATTGCAGCGGCATCGTCTGCCTGTGCCTCGATGACGATGGCATCACGCGTCTGGGTCTGCCGCCCATGGTGCCCCACAATGAAAGTCGATTCAGCACCGCCTTCACGGTCAGTATCGAGGCGCGCGACGGTGTCTCCACCGGGGTATCGGCCGCTGATCGCGTCACCACCATCCGCACCGCCATCGATACATCCAAGCCGGCGCACGCCATCGTCAGCCCGGGGCATGTGTTTCCCTTACGTGCTCAGCCTGGTGGCGTGCTGGCCCGACGTGGCCACACCGAAGGATCCGTGGACCTCGCCACGCTGGCCGGTCTCACGCCCGCTGCCGTGCTGTGCGAGCTGATGAATGACGATGGCACCATGATGCGTGGTGATGCGCTAGAGCGCTATGCCGTCAAACATGGTCTGGTTGCCCTCACGATTGCTGAGCTGGCCGACCATATGCAGGCCCTGAAGTCCGAGCAGCGACAAGCCGTGGCCTGAGCGGCGCCGTGATCGCCCCCTGCCAGTGACGAACACGGCAGGGGGTTGATACCGTACTGTTTCAATCGACATCCGGTCACGCAGCGGAATCGGGCCACTTAGGTGCGAGAATTGCATTGAGCAGTCATCTCCCTTTCCGGCGGTCGCCCATGAGTAATTTTTTCAACGTGATTGGCTCCCGGCTGGCCAATGCGCACGCGAGTCAGGTCCCTGAATCGCGCTCCAAAATCTTTCATTGCCGTTGTGGGCAAACCGTGTTTTTCGGCAATACCCATTGCGTCGCCTGTGGCGCGCAATTGGGCTTCGAAACTGACCGCGGCGAATTGCTGGCGCTTACGCCAGTGCCCCAGCAAATGGCCGGCGACATGTCGGGCAATGGTATGGCGTCTGGGCTTGGCACCGACACCTGGCGCGTGTCGGATCAGCCCGACGGCCCCACCTATCGCCGCTGCGCCAACCTCGTCTCCGCTGCGATGTGCAATTGGCTGGTGCCGGCCGGCGACCCGCACGCGTTTTGTCTGGCGTGTCGCCTTAACCGTACGATTCCCGATCTTTCGCTGCTGGGCAATCCCGCGCGCTGGCACAAGCTTGAGTCAGCTAAACGACGTCTGATTGCCCAGCTTCTGACGTTGGGCCTGCCGGTGGACGCGGCATCGTCGGTGGGCGAGGGCGGGCTTGCCTTTGACCTGGTTGGCCCTGAGGCGGATGGAACGCTGCCCCTTACCGGGCACGACGAGGGCCTGATCACGATCAATGTGCTGGAAGCCGACGATGACTATCGTGCGCGGCTACGGGAGGCGATGCACGAGCCCTATCGCACGCTGCTGGGACACTTTCGGCACGAGATCGGGCACTACTACTGGGATCGGCTGGTGCGCGACACCGCCTGGCTGGCCCGGTTTCGCGAGGTGTTCGGCGACGAGCGGCGCGACTATGGCGCGGCG
>Ga0265296_1004520_pt1 | contig 12052 bp, 10 predicted proteins | sample MunlanPumphouse1_FD_189073 | JGI IMG/M metagenome (GOLD analysis project Ga0265296, IMG submission 189073) | Groundwater microbial communities from a municipal landfill in Southern Ontario, Canada - Pumphouse #1 | ecosystem: Environmental > Aquatic > Deep subsurface > Groundwater | place... | reverse complement strand
AGTCGCGATACAATTCCGTCTGTCGGCATCGGACATGCGCGAACGGCCGGAGCAGAAGCGCTCTCGACCGTCGTTCGGACCCGAGTCGACGTGCTCCCCGTGCCCCTGCTCGACGTCTGCCCCCTCTCCGCCCTTCCCGTCGGGAAGCGGTTGACCGTGGAGCACGACGACCAGGAGATCATGGTCGTCAACTGCAACGGCACGATCCTCGCGATGGAGGACCGTTGCAGTCACGACGACGGCGATCTGTCCGAAGGGGAGCTCGACGTCAAGGAGTGCACCATCGAGTGCCCGCGCCACGGCGCGATCTTCGACCTGCGTTCCGGTCGTCCGATGACCCTTCCGGCGTACCAGCCGGTCGACACCTTTCCCGTCGTGATCGACGGGGACACCATCAAGCTGGAGGTGGACTGAGATGCCCACGCCCCCCGAGCCGAGCGGCACCCTGCTGAACGAGGAGGAATCCTCGCTCGTCGACCTGAACGCGGACTACACCGAGAAGTACGGGTTCCACGACGCCGAGAACTACCTGTTCAAGGCGCCGAAGGGGATCAACCGCGAGATCGTCGAGAAGATCTCCGAGTTCAAGCAGGAACCGCAGTGGATGCGGGACTTCCGCCTGAAGGCGCTGGACTACTTCTTCGCCCGTGAGCAGCCGACCTGGGGCAGCCCGATGCTGGCCGAGGTCGACTACGACGACATCCACTACTTCGTCCGGGCCTCCGAGCGCTCCGAGCGCTCCTGGGACGACGTGCCCGAGGACGTCAAGAACACCTTCGATCGCCTCGGCATCCCGGAGGCGGAGCGCAAGTTCCTCGCCGGCGTCGGCGCGCAGTACGAGTCCGAGGTCGTCTACCACCAGGTGAACGAGGAGCTCGAGAAGCAGGGCGTGATCTTCACGGACATGGACACCGCGCTCCGCGAGCACGAGGACCTGGTCCGCAAGTACTTCGCCACGGTGATCCCGCCGAACGACAACAAGCTGGCCGCGCTCAACAGCGCCGTCTGGTCCGGTGGCTCGTTCGTCTACGTCCCGCCGGGCGTCCACGTCGAGATGCCGCTGCAGGCCTACTTCCGGATCAACACCGAGAACATGGGCCAGTTCGAGCGGACGATCATCTTCGCCGACGAGGGCTCCTACGTGCACTACGTCGAGGGCTGCACCGCCCCGACGTACTCCAGCTCCTCGCTGCACTCCGCGGTCGTCGAGCTGATCGCCAAGCCCGGCGCGCGGATCCGGTACACGACGGTCCAGAACTGGTCGAACAACGTCTTCAACCTCGTCACCAAGCGTGCCGTGGCGGAAGAGAACGCGACCGTCGAGTGGGTCGACTGCAACCTCGGCTCGAAGCTGACGATGAAGTACCCCGCCGTCTACCTGATGGGCGAGGGCGCGCACGGCGAGGTCCTGTCGATCGCCTTCGCGGGCAACGGCCAGCACCAGGACGCCGGCGCGAAGATCGTCCACGCCGCGCCGAACACGACGTCGAACATCTTCGCCAAGTCGATCTCCAAGGACGGCGGGCGCTCCAGCTACCGCGGTCTGCTCGAGGTCGGCAAGGGCGCGGTCGGGTCGAAGTCGAAGGTCGTCTGCGACGCCCTGCTGCTCGACGACCGCTCGCGGACCGACACCTGGCCGACGATCCGGATCGACGAGGACCAGGTCGACATCGGCCACGAGGCGACCGTCTCGAAGGTCGGCGACGAGCAGCTGTTCTACCTCCAGTCCCACGGGATCCCGGAGGACGAGGCGGCCAAGCTGATCGTCAACGGCTTCATCGAGCCGATCGTCAAGGAGCTGCCGATGGAGTACGCGGTCGAGATGAACCGGCTCATCGAGCTGCAGATGGAGGGGTCGATCGGGTGACCACCCTCTCCGCCGCACCCGCTCCCGTCTGGCTCGCTGCGTTGCGCAGCGGCGCCGCCGAGGAGCTGCCCAACCTCTCGCTGCCGACCTTCCGGGGGACCCCCGGTTGGGAGTTCACCGAGATCCCCGAGCTCGATCTCGACGTCTACCCGCAGGCCGCGACGGGTGACGTCGCGGTGGCCGAGTCGGCGTCGCTGGTCTTCGATCACCTGCCGGAGGGCACGATCCGCCTGACGCAGGTCGATCAGGCGATCGCCGACGCCACGGCCGTCGTCCCGTCCGGTGACGGGGCCAAGCAGGCCACCGTCCTGCCGCTCGAGGTCGCCGCGGCGCAGCACCCCGAGCTGGTCGAGCCGTTCCTCGGTCGGATCGAGACCGCCCGCACACCGTTCACGGCTCGCAACGACCGCGACTGGACCGGCGGCTTCTTCGTCCACGTCCCGCGCGGCGTGCGGCTCGAGGCGCCGGTGCTGCTGACCCTGATCCAGGACCAGGCCGGCAGGACCGTCTCGCCGCGCACGCTGATCGTGCTCGAGGACGGGGCCGAGGCCGAGGTCTGGTCCCAGACCGTCTCGTCGTCCCCGGAGCTCGACGCGCTGGTCAACGGCGTCGTCGAGATCCACGTCGGCCAGAACTCCCGGCTGCGGTTCGTCGACGTCCAGGACCTCTCCGAAAAGACCTGGATCTTCGGCGCCCAGCGCGCGACGATCGAGCGCGACGGCTGGATCGACTGGATCACGCTCGGCCTCGGGTCGGCCAAGGGCAAGGTCTTCCAGGAGACCAGCCTCGACGGTCCCGGTGCCCACGGGCGCGTGACCGGCGGCTACGCCACCCACGGCAAGCAGCATCTGGACTTCGACACCCTCCAGACGCACATGGCGCCGAACACCACGTCGGACCTGGCGTTCCGCGGCGTCGTCGCCGAGAAGTCGTCGACGGTCTGGCGCGGGATGATCAAGGTCGACGAGGCCGGCCAGCAGACCGACGCGTTCCAGGAGTCGCGCAACCTGCTGCTCGGGCGCAAGGCCCACGCCGACGCGATCCCCGGTCTGGAGATCGCGGCCAACGACGTGCGCTGCACCCACGCCGCGGCGATCGCCCAGATCGACCCGGACCAGCTGTTCTACCTGCGCTCGCGCGGGCTGAACCTGAACATGGCCCGGCGGATGGTGATCGAGGGCTTCCTCGCGGAGCTGGTCACCCGGTTCGAAGAGGGCCCCGTCCGTGAGGCGCTCGGAGAGATCCTCCAGCGCCGGATGGACGCGATCCTGAACTAGAGCTTGGCCCCTGCGCGGGCCATACAGACGTCCCAGCACGAACGGCCCTCCGCAGCCCCCTGCGGAGGGCCGTTCACGTTCCGGGACCCATCCGCGAGCGGGCGAGCGGGCGAGCGGGCCGCCGCTCTCGGTGCCGCGATCGTTGTGTCGGCAACGCGACAGTTCCAGGGTCACGCGATGGACAGACGGGGCCGTCGTTCGGCGAGAAAGTGATTCCACCAACCCGGTGGAGCACAAGGCGCCACCGAACGACTCGAAGGACTCACCCTCATGCGCTCCATCATCAACCGCCGCCCGACCGTCTCGACCGTCATCTCCTGCACCGCCCTCTTCGTCGCCCTCGGCGGCACCAGCTACGCCGCCGTCACGATGGACGGCAAGGACCTGAAGAACCGATCGGTCGCCGCGACGAAGATCAAGACGCGGACGCTGACCGGCACGCAGATCAAGAACGACGGCCTCACGGGCAAGCAGATCAAGGAGTCGACGCTGGGGACGGTGCCACGCGCGACAGCGGCCGACGCCGCCACGCGGGCGACGACCGCCGACAAGGCATCGGTCGCCGATAAGGCCACGACGGCCGACAAGGCAGTGTCGGCGGACAAGGCGACGACGGCCGACAAGGCGACCGACGCCCAGACGCTCAACGGCCGCGACCATACGAAGTTCCTGTCCAGTCAGACCCGGATCGTCCGGGCGGACTCGGCCCCCGTGGTCGGCAGCGACGGTGGCAACCCCGAGGACGTCACCGCCTCGTGCGGGCCGGGCGAGCGGGCAATCTCGGGCGGCGGTGCGTGGATCATCCCGAACTTCCAGGACAACAACACGCCCTCGGCGCTCGACCTGCCGATCACCGGCACGATGCCCGTGGAGACGGCGCCCGGAAGCGGCGAGGTCACCGGATGGCGGGTGACGGGCCGGAACTTCTCGGGAACGAGCCGCATCCTCCGCGCCTACGTGATCTGCACGCCGAAGTCCTGATCCGGCTTCTCGAGCTTCGCGTCCCCCTCGGCGACGGGGACCGAAGGCGTCCCGTCCTCCACCAGGACCTCGATCGGTACCGCTCGGCCCCGCAGCGTGACGGGGCCGAGCGTGCGCAACGGCGGCAGCGGATCGGTGATCGCTGCCGCCGTCTCGCGTGACAGGAAGACCCGACCGGGGTGCTCCCGGCCGAGCGCCTGCAGCCGCGCCGCCACGTTGGTGGTGGCGCCGACCGCGGCGTACTCGACGCGCCGCTCCGAGCCGACCAACCCCGAGACCACGAGCCCCGTATGCATGCCGATCCCGACCCGCAGGCCCTCGGCCCCGACGTGACCGTGCTGCGCGGCCCACCGGTTCAGCTCGCGAAGCCCGCGGTCGACGATCGCCCGGACCGCACGCCAGGCGCGGGTGGCGTGGTCGTCGCTCGGCACCGGCACCCCGAACGCCGCCAGGACGCCGTCGCCCTGGAACGAGACCACGGTGCCGCCGTGCTCGAGCACCGCGTCGGAGACCATCGCCAGGTAGCGGTTGAGCAGCACCACCACGCGCTCCGGATCGGCGGTGTCGGCCAGCGAGGTGAAGCCCCGCAGGTCGCAGAAGACCATCGTCGCGGGCAGGGTGCGGCTGGGCAGTGCGACATCGTCGCCCTCCTGATCGCGCAGCAGCTCCCCGGCCACGTCCGGCGCCACGAACCGCTCGAAGGTCCGGCGCAGCCGTCGACGGCCACGGACCTCGTGGCGGTAGGCCAGCGCGGCGGCCGTGGCGCTGCCGAGCCCGGCGGCGACCAGCGGGGCGGCCAGCGGCGTCATGACCCCCGACCGGAAGAGCAGGAACGAGCCGGCGACCAGCAACGTCGCGGCGATCGCCCCGGCGACGATCGCGACGGTCAGCCGCCGCGCGGGACGGACCAGCGCGCTCGCCAGCGGCGCGACCAGACCGGCGAGCAGCAGCAGCGCCCAGCGCAGCAGCGGGGATCCGTCCCGCAGCGGGTAGTCGGCGAGCACGGTCTGCACGCTGTGGGCGACGATCTCGGGACCGGACATCTGGCCGCCACCGATGCTGGTCGGGTGCAGGTCCTGTCCGGCGGGAGCGGTCACCCCGACGACGACGATCCGGTCGCGGACCGCGGCGCGGTCGAAGCGGCCGTCGAGCACGTCGAGGAACGGCAGCTCCGGCACGGTGCCGGGCGGACCGGCGAAGGCGATCCAGCGTTCGCGCACGTCCGGCGAGCCCCCGGCGGCGAGCACCGCGACGTGGGGGACCCCGAAGACCCGACCATCGAACCGCCGCCAGACGCCGTCGTCGTCGAGCGGGAACAGCACCTGGCCGACCGCGCCGCCCGAGCGGCGCAGCCGGTTCGCGCCGCCGAGCACGTCCGGCTCGCCGTCGGTGAACGTCTCGCTGGCGCCGAGGATCACCCGGCGGTCGGCGGCGGCCCGCAGCAGCGCGCGGTCGTCGGCGGGGGACGAGGACGGCTCGCCGAACTGCACGTCGTAGACGACCCGCCGTGCGCCGGCGTCGAGCAGCGCCCGGATCACGTCCGCGTGCAGGCGCCGGCGAAAGGGGAACCCCAGGTGCTCGTACGCGTCCTGGTCGATCGCCACGACCGCGACGTCGCTCGCCGGCGGCATCCCGCCGACGACGCGGAAGCGGACGTCGGCCAGGTCCCGCTCGGGCCCGGCCAGCACGGTCGCACCGAGTCCGGCCGCGAGCAGGCCGACGATCACGCCGATCGCCACGGCGCGCGCCATGCGGAAGCCTCGTCCTCGGGTCACGCCGCGCAGTCTGTCGCAACGCTGTGTACACCTGCAATCATCGTGTCGCCGATGACCGTCCAGCCACCGCGTACGAGCAGGACCGGAGCGGCACGTCGCCGCGTCGTCGCGGTCGCGCTCGGGACGGCCCTCGCGCTCGGGATCGGGGCCGGCGGTGCGTCCGCTGAGCTGATCCAGGGCGTCGCGGGCAGCGGCGTGGCGAGCTTCTCGGGCGACGGCGGTCCCGCGCTCCAGGCGACGTTGACGGCACCGTCGGGCGCGGCGCCGCAGCCCGACGGCGGAGTGCTGATCGCCGACACCGGCAACCACCGGATCCGCCGGATTGCCCCGGACGGCACGATCACGACGGTCGCCGGCAGCGGACCCTGCTGCGGGGCGGCCGGCGCCCTGGCCGGAGACGGCCTCGCCGCCACCGATCCGGCGGTCCGCCTGAACGGCCCGCGGGCGGTGGCCGTCCACCCCGACGGCCGGATCCTGATCGCCGACACCGAGAACCACCAGCTGCGGGCGATCACGCCGGCCGGGCTGATCGTGCGGGTCGCGGGTGCCGCCGCCGGAACCGCCGGGTACAGCACGGGCGGCGGCCCGGCAGCGACGAGCCTGCTCGACCGGCCGTCGGGCGTCGCCGTCGCGGCCGACGGGGCGATCCTCGTCGCCGACACCGGCAACGACCAGGTGCTGCGGATCGCTCCCGGCACGACGGTCGTGAGCCGCGTCGCGGGCCTGACGCCGACCTTCGGTCCGGGCTACAACGGCGACGGGATCGCGGCGACCGCGGCCCAGCTCAACGGGCCGACGGGGCTCGCCGTCGCGGCGGACGGGACGGTGCTGATCGCCGACACCGGCAACCACCGGATCCGCGCGGTGGACGGCAGCGGGACCATCTCTACCGTGGCGGGCAGCGGCGTCACCGGTCCGCTGCTCGGGGACGGTGGGCCGGCGACCGGGGCGGCGCTGGCGTCTCCCGAGGGCGTGGCTGCCGGCGACGGGGGATCGGTGCTGATCGCCGACACCGGCCACGCCCTGGTGCGCTCCGTGGGCGCCGACGGCCTGATCACGACGCTCGCCGGTGACGGCACGGTCGGCGGGCTCGGCGACGGTGGGGACCCGCGGCTGGCCGAGCTCTCGGCGCTGCGGGGCGTGGCGATCGGCCCGCGCGGGCCGCTGCTGCTGGACACGGGCAACCACCGCGTGCGCGAGGTCGTGCTCTCGCCGCCGGTCGCGACGCCGCCCGGCCCGCCGGTCGTTCCGACGCCGCCCGCGCCTCCGGTCCCGGAGCTGCGTCGTGCCGCCGTCGCGACCCCGCTCCGGGGTCGGATCCGCGTACGGGTCCCGGGGGCCCGGCGCTTCGCGCCGACGGGGTCGGCTCTAGCGCTGCCGATGGGCACCGAGATCGACGCCACCGACGGCGCGGTCGAGGTCCGCTTCCGCACCACCCGCGGGGGACGCGAGGCGATCGCCGTGGTCTCGGAGGGCCGGTTCGTGCTCCGCCAGTCCGGCGCGCTCGACGGGGGCCAGTACCCCGGCGTGCTCGTGCTCTCGGGACCGCTGCGGCACTGCCCGAGCTCCAACGGCTCGACCGGGCGTACGACGACCGCGCAGGGGCGGCAGGCGGGGCCGCGCGCTGCCAAGCGCCCCGCCAAGCGCAAGCGCGGCCGCCGGATCAGCGTGGACGCGCGCGGCAAGATCAAGACCCGCGGTCAGTACGGTGCCGCGACGGTCCGCGGTACCCGCTGGACGATGATCGACCGCTGCCCGCGCGATCCCCGGCCGGGCACGCTGACGATCGTCCGCGAGGGTCGGGTCGCGGTCGACGCGTTCGTGCTCAAGCGGCGGACGCTGGTGCGGGCCGGACGGCAGTACCTGGCTCCGGCGCGACATCGTTAGGTCGTCGAGAACGGGTGGGCGCGTCGCCGGATCGCGTCGCCGTCGAGCACCACGGTGCGGCCGCGCTGCAGCTCGACCGCCCCGTGCGCCTGCTCCTCGCGCAGCACGCGGTTGACCGTCGCTCGTGACGTCCCGGCCAGGCTGGCCAGGTCCTCCTGGGTCAGCGGCACCGTGACCGGACCGCTCTCGGCGCCGTAGAGCGCGAGCACGTCGAGCAGCCGTCGCCGGACCCGCAGGTCGGCGGGCAGGTGGAGCGCGTCGAGCAGCTGGCCCGACAGGTCGCGGACCCGCGCGCTGAGCAGCTCGACCAGCAGCGCGTCGACCTGGGGCCGCTGCGCGCGCATCCGCCGGAAGTCGACCTCGTGGACGCACCAGGTCTCGGCCGCGTCGAGGGCGGCGACCGTGGCGCTGCGCGGGGCGTCGGGGGTCAGCAGCGCCAGCTCGCCGAACGCGTCGCCGGGGCCGACGACGTTGATCGTCGCGACGTCGCCGAACGGCGTCTGCAGGCGGATCCCGAAGCGCCCGCTGCGCACCAGGTGCAGCGCATCGGCGGGGTCGCCGGCGTGGAAGACGACCTCGCCGGGGGAGAACGTCCGCCGGCGCGCGCGGTCGAGCAGCTCGTCGCGGTCGGCCGCCGACAGGCCGCGGAGCAGGGTGAACGCGCTGGGCTGCATCGAGCGGCACGCTACCGCGCGCCGTGGACGCCGTCGATCGGCGGCCGGTTCGCCGGAGCGTCTGCCGAACGACGACCGGTCGGCCTTCTACATCCTGGGGATGTCGAACGACGACCGGTCGCCGTTGGGAGGAGGGCGCCGCCTCAGCGCGGCGGGACGCCGAGCAGCTTGCGCGCCTCGGCGACCGTCGCCGGCCGCCGGCCGGACGCGACGATCATCCGGTGCGCCTCGGCGATCAGGTCGCCGTTGGACCGGGCCATCTCGCCGTCCGGCAGGTAGAAGTTGTCCTCGAGGCCGACCCGGATCGAGCCGCCGAGCGCCAGCGCGGCCCCGAGCAGCGGCCACTGCACGCGGGAGATCCCGATCACGCCCCAGTGGTGCTCGCGCGGGGTGCCGTCGGCGGCGTTCGGGACCGGCAGCGCGCGGCCGATCTCGGTCAGGTTGTCGGCCATGCTCGCCAGGTTGCGGGCGGTCGGCGGGATCCCGCCGGTCACGCCCATCACGAAGTCGGCGTGCAACGGGCCGTCGAGCAGCCCCATGTCGATCAGCGGCGCCAGGTTGCCGACGTGTCCGACGTCGAAGCACTCGTGCTCGGGCTTGATCCCCAGCCGCTTCATCGCCTCCAGGAACGCGACGATCTCGTCGAACGGGTTGGGGAAGACCGTCGAGAAGACGAACTGCTTGCGCCGCGCCGAGTACTTGGCGTAGTTCATCGAGCCCATGTTCAGCGCGGCGACCTCGGGCCGGCACGCCTCCAGGTACGCGATCCGCTTCTCGACCGAGACGCCGATCGTGCCGGTCGAGAAGTTGATGATCACGGCGTTGCCGACCTCGTCGCGGATCGCCTGCTGGATCGCGGCGAAGTCCTCGACCTCGTAGCTCGGCCGGCCGTCCTCGGAGCGCGCGTGGATGTGGATATGGACCCCGCCCTCGTCGACGATCCGGCGAGCCTCGGCGGCGTACTCGGCCGGGGTGTAGGGGATCGCCGGGCACTGCTCGCGGTCGGCGAGCGACCCCGAGATCGAGCAGGTCAGGATCACGGGGTGGTCGGTGCTCATCGCCCCGAACCCTAGGCGTCCGTACGCCCCGAGGGGTGGTGAAGATCCACAGTGTGACCCCATCGGCTTGTGGTGGATGCCCGGCGTATGCGTAGGATCGGGCATGGCTTCCGCGCAGCTCCGTCGCCACGACGAGATCATCCGCACCGCCGCATTGGCGCTCGAGCGCGACGCCGGATCGCTCGCGGCCGAGGCCGCCACGCGGATTCAACAGGGGATGCCCGAGCTGCCGACGGCGTTCTCGGTGACCAGCCAGTCGACCGCCGCGGTCCGCGAGCTGATCGCGGTCTTCGCCCGCTCGCTGCTGCGGGCCGATCCGACCGAGGACCTGATCGTTCCCGAGCAGGCGCTGGAGCACGGGCGGATGTTCGTCCGCCGCGGCGTCGATCTGTCGGCGCTGGTCCGCACGTACCGGGTCGGCCACGCCGTGATGTGGGACGTCTGGGTCCGGGTGCTCGACGTCCACGTCGCCGACGCCGAGACCCGCCTGGCGGTCCGCGACGCGACCGGTCCGGCGTTCTTCCGGTTCATCGACACGGTGGCCGGCCGGGTCGTCGAGGAGTACCACGCGGAGCGCGAGCGGTGGTCGCAGAGCGCGGCCTCGCGCCGGCTCGAGACCGTCCGCGACCTGCTCGACGGGCAGCCGACCGAGATCGACGCCGCCAGCCGGATCCTCGGCCGTGAACTGCGCGGTCAGCACCTGGGCTTCGTGGTCTGGCAGGCGCCCGAGCACGACTCCACGGGCGCCCCGGCACGGCTCCAGCGGACGGCGCAGGAGTTCGCCGCCGATCGCGGCGACGCCCGGCCGCTGCTGGTGCCGGTCGGCTACCGGGTGCTCTGGGGCTGGTGCGGCGGGGGGCGCGGCGGAGCGTCGGTGGTCGACCGCGAGCGCCCGACCCACGACGGCGTGCGGGTCGCGCTCGGGGAGCCGGGCAGCGGGATCGAGGGCTTCCGCACCACCCACCGCCAGGCGTTGGCCGCCCGACGGGTCGCGCAGCAGGCGGCGCAGGCGACCACGGTCACGGCCTGGACCGACGTGGCGGTGCTCGGGCTGCTGTCCGCCGACCAGGAGCTGGCCCGCGAGTTCGCCCGCCGCGAGCTCGGCGAGCTGCACGGCGACGACCCGGCGACGGTGCGATTGCGCCAGACCCTGGCGGTCTTCCTCCGCGAGGGCGAGCACGTCGGGCGGACCGCCGCCCAACAGGGGATCCACGTCAACACGGTGACCAACCGGCTGCGCCAGTGCGAGGCCGCGATCGGTCGCCCGCTCGCGGTTCGCCGCGGCCCGCTGCACGCGGCGCTGGCTCTGCGGGACGGATTGGTGGGGACCGGATGACGGCGCCGAGCCTGCCGACGTGGGGGACGGTGCCGGTCCTCGATGGCGTACGCCGCGCCAGGCTGCGGCGCAAGCGCGAGCGGCCACGGTTCCTGCTCGAGGTCGACATCGGGTGAGTCGACCGCGGTAATGTTGTACACCGTGCAGCAGCAGCACCCCGACATCGACGGACCGCGGGGGGACGAGGTCGAGCTCGATCCCGAGGTTCTCGCACTGCGCTGGGCGGAACCCGACCCCAAGGACGAGGCGCTGCGGTGGATCGGCAACGGCGCGGAGCGCGCGGCCCTCGTGGTGGCAGGCGTGTGGTACCTGGTCTCGGACGGCTGGTTCGGAGCCTCCTTGGGTGCGGACATCGCGGGGAACGTGGCGGGCGCCTTCGTCTTGGGCGGAACGTGCGTGGCCGTGGGCGCGGTGATCAAGCGCCGGCGGCCCGAGCTGTTCGAGGACCCGGCCGCCGCGCCCGTGACGGGCGGATGGTGATCTTCCCGCGCGTCGCTGATTCGACTGTGGAAGATCCACAGGTTTCACCGCGCCGGTCCCCATAGGCTCCGGCGGGTGAGCATCACCACCACCGTCGACCCGCAGGCGCCGGAGTTCCAACGCAACGCCGCCGCGATGCAGGAACGGCTCGACGAGCTCGACGGGATCCTCGACCAGGTCCGGGGCGGCGGGGGAGAGGGCAAGGTCGCGCGGCACCGCAAGCGCGGCAAGCTGCTGGCCCGCGAGCGGATCGACCTGCTGCTCGACCGCGACGCCCCGTTCCTCGAGCTGCAGCCGTACATCGGCTGGGGCAGCGACTTCCACCCCGGCGGCAGCGTCGTCACCGGGATCGGGGTCGTCGAAGGCGTCGAGTGCATGATCGTGGCCAACGACCCGACCGTCCGCGGCGGCGCGTCGAACCCGTTCACGCTGCGCAAGGTCCTGCGGGCGAGCGAGATCGCGCGCGAGAACCGGCTGCCGCAGATCCAGCTCGTCGAGTCCGGCGGGGCCGACCTGCCGACCCAGCTGGACCTGTTCATCCCCGGCGGGCAGATGTTCCGCGACCTGACGCGGGCCTCGGCGGCGGGCTTGCCGACGATCGCGATCGTCTTCGGCAACTCGACCGCGGGCGGCGCCTACGTCCCCGCGATGTGCGACTACACGGTCTTCGTGCGGGACCGGGCGAAGGTCTTCCTCGGCGGCCCGCCGCTGGTCAAG
>Ga0265296_1004519_pt1 | contig 12052 bp, 10 predicted proteins | sample MunlanPumphouse1_FD_189073 | JGI IMG/M metagenome (GOLD analysis project Ga0265296, IMG submission 189073) | Groundwater microbial communities from a municipal landfill in Southern Ontario, Canada - Pumphouse #1 | ecosystem: Environmental > Aquatic > Deep subsurface > Groundwater | place... | reverse complement strand
TGGAAATGTGTCGCCTGTTATACCTGCGGCACACGCTGCCCGAACAACATACAGACTGCGAGAATTAATGAAACCCTTAAACAAATGTCAAAAGAAGCGCATACCGAACCGCTTTTGCCGAAAGTTGCCGCATTTCATGACGCATTTTTGAAATCGACTTCTCACTTCGGTCGTGTTAATGAGATAGAGTTTATCGGTTTATATGAAATACGGAATGCGAAAAGAGAGTTGAAATCCGGCGGGGGATGGAAGGCTGCTATTGATGAAATAAAAAACAATGTAAAACTGGGAATACCGATGATGAAGATGAAACGAATACATTTCCGCCTGGATAAAATCAAGAATCTCTCTGAAATCAAACGGCTGTACAAGAAGGCCGGAGATAAGTCAGGCGGCTGAGACCATGCAGATTGCCTATTATCCGGGATGTTCGCTCCATGCTTCTTCAGAGCTTTATGATATCCAGTGCAGGAAGGTATTCGGACAATTAGGGCTGGAGTTGAAAGAGCTTGAGGACTGGAACTGCTGCGGCGCAACATCAGCAAGCAAGACCGATGACTTTCTGGCTGTAGCGCTTCCCGCCCGCAATCTGGGTATCGCGGACGCAAGCGGTCTTTTAGAGTTGCTTATCCCCTGTTCATCCTGCTATAACCGTACAATAGTCTCTCAAAAAATACTTTCTGAAGATCCAGGACTAAAGGATAAAATTAATAGTGAACTCTCCAAAAAGGTCGAGGGGAAGATAAGAATATTAAGTATCCTCGATCTTCTTGTATCCAAAGCAAATTTAGGCGGGATTGTTGAAAAGTCAACAAAAAAACTGGAAGGTCTCAAGCCTGCATGTTACTATGGCTGTTTGTTGACGAGATTCCCCTGTGATATAAAAATCTCTGATAATGTTGAAAATCCCCAGGGCATGGAGACCGTCTGCAGGGCCCTCGGCGCAGATCCTATTGACTGGAGCTACAAAACAGACTGCTGCGGCGCTTCAGCCGCTATAAATGACGCCGATACATCTTTGCTTCTTATGTCCCAAATAATAAAAGACGGCCTTGCAAGGGGGGCTAACTGTTTTGTCGCAACCTGTCCGATGTGCCAGTTTAATTTGGACATGTATCAGGAGCAGGTCTCTGAACGCTATGAAATACGGAAAAAGCTTCCGGTTTTTTTTATTACAGAGCTTCTGGGCATTGCCATGGGCTTCACACCCCGTGAGCTGCAGATAGACAGGCATTTTACAGATTCTCTTGGACTATTAAAGGAGTTGAAACTGATATAACTGATATGAATGAAAAGATTTCTTCCATAAAAAAAGGCTCTGCCCTGATCGTCGGGGGCGGTATCGGGGGAATGCAGGCCGCGCTTGATCTTGCCGACAGCGGATTCAAGGTTCATATGGTGCAGAAGGACCCGTCAATAGGCGGGACAATGGTCATGCTCGATAAAACTTTTCCAACAGGCGACTGCTCCATGTGCATGATATCGCCTAAAATGGTTGAGGTTGGCCGGCACCTGAATATCACTGTCCATTTGTTGGCAGAGGTAACGGCAGTGGAAGGCGGGCCGGGAGATTTTAGGGTAAAAATCAAAATTGCCCCAAGGTATGTAGATCCCGGTAAGTGCACCGGTTGCGGAGATTGCGAGACCAAATGCCCGAAGAAAGTATCAAGTGAGTTCGATCAGGGCCTCACTGTGCGCAAAGCTATATATTCATTGTTCCCTCAGGCTGTGCCGAATACCAGGGCTATTGATAAAGATAATTGCATATATTTCAGAAATGGCCGCTGCCGCATTTGCGAAAAGACCTGCAAGGCTGGAGCCGTTAATTTTAAAGATGCGGAAAAAGAACTTGAGTTGAATGTTGGAGCAATCATCCTTTGTCCCGGACTGGATCGTTATGATGCAAAGGCGAGAGGTGAATTCGGCCTCGGCAGATGGAAAAATGTTGTGACCGCAATTCAGTTTGAACGTATCCTTTCCGCGTCAGGTCCGTATAAAGGTGAAATAAAGAGACCCTTTGACGGGAAGCATCCAAAAAAAGTTGCATGGATTCAATGCGTGGGATCCAGAGACTCTCATAATGCAAATCCATGGTGTTCTTCAGTCTGCTGCATGTATGCGACAAAGCAGGCGATTATCGCAAGAGAACACGATTCAAAAATAGAGCCGACTGTTTTTTTCATGGAGATGCGTTCTTTTGGGAAAGACTTCGATAAATATGTAGAACGCGCTAAAAATGAATATGCTGTGCGGTATAAACGCACTATGATTTCCGCGGTTCGGGAAGAGCCGGGCACAGGAAATTTGCTTCTCCGCTATGCTGCTGAGGATGGAAAGCTGATCAACGAAACCTTTGAAATGGTTGTCCTTTCCGCCGGTCTTGAGCCCCATAAAGACGCCTTGGGATTTGCAAAGACTTTTGGTATTGAGGCAAATTCATATCGTTTTGCAAAGACGTTTCCTTTCAACCCGGTTCAGACTACGCGGAAAGGAATTTTCGTTACGGGAACGTATCAGGGACCTAAAGATATACCTGAAACAGTTATACAGGGAAGCGCTGTGGCAGGTGAAGTTATGTCCCTTTTAAGCGAGTCACGGGGAACAGAGACGGTTGAAAAAGAGCTGCCACCGGAAAAAGATATAAAAGGGCAGGAACCGAGGATCGGCGTCTTCGTTTGCCACTGCGGAACAAATATCGCCTCTACTGTTGAAGTCGAAAAGGTTGTCGAGGCAGTGAGAGATCTGCCGGGAGTTGTCTATGCAACGAATACGCTTTATGCGTGTTCACAGGACAGTCAGGAAATGCTCAAAAAAATTGTCAGTGAAATGAATCTGAACAGGGTGGTTGTAGCGTCATGCACTCCACGGACACACGAACCACTATTCCAGGATACAATTCGTGATGCCGGGCTGAACAAATATCTTTTCGATCTTGCCGATATCCGCGAACAGTGCTCCTGGTGCCATATGGGACACAAAGAGGAGGCAACAAAGAAGGCAATTAAGATTGTAAAGATGGCGATAGCAAAGGCGCGTCTCCTCGAACCTCTCAGAACCGATATTGTAGGAGTTACCCCTGCTGCAATGGTCATAGGCGGTGGAATCGCCGGCATGACTGCTGCGCTCTCGTTGGCTGACCAGGGTTTCCATGTATCTATTATCGAAAGGGAAAAAGAGCCGGGAGGCCTGTTAAAGAATCTTTATCGCATACTGGAAGGAGATGATGTCCGCGAATTCCTGAAAGCAAGGATAAAACATGTTCTATCACACGAACGTATTAAGCTTTACACGGATACAGAGGTCAAAAAAATCGAAGGCTTTATCGGTAACTTCGAGACAACTCTTACAAATGGAAATGTAATAAAACATGGAGCAATTATACTGGCTACCGGTGGCATTGAATATCAGCCGACTGAATATCTCTATAATGAAAGCGACCATGTAATAACACAGAGAGAACTGGAAAAGAAGCTTGCTATGGGAGAGAAGCCGAAATCCGGCGAACGGTATGTTATGATCCAGTGCGTGGGCTCCCGTGAAGAGCCGAACCAGTACTGCTCTCGTATCTGTTGCCAGGACGCAATCAAGAACGCCATTGCTCTTAAAGAGAGGGATCCTAATGCCCAAGTCTTCATACTGTATAGGGACATCCGTACTTATGGGCTGAAGGAAGATTATTACAAAAAAGCACGGGATATGGGTGTATTCTTTGTGCGCTATGAGGTTGACAAAAAACCTGCGGTTGAAAAAATTGGAGATAGTCTCAGAATCAGGACGTTGGATTACATGCTGAATAAGGAATTGATACTCAATGCTGACTGGTTAGTCCTGTCGACCGGCCTGAGGCCGCATCCGACAGCTTCTAAAATCGGTGAAATGTATAAGGTCACCAGGAATCCTGACGGGTACTTCCTTGAGGCTCATGTAAAGCTCCGTCCGGTTGATTTTCCGAGCGACGGAATCTTTGTGGCAGGTCTGGCACATGCACCCAAGAATCTTGATGAGACGATCAGTCAGGCATTGGCAGCAGCAGGCCGTGCAGGTGTGGTCCTCTCCAAGGAAAGTCTCGCTGTCTCAGGGATCATCGCAAAGCAAAGAAAAGATTTGTGTATGTCCTGTCTAAGCTGTTTCAGAGTTTGTCCTTTTAATTCGCCTTATATTGACGATGAGGGCAAAATTGCTCACAACGAGATCAAATGTCATGGCTGCGGAATCTGTGCAGGCATATGCCCAGCCAAGGCTTTTCAGGTGAACAGCTTCCGTGATGACCAGATAGTTGCAATGATTGATGCTGCTGTGGAATGTGAACCCGTGATAAAATGATATTAAAGAGTATGATAAGGGAGACAGGGGGATGGTAAAAGAAGAGGAAAAGGTTCTTTCTGTCGAAAAACCTCACGAAACACCATCTGACTGGGAACCGAATATCCTTGCCTTTGCATGTCATTACTGCGCCTTTGCCGCCGCCGATCTGGCCGGAGTGATGCGCCTCTCTTATCCGCCATCCGTCAAGATCATCAGGCTCCCGTGCACAGGAAAGCTGGACTATATCCATATCCTCCATGCATTCGAGCGGGGTGTGGACGGAGTTTTTACGGCAGGCTGACTGCAGGGACAATGTCATTACCTGGAAGGTAATACATATGCAGCAAGAAGAATTGAATATGCAAAAAAATTACTGTCAACAGTGGGTATAGATCCTGAGCGCCTGGAGATGTATAATCTCTCAGCGGCTATGGGCCCAAAGTGGGCTGATATCTGTACCGAATTTACAGAAAGAATCCGAAAACTTGGTCCGTCACCCATTTGGCTTGCGGTGCGCAGAAGAAGCGGGATAAAGAGGAGTGAAGAGAAATGATTGTCGGCAAACAGAAGCCCTTTGAAGAAATATGGGATATGTTAAAAGATTTCAGAAAAGTTCTTGTATTCGGCTGCAATACCTGTGTTGCAATCTGTCACGCGGGAGGAGGCAAAGAAGCGGAGATACTCGCTTCCATGCTCAGGATAAAGGCTTCTCAGGAAGGTGTGGAAATGGAGGTTAAGCATGCTGCAATCGAAAGACATTGTGAGCCTGAATTTTTTGAGCCTGTAATGGATGATGTGAAGACTTTTGATTTGGTACTTTCTCTGGCTTGCGGCGTCGGAGTAAATTTCCTTTCTGAAAGGATCGGAAATATTCCTGTATATCCGGGCATTAATACGGGATTTTACGGAGCTGTTCCAAAGGCGGGGATATTTACAGAGCTGTGCGCAGGATGCGGAAACTGCATACTCCACCTGACAGGCGGGATATGTCCTGTTGCCCGTTGCGCAAAATCTCTTATGAACGGACCATGCGGCGGAACGAACAACGGCAAATGCGAGATTAGTCAGGAAGTGGATTGCGCATGGTACCTGATTATTGAGAGAATGAAAAAACTCGGTACTCTGGAAAAACTGTCCGAAATTAAACCTCCCAGGGATTGGTCAACCGGAATATACGGAGGACCTCGTCGGATAGTATTGGAGCATATAGCAGACGTTGAAGCACAGGAAGAGAAAAAAGAATCGTAGGGAGGGGGAAAGAGGAGATGAAAAGCGGAAGTAATCTGGAAAAGGTATTGGAAGGAGGCTATTTTACTGTAACTGGCGAGGTGGGTCCTCCAAAAGGTACTTCTGCCTCGGTCATTCAGAAGAAAGGTGAACTCCTCAAATCCTGTTGTGATGCTATGAACATAACGGACAATCAGACAGCCATCGTTCGCATGTCAAGTCTGAGCGGCTGTGTTATATTGAAGCAGATGGGGCTTGATCCTGTAATGCAGATGGTGGTCAGGGACCGGAATCGAATCGCTATCCAAAGCGACGTCCTGGGAGCAATTGCCTTGGGAATTCGAAATGTGCTCTGTCTTTCCGGCGACAGCCAGAAATTCGGTAATCATCCGACAGCCAAAGGCGTTTATGATATCGATTCTATCCAGCTCGTCCAGACCCTTAAGACCATGAGGGATGAAAAAAAATTTCTTTGCGGCGAGGCTATCTCTGGCGAGGTTCCTCTTTTTATCGGGGCAGTTGAAAACCCCTATGCCGACCCCTTTGAGTTCAGGGTTACAAGGCTTGCCAAGAAAGTAAAAGCAGGCGCGGACTTTATTCAATCCCAGGCTGTCTTTGATGTGGTAAAGTTTATCAAGTGGATGGAGATGGTAAGAGATCAGGGTTTGGATAAACAGGTTCATATTCTTGCCGGAGTCATTCCCATAAAATCTGTTGGAATGGCCCGCTATATGAGGGACAATGTCTCAGGTGTGAGTGTGCCGGATGAGATTGTTACACGCCTGGAGAACGCCAAGAATGTCAAGGAAGAGGGAGTAAATATAACTCTGGAGATAATTGAGCAATTGAAAGAAATAGACGGTATCCACGGCGTCCATATCATGGCGGTGGCCTGGGAAGACATAGTGCCTGTTATCGCAGAAAGGGCCGGTTTATTACCCAGACCTATACTATAATAAAAGTATCAGTGTCAGTGATTAGTGCCGAAAAAATTCTATTTACCGGCGCAGACACAAAACACTGACTCTATTTAACAGGAGGATATGATGAGCGCAAAAATTCTGGTTGTCGATGATGATCCGGATATCCTGGAAGCTATAAGCCTTATCCTTGAAGCGCGCGGCTATCAGGTAATTGCGGCCCGAGACGGGATTGAAGGCCTGAATAAGCTTAAAGAGGAAAAACCTGATTTGATGATTCTGGATCTCCTCATGCCCAGGCTGGATGGCTTTGGAGTATGCAAAGAATTGAAAGATCCGCGATGGTCCAAATATGCTCATATACCCATCATTATTCTGAGCAGCATAAAGCAGGACGCCAGCAGGCGGCGTTATGAACTGGAAACAGGAGTGCAGCTCGATGTTGATGATTATGTAGAAAAACCCATTGAGCACACGATCTTATTGGAACGTATAGGGAAGATCCTCAAGAAAGTAGGCAAGGCTTAAGGAGAAAGACATGGAGAAAAAGAAAATCTTACTGGTGGATGACGACGCAGATTTTACGGAGGCCGTTAAGCTCCTTTTAGAAAGTAGATCTTATGATGTGACTGTTGCCAATGATGGCAAAGAGGGGCTGAAAAAGGTCCAAACAGAAGGGCCGAATTTAATTATTTTAGATGTCATGATGCCTGAAATGGATGGCTATCAAGTTTGTGCCAAGCTCAAAGCTGACCCTAAATATAGACAGATTCCCATTCTTCTATTGACTGCAGTGGGAGAGGCTATCACCACAACAAGTTATACAAAGGAAATGGGCATGAAAACAGAGGCCGACGACTATATTCCAAAGCCTGTAGAGCCGGTTGTGCTGGTAGAAAGAGTAGAAAACATATTGAGGATTTCTTAGGATTTTATGGCTTAAATTTCTGCAAAAATGGGTCAGGCAAATTAAAAAAATTCTAATTATTGGGAGCTGAGAAATATGCCTTACAGAGCAATGAAAGAATCCTTAAACGCCGTCATTGACAGCCTGTCGGACGGCATACTGGTTACCGATAAACAAGGCAAGATCATCCTTTATAACCAAAAGGCAGAAGCCTTTCTCGGCATACAGGGCAAGGCTGCTTTAGATCATCCGGTACAGAAGCATATCAGAAATGATGTGCTGGTAGGAATTATAAACAAGATATTGAAGCTTGAGTTGCCATTACCATATCGCGCCGAAGAGGTATGTCTTATGGATATAGGCAATATAAGGCTAAGGGTTCATGTCAATCCTGTAAGAGACGAGCATGGGTTGCTCATCGGATCTGTAACCCTGCTCCATGATATGGCGCAGTTAAGCGCTATAGACAAGATAAAGGGCAATTTCTTGTCAATGGTTTCTCACCAGTTAAAATCCCCTTTAAGCTCTACTTTACTTCAGACATCTATACTTCTGGATGGGATAGTGGGAGAGTTCAATGAGAAACAAAGGGATTTACTTCAAAAGGTCAGAAACAAAATAAAGGGTATGGTTGATCTGATTCATGATATCCTTGATGTCTGCTATATCGAAGAGGGAGGATATTTAACACAGATAGAAAATCTGGATCTCGCTGAGATTTTACAAAGAACGGTCGAGTTAATGCAACCTCAGATCCAGGACAAGAATATCGTCCTTCATGTAAAAATAGAAGATCACCTTCCTTTGATTATTGGCAACAAAAGCAGTGTGGAGGCCATGTTTATTAACCTGATTAATAATGCCATTAAGTACACACCCTCAGAGGGGCAGGTTAGTGTCGAGATGAGTGAGAATGCACAGAACGTTCAGATAGAAGTTTCCGATACAGGAATAGGCGTTGAAAACGAGGATATTCCTCGTATTTTCGACAAATTTTACAGGGTAAGATCAGAGACAACAAAAAATATTAGCGGCACAGGACTGGGACTTTCTATTGTTAAAAGCGTTGTGGACGCACACCGTGGAGCTATCAATGTTGAAAGTAAGGTAGGGGAGGGCACTATATTTACTGTCCTGCTCCCCGTAAAATAAGGGCTTATTACTTAAGGAGTTCACAAGTAAGGCCGCTTAAGTATTTCATTTTTGTCATGCCGGCTTGTCCGGCATCCTTCTTATTCCCCCTTATAAAGGGGGATGAAGGGGGTTGTTTCAGAAAGCTTCTCGCCTCGGCGAGTCGCTGAGGTGACCCGATCCTGAAAGCTTTCTGGAGAATGATAGACGTGGCTTTACTTATGGTCTTATTAGAAAGATGCGCATAAGAATATCTGTTTTTATAAAATGCGGCCATCTCGTCAGAGGAGGGGACTGAAACTATTAGGATTTCTAAAAAAGGAGGGCGATAATCATGAGTATTAGCGCTATGCCACCTTGTCAGGCAGCATGCCCAATACACACAGATGTGCGAGGCTATGTTTTTGCGATTGCTGTAGGTGATGTTGAAGATGCTATTAAGATTATTCGTCAAGTCAATCCCTTTCCCTCCGTTTGCGGCAGAATCTGTACCAGACCCTGTGAGAAGAAATGCAGGCGGGGTCAGGTAGATGAACCTGTATCCATAAGAGCGCTGAAAAGATTTGCCGCAGATCAGATAAAAGAGCTTGTCTTTGCCGGGAAACCGGTCCAGAACCGTCCTGAAAAAATAGCGATAATCGGAAGCGGACCGGCAGGCCTTACCGCAGCCCACGACCTTGCCATCCTCGGCTACAAAGTAACTGTTTTTGAAGCGCAGAAAGTCCTTGGAGGGATGCTTAGCGAGGGGATACCTGAATACAGGCTTCCGAAAGACCTGGTCAAGGCAGAAATAGACCGCATTATTGCGCTCGGCGTTGAGCCCAGAACCGGCGTTTTACTCGGAAAGGATATTACCATCGAGGGACTTTTAAAAGATTTTCAGGCTGTATTCATTGCTGTCGGCAGTCAAAAGAGTATTGTCCCCAAATGCCATGGCTCTGACCTCAAAGGGATCATTTCAGGCGTCGAGTTTCTTAAACAGGTAAGCAGAAAACAGATACCTAATTTAGGCAAAAAAGTTGCCGTTATAGGAGGCGGACATACTGCTCTTGATGCAGCGCGCACCTGTATACGGCTCGGCTGTGACGAAGTGACTGTTCTTTACCGACGAACTCTCGAAGAAATGCCGGCAGGGAAGGAAGAAGTGGAAGAGGCTGAAAAAGAAGGCATTAAATTAAGATACTTGTCTGCCCCGGTTTCATTTTCAGGAAACGGCAAAGTTACGAGAGCACGTTTTGTTCAGATGCAGCTTGGTGAACCGGACGCCTCCGGGCGTCGCAGACCAGTCCCTATTGAAAATTCCGAATTTGATATTGAAGCAGATTCAGTTATATTGGCGATTGGTTATACGCCTGATTCCGGTTTGTTGGAAGAAAGCGGGCTTGAATTAAAAAGGAACGGTACGCTGTCAGTAAAAGATGAAACAGGTATTACCAATATAGCCGGCGTCTTTGCCGCCGGAGATGTCGTAAGCGGGCCGCAGAGCGTTATTGAAGCTATTGCGTCAGGCAGAAGGGTTGCCGAAGCAATTCACTGCTTTTTCAGGAATAAAAGTCCGAAAGAAAAAGCCGGTATTATAGCTTTAGAACCCCTTGATGAAAGTATAACGAATCTTATAAGCAAAGCAGAAAGACAGAAAATGTTTTCTCTGCCTGCTGAAGACAGGATACGGCATTTTGAGGAAATAGACCTCGGGTTTAGTAAAGAACAGGCGTTAAAGGAAGCACAGCGCTGCCTGAACTGTGGCGCAGGAGCGCATATAGGGGAAAACTGCGCTTCCTGTCTTAACTGTGTAAGGATTTGTCCTTACGATGTCCCTTCACCGGGAAAAGAGCTTGTTGCCGTTGATATAAACCGGTGTCAGGCCTGTGGTATCTGCGCGTCAGAATGTCCTGCATCGGCCATTACCCTCGGAATCGATACAATGCAGGACAGCCGCGCTGAAATAGACAAAATCGTTGACAAAGCAAGGCAGGAATCCCCTGAAATACTTATCCTCGGTTTTTACTGCAGATACCGGTCGCCTTTGGGTCCGCCGCTGGACAGGGACGAAGTATACTGGATCGGGAAATGCTGCACAGGGCGCATCGATACCGCTGACTTGTTATATCCTTTTGAATTTGGCGTTGACGGCGCTGTCGTCCACATATGCGAAAAAGACGCTTGCAGGCACAGAGAGGGAAACAAATATTTGAGAAAACATGTAAAAGAAGCAAAGAAGATATTGGATATAACCGGTTTCAACGCAGGCCGGCTGACTGTCATAACCGATGAAGAAGATATTTCAGGTTTTATCAATACATTCGATGAGTTGGGTATAAACCCTCTCAGAAAAGGAAAGAAGGTGAAACTATGATTATTGCCGAATTGAAACCCTTTCAGGAAATAAAAGATATGCTGAAAGATTACAGGAAAATCCTCATTTTAGGCTGCGGCGCCTGTGTTACCGTCTGTATGAGCGGAGGCGAAAAGCAGGTAGAACTACTGGCGTTGGCAATCAGGATGGCAAGGAAGCTTGAAGGGAATGATATATCGGTTATTGAACAGACATTGCTCAGACAGTGTGATCCGGGATTTATTGACCGTATAAAGGATGAGGCTTCTCAGGTTGAAGCAGTCCTTTCAATGGGTTGCGGCGCAGGCGTGCAGGGGATTGTTGAAAAGCTGGATAATATGCCTGTTTTACCGGCTTTGAATACAAGGTTTATTGGTATTGCCGACAGGGAAGGAAATTTTTCGGAAAAGTGTATGGCTTGCGGGAATTGCATCCTTGCCAAGACAGGCGGAATTTGTCCGGTGTCACGATGCGCCAAGAGCCTGGTTAATGGACCATGTGGCGGAGCACAGGGCGGGTTATGTGAGGCTTCAAAGGATAATCCGTGCGTATGGCAGCTGATCTACGCCCGTCTGGAAAAACTTAATATGCTTCATTTGTTGAAGGAGATGTCCAATACAAGGATATGGCCTGTTCATCCCCAGAAGCTGGCTATGGAAGAAGCAGGATCAATAAAGGAGTAAGAAAAAGAACTAATAAACAAAAGGAGTTGATGAGATGGAATTCAGGGAGGCTTTAGATTCCGGAAAGTTTCTTATCACAGCAGAAATAGGGCCTGCTAAAGGAACGGAAACAGCTGTAATATTGGAAGATGCAGAGCTTATCAAGGGAAAGGTAGACGCCATTAATGTTACCGATCTTCAGAGTTCTGTTATGCGCTTGGGATCTATGGCAGTCTGCCATCTCCTGAAGGACCGTGGAATTGATCCTATCCTTCAAATGACTTGCAGGGATAGGAACATGTTGGCGCTGCAATCTGACCTCTTAAGCGCGTGGGTTTTGGGCGTCAGGAATGTCCTGGCGCTGACCGGAGATCATCCGACTCTGGGAGACCATCCTCAGGCGATGCCGGTTTTCGATTTAGATTCTGTGGGCCTGTTAAAAACAATAGGAAGGCTTAATGAAGGCTATGATATGGTAGGGAACCAGCTTAAAGGCGCGCCGAACTTCTTCCCCGGAGCAGTAGTAAATCCCGGAGCCGACACACAGGCTGCGCTTGAGCTACAG
>Ga0265296_1004518_pt1 | contig 12066 bp, 13 predicted proteins | sample MunlanPumphouse1_FD_189073 | JGI IMG/M metagenome (GOLD analysis project Ga0265296, IMG submission 189073) | Groundwater microbial communities from a municipal landfill in Southern Ontario, Canada - Pumphouse #1 | ecosystem: Environmental > Aquatic > Deep subsurface > Groundwater | place... | reverse complement strand
ATCAAACTAGTTACGGCTTTCTCAATATAAAATTTAAATATATTGTAGCAGTATTTAGATTGGGATTGAAATAGTTTGACAGTTGATTATAATTAAATTAATGATCTATCTTTATCTTAATAAGAATCAACTTAAGGCGCTCTCACTAAAAAAAAGTATGTTCGGCCAATACGAGGTAGTCTATTTTGAAAAAACTTTTCAAGTAGATTTGACTGAGGCCGGCCAGGTGAGAAATGTCGATATTCTCGCCTCGGCCATCAAGGAAATCATCACCAATCTTTCGCCTAAGGTCAAAGACAAAAACATTACTTTAGTTCTCCCTCAGGAAAGTTTCCAATTTTTCAAAACCGAAATCCCGGGAGATATTGCCCAATCCGCCATCAATGACTTCATTCATGACAAAGCCAATGCCGCCCTATCAATTAATCTTTATGAATACGCTTTTGATTTTTTCAGCCTGGAGAACGGCCAGGGGAAAAAAGTCAATGTCTACGCCATCAACCAAATAACTTTATCCCGCTTTAAGGAAACCTTTTCCCTTCTCGGGTTAAAAATCGTCAATATCATTCCAGAAACTATCGCCTACTTTAAACTTTTTGACAAAACCTTAAGACAGGAAAAAAAAGAAAATATTCTTTTTGGACATCTGGATAAATCAGGTTTTTTCGCCTACCTTTATGATTCTTACGGCCTGGCCGAAACAAATAAGTTTTCTATCGAGGCGACCGCTATTAAAGACATTGAGGCTTACTTAAAAAAAACTACTGCTCAATCGGAAAAAGACGGTAAAAAAATCAACCGCCTGATTTTGTCCGGCCCTGAATCGGAAACAATCCGCCAAGATACATTTACCAAAAACACCGGCGCCTGGACCAACCCCCTTAAAAAAATCATCACTAATTTTTATGACAGTTATCTAAAGGTTTTAACTCCAAACAAAAAACCTTTTCCGGTTTTATCATACGACGCCTGTTTCGGCACTTTTATCTTTACTTCAGAAAATAAGAATTTTTCGCTTCTTAAAAAAAACAACAGACCTTCACAAACCAATGTCAAAAAAACATCATTCCAAATAAAAAAACCGTTCATTAGAAGCGAATATTTGATGTTTATTGCTTCCTTCATCGCCTCTTTTATCTTTTTTGTTGTTGTGTCAAAACTAAACCTTAATATTAAACTGCCGGAGTTTAAAGTCAAGCCGACGCCGGTGCCGACGGTTAACCTAACTCCTCGCTCCCCATCACCGACTCCAACTCCGTCTTACAAAAAAGAGGAGCTGAAAATTAAAGTCTTAAACGGTGGCGGCGTGGCCGGCAAAGCTTCTGAAATCAAAACTATTCTTAACAAAAACGGCTATATGCAAGTTTTAACTGGTAACGCCGATAACTATGACTATAAAAAAACTATTATCCAAGTAAAAAAAACTGTCAGCGACGCTTATGAACCTTTAAAATCAGAGTTTAAAGATTATACAACTACAATCGAAAAGGAAGATCTTGAGGCCACCGCCACCGCCGATGTCATCATTATTATCGGCCAAGACTTTAAATAACCGGATTCTTCGGATATAATACAGCTACAATAAATCCAAATGTCAAAATTCAAAGTTTCAAATCAAATCCAAAGTCTAAATGTCTAAATTTTTTGGATTTTGAGCTTTATATTTTATTTGATATTTGAGCTTTGAAATTTGGATTTTTTATTATGGATTCTCAACAATTAAAAAAAAAGATATTTGATATAGTTAGTAAAATTAATCTTCCTGCCAAAAAAGAAGAATTAAAAACCCTTGAAAAACAGACTCTTGACAATAATTTCTGGGCTGATAATAAAAAAGCCAGCGAGATTTTAAAAAAAATCAGCCAGATAAAGATCATGATCGACGAAGTTGAGATGATGCAGCTTTTATATGAAGAAGGCGAACTGAAAGAAGCAGAAAGACTGATAAAAAAATATGAGATTAATCTTTTTTTGTCAGGCCCTTATGACAAAGGTGATGCCATCCTTATCATCCAGGCCGGACAAGGCGGAACCGAAGCGATGGACTGGTCGGCTATGCTTTATCGGATGTACACCAGGTTTACTGAAAAAAAAGGTTGGAAACATGAGGAGATTGACCGGGTCGACGGCGAAGAAGCCGGAATTAAAAGCGTTACTTTTAATGTCAAAGGCGAGTTTGCCTACGGTTATTTAAAATGCGAAGCTGGCGTCCATCGGTTAGTTAGACAATCTCCATTCAACGCTGATAAACTTAGACAAACTTCTTTTGCCTCGCTTGAAGTCCTGCCGATTGTCGAGGATAAACAAGTGGAAATCAATGAAGCCGATATTGAATGGCAGTTCTACCGATCAGGCGGCAAGGGTGGACAAAACGTCAATAAAGTTTCAACCGCCGTCCGCTTAATTCACAAACCAACCAGCATAGTTGTTTCCTGTCAGACAGAACGCCAACAGATGCAAAACCGGGAAAACGCTTTAAAACTTTTACGAAGCAAACTTTGGGCGATAGAAGAAGAAAAACGGGAAAAAACTATTTCCGGTTTCAAAACCGGCATGATCGCATCCTGGGGCCGCCAGATCCGCTCCTACGTCCTTCACCCTTATAAATTAATCAAAGACCTAAGAACTGGCTATGAAGAAACTAATGTCAACGCCATCTTAGACGGAGAACTCTCTCCCTTCATCGAAGCCTATTTAAAACACAAAGTATAAATTCAATCCGCAAATTACGCTTCCTTAACAATTGCTACTTTTAAATTTGTCCCATCATAGCTGAATTTAATCAAAATCGGCTTTTTAAAATTGTTTTTTATATAAAGGTTTTGTAAAAGTGTTGTCTGGCTAGGCACTGGCTGACTGAAAATCGAGACGCCATATTTTTTTGGAACCTCCGGGATTACGGCAAAGTCATGACTGGTTGGAGCAACTACATAAAGTCCGGCGTCTTTGGCCGCCCAGTTAATAAGCGAAGCTAGATGACAGACGCCGTCTCCGATTAAATATCCGTCGGATTTAAAACCTTCATCAGAATTAAAGTGAGCGTTGGTCGTCTTTGAAACCTTACCTTGAAACTCCGGCAAGACTCCGTCATGAAAAGCAAATGTCGAGTCAGGGATAAGCTTTAAATTAAAATTAAAAGGCTCATCAACCTTTTTCCAGTTAATCACAGTTCCTTTGGAGATATCACCATTTAAATATCGAAGAGTCAAAAGAATATTGTCTTTGAATACACTATTAACAAAACTATTATTATAGCGGTTGTCCAAAGACATAGATCTGGCAGCAATAATCTGTTCTTTTAGGACAGCCTTGGGCTGGGCCGACTGCCTTGGAAGCAGCCCAAACAATATAAACACGGTTAAAACTAAGGTTAAAATCTTATAGATTTTCATATTTATATAGGATATTTATAATTTCAAACAAGTCCCTGATTATATCATACTATAAGTCATATTTCAACCAGGAAGAACTCTCCCGGTCCAGTATGAATTGATATATGGATAAAAAACTATTGTCTTTCGAATATATTACAATTATTCTCCTATGATCATCCTTTCCCCCGACCAAAAAAAAGCCCTGAACGATATTCTTGTTTGGTACAAAAAAGATAAGACCGCTATGCCCTATATCACTTTGGGCGGCTACGCCGGCACCGGAAAAACCACTCTAATCGCCGTCATCAGAAAAGAACTCCAAAAAACTGATAAAAAACTAAAAATTGGTTTTGCCAGCTATACGGGAAAAGCCGCTAGAGTTTTACGATCAAAACTCAAAGAAGGGGAAACAATTTTTCCAGGTGACACTATCGGCACCATCCATTCTCTTATCTACTCACCTCTTATTAACGATAAAGATGAAATTATCGGCTGGAAAACCAAAGAAATCATTGATAGAAACTTAATAATTATTGATGAGGCGTCTATGGTTGATGGAATCATTTGGCGGCATCTTCTAGCCTACCGCATACCAATAATTGTTGTCGGCGACCACGGCCAGCTACCGCCAATAACCGGCAGTTTCAACCTTATGCAAAAACCGGATTTAAAACTGGAACAAATCCACCGCCAGGCCAAAAAAAATCCTATCATAGCTCTGTCAATCCAAGCCCGAGAATGTGGTGTTATTTCACCAGGAATTTATTCTCCTATTGTAAAAAAAATTATTTTAACCGATTATGACGCCCAGGAACTGGTAGCGGAAATGCTGGAAAATTATAATCCCGACACCCTAGTCCTTTGCGGCTACAATCACACCAGAAAAAAACTGAATGGTTTTATCCGCAACGCTTTAGGGTTTGAATCCCCTTATCCCCAAAGCGGCGACCGGGTCATCTGCCTAAGAAACAATCATGGGGCAAATGTTTTCAACGGCATGCTGGGGACAATTATTTCCATTGAGCAGGAAAACAACCAATGGTATTTAGCGGAGATTGCCATGGATGGTGAAGAAAAAAAATTCAAAGGCTTAATATTGATTGAGCAGTTTAATAATGACTCGGCTATAAACTTTACCAATAAAAGGTCAACAACGTTAAGAGGCGATCTTTTTGATTTTGGTTATGCTCTAACTGTCCACAAAGCCCAAGGCAGTCAAGCAAAAAAAGTGATTCTTTTTGAAGAACGTTTTTCAAAGATGACCGATGACCAATGGAAAAGATGGCTTTATACTGCCGTCACCCGAGCCGAAAATGAACTTTATATATTTTCAAAATAAATAATAACTAACTCGCTTGCCCTTCCGTAGTCCTCAGGCTCGGAGGACGAAGGAGGGTTAATAAATAATATAAAGTAATTGTTTTTTTTAAAAATGGGTGCTATGCTAATACTATTATGGAAAACCTAAAAAATCTAAGCTCATCGGCTGTCCGGCCGATCTATGAAGAAAAATCGGACGGGATCGGTGTTAACAAATTCATATTGGCGTTTTTGATCGTCGTGGTTGTTGGCGTCGCATTAGGTTTTGCTTTATCCAGTCTTAAATTCTCTCCTACGACAGGAGGCGTAAGCGGAAAAACCATTAAAACGGAAAAGACTGCCGGAATCCTTGACAAAAAAACTTTCAAAGATAAAGCCGAAGGCCTTTTAAAAGAAGGTGGTATTGATGGTGAAGGAAACTTTCATCTGGATAGGCCAGGCGGTGCATCGCAAAATGTCTATTTAACATCATCGACCGTCGATCTTTCCCAATTTATCGGTAAAAAAATCCGGGCCTGGGGAGTCACCTTCAAAGGAGAAAAAGCCGGTTGGCTAATGGATGTAGGCTATATCGAAGTGATTAATTAAATATGATCGTCTTTCAAAATGTCAGCAAAAAATTTCCCCTCGGCAATCTAGGGTTAGATGGTGTTTCATTTACTATTGAAGATAATGAGTTTGTTTTTATAGTCGGCCCGTCAGGCGCCGGCAAAACTACTATTTTAAAATTGATTCTCAAAGAAATTTCTACTACTTCGGGATCAATTATTGTCGATGAGCTCGACTTGACGACAAAAAATTTTAACAAAAAAGAAATTTTACGAAGAAAAATCGGCATAGTTTTTCAGGATTTTAAAATCCTACCGGAAAAAAATATTTTTGAAAACGTCGCCATGGGGCTGCAGATTGTCGACACCCCCCCTTCACATATTAAAAAAGATGTTAAGGAAGCGCTTGGGCTGGTCGGACTTGAGGATAAGCGAAAAATGTTCCCTATTCAGCTTTCAGCCGGCGAGCTTCAGCGGGTGGCGATTGCTCGAGCTATCTGCGGCGATCGGAAGATCATTTTGGCCGATGAACCGACCGGCAATCTTGACATAAAAACTACTTGGGAAATCATAAAAATTTTCAAAAAAATCGAAGGCAAAAGAACTATTATCATCGCTACCCATAATTCTGATATTGTCAATAGCTTGAGAAAGAGGGTCCTGTTTTTAAAACAAGGAAAGTTGGTCAAAGATGTCAGAAAAGGAGGATATGAGCTATGAATCAAATATTTACCTCAATCAGAAGAACTCCATATCAATCACTGGCCAGTTTTTCCGTTTTGTTTTTTACGCTTTTCTTAGCAATTTTTGTCATCTTTACCTTATCATTCCTTTATGGACTTTTGGGCTACGTTGAAACCCGGCCCCAAGTGACAGTATATTTTAGAACCCAGACGGCTGAAAACGATATATTTAAAATGCGGGATGAACTTATTAATTCCAGTAAAGTCTCATCTATTAAATATATTTCAAAAGATGACGCTTTTAATATCTATAAGGATTTGAATAAAGACAACCCGCTTCTTTTGGAAATGGTCAGCGCCGATATTCTACCGGCTTCTTTGGAAATTTATGCCAAAAAACCCTCATACCTGCCGGAAATTGCCAATATGGTTAAAAACAAAACGGGTGTCGATGAGGTCGATTTTCAAAAAGTCATTATCGAAAGACTGGTCAACTTAACTAATACGATAAGGATCGGTTCTCTTATCTTTTTTATCTTCCTGATTTTTAACGCTTTAATTACTCTACTAAGTATCGGCCATTTTAAAATTGCTCTAAAAAAAGACGAGATAGAACTTTTGAAACTGTTGGGAGCGTCGGATTTTTACATCCAAAAGCCATTTCTCAATGAAGGGATATTTTTTGGTGTTGTTTCATCGCTTACCGCATTCACCATATTCGCCGGAATAATTTTTTATATGCAGCCGTTTCTTGTCTCATATATGAAAGGAGTCGGCGCTTTGGCAGTTGATCTTAATTTTATCAAACTGACCGTCTGGCCGATTAATCCTTTATTTTTATCTTTGGTCTTTGGGACAATCACCGTTTCCGGCATCTTAATCTCCATGATCAGCTCGCTTATGGCGACAAAAAAGTATCTTAAGTAATTTGACTGTGGATGATAGAAGGTTGAGGATAGATCGTTGAAGATAGAAAGTAGAGAGTAGAAATATGAATCTATTTTCGACCATCTACCTTCGAATATCAATCTTCTATCTTCTACCATCTATCGTCTATATTTATTTATAATTACCTTATGCGAAAAAGATTAATCGTTTTATTATTTCTTGTTATATTTTTATTCTTCGGCCGCAAACATATATCGGCGCTTGAATGTGAACAGGAAAGCGATGTAAGCAATAAAATTAAATGCTTAGAAAATGTAACAAAAAATCTCGGACAAGAAGTTAATACTTTATCTTCGCAAATACAGTACCTGGACTCCCAAATATCTCTAACTTCTTTAAGAATCCAACAAACTGAAAAAACAATACAAAAAACCCAAGCCGAAATTGAGCTTATCACGACCAAAATCGAAGGCTTGGATACTTCCCTTAACTATCTATCCAAACAGTTAATCAGCCGGATTGTTGACGGGTATAAAAAACGGTCGGTATCAATTTTTAATGTCGTTTTGGACAGCGATAATGCTTCTGAGCTATTCAGCCAGATTAAATATCTAAAAAACGCTCAAGATAATAACCAAAAAATACTCGTTCAGGTTCAGTCAACAAAATCCAATTTTGAGGAGCAAAAAAAAATCAGGGAAGAAAAGAAAAAACAACTTGACGAATTAATGATTACCCTAGCGTCGCAAAAGCAAGAGCTAAATACTCAACAAGCCACCAAACAAAGATTACTGGCGGATACCAAAAACAGTGAACAGATATATCAACAATTATTACAGCAGGCCCAAGCCGAGTATGCCGCTATTCAGGGAATTATCAGCGGCGGCGGAACGGAAACAGTCATAAGAGATGTTTCAAAAGGTGAAACAATCGCTTCGATGATTCCATCGGCATCATGTAATTCCAGCGGTGGCCACCTCCATTTTATGGTAAAAGATAACGACAATGTTAATAATCCTTTTAATTATCTTAAACCTGTTGATATTGATAATTGTTCCGGCTCCAGTTGCGGCTCTGGCGATGGTGACTCGGTTAATCCCTCTGGGGGATGGGATTGGCCTCTCAATCCAAAAATTGAAATTTATCAAGGTTATGGCACTACCTGGGCAGTCCAACACACTTGGGTAGGCCAAATTTATAGTTTTCATAACGGTATTGATATTAGAGGATCTTCGTATGATGTCAAGTCTGTCGCCGATGGCACTCTTTATAAAGGAGGTTATTATGGCAGTGGAGGCTGTGTCTTACCTTACGTTATGTTAAAACACAAAGACTCTAATATATATACATATTATCTGCATGTCTATCCTCAATAGCTTTCTCTGTAGACTATAGTCCGTTGACATTGTTGTTTTTTTAATTCATATTATTGTAGAGACGTGATTAATCACGTCTCTACAAAATGAAAATAAAAATATTCTCCTATGCCGTTATCTTTTTATCTTTTTTCCTTTATTGTGTAAATACTGTGTCGGCTAAAATATGGCTCAACGAAATCTATCCCGCCCCGCAATCGCCGGAAAAAGAATGGATCGAACTTTATAACGACGAGGATAGAGAAATTGATCTTTCCAATTATAGTTTAATCGACGATCCGCCTGCTAACAACAAAATTACTTTTGAAACAACTTTAATTCCAGCTTACGGCTTTATTATCGCTACTTCCTATAATGTTCTTAATAACCCAGGCGACACGGTTTTTTTAAAAAACAGTCTTGGCGAAATTATTGAAACCGCTACTTATTCGGGAACATTTACCTCTGACAAAACCTACGCCAAATGTCCCAATGGCAACGGTAATTGGTATACGTTAACAATGACAACAAAGAATTCGTCAAACGAAATCGCCTGTCTGGTTTTAACGCCGACAGTAACACCAACGCCGATCATAACTCCCACAGAAACTTCAACACCAACACCTCAACCTACTCCAACGCCCTTCTCAACCTCCGAGGTTACGATTACGCCGACTGATCAAACGGTTTCATATGACAATATTTATATTTCCGAAGTCATGGTTAATCCGGAAAGCGGAGAAAAAGAATGGGTTGAACTGTTTAATAACAATGATTTTTCCGTCTCTCTTAACAACTGGTACATTGACGATTTGGAAAACGCCGGCGCCGCCCCGAAGATTTTTTCTTTAGATATAAGCGGTAAAAGTTATGAAGTTTATCAGCTAACCTCTTCTGTTTTTAATAACAACGGCGACCATGTCAGACTACTTGATTTTAACAAAAATCTTAAAGACAGTTTTGAATATTTGACATCGTCGCAAGGAAAAACCTGGGGAAGAATCGGCTTTGACAACGATAATTTCTGCCTTCAAGAACCAAGCAAGAACTCTTCTAATAATTCTTGTATCAATCCAACCTCAAACCCAACTTCAACAAATGTTCCCACACAACAACCAACCACTAACAAACTTCCAATTGTCAAATACCAATTTCCAATAAATTCCCAGTTATTACCAACAAATAATCTGAAATCCATTAACTCGTTTACCATGAGTTTATCGAATGGGTTAATTCGTAATAATGAATATTTTAATAACAGCCAATCGCCTGAAGTATTAGGAATCGATACTAAACAACAATCAATTCCTAAATCGTCAAATCAAGCCAAAGGTCTCTCTTTTATTTCAATATCTTACTCTCTTTTGACTATTGCTTCTCTCTTGATTAAAATGAAAGTTAATGGCTAAAAAAATTATTTTTTACTGGCTACCGGCAATTGTTTGGATGATAATGATTTTTTATCTGTCGTCAAAAACAAGAATCAAGATCAGTGAAGACACATTGATAAATTTCATTGTTTTCAAGATTCTCCACATGATAGAGTATGCCGGACTTTGTTTTTGGCTTTTTAGAGCATTCAGCTCAACTATTACTAAATCTCATCTTCCGGAAAAATTGTTTTTGGCGCTTTTTTTCACAATACTATATGCTGTTTCCGATGAGATTCATCAAACTTTTATTCCGACCCGCGAAGGGGTAATCCGTGACGTCACCATTGACGCTATCGGCGCTTTTTTCATGTATATTTATATTAAAAATAACCTTAATTTTCTTAGAAAGTTTTTATGGAAAAAATCGTAAACAGTTTTAGACATTATTTCATTCCCAATGAAAAAAATAATTTTAAAGCCCGAGTCATCCATCATGATTTTTTAACTTATTATCTCTTTATCGCTTTTTTTATCTCTGTTTTTCTTAAGAGCTCGCCTTTGTATTTAAAAAACGTCCTTGGCTTTGCCACTGACATCTCTGTTGAAAAACTATATTCGCTGACCAATAAAGAAAGAACCAAACAAAATCTGCCGTCTCTCCAATACAATGAAAGACTGACCGAAGCCGCTGCCCAAAAAGGTAAAGACATGTTTACCAACAATTACTGGGCTCATTATTCTCCCGATGGAAAAACTCCCTGGGACTTTATCATGGGAGCCGGTTACAAATACGAATACGCCGGAGAAAATCTGGCAAAAAACTTCCTTTTTTCGACTGCGGTCGTTGATGCCTGGATGAACTCATCCACCCATAAGGACAATCTTTTGAAAAAAGATTTTACCGAGGTTGGTTTTGCCGTTGTCAACGGCGTCTTAAACGGCGAGGAAACCACTTTAGTTATCCAGATGTTTGGTAAACCATTGGATAATAGCTTAGCCGTAATCCCAAAATCAACTCAAACTTCAGGTAAAGCAGTGGAAAACCCTGTGGTTTTATCCAAATCAACTCAAAAAGCAAAAATAAATTTATTTAACTATTCTTTTAATGTCGGCTATATATTTATCGGCTTTTTAGTCCTCGTCTTTATTCTTGATTTTTTCTTTGCCGCCAGACTTAACATTTTTAGGGTTAACGGAAAAAATATCGCTCATATTATTTTTCTAGTCTCAGTGCTTATCGCCATTGCCTTTGTCATTACAAAAAGCGGCGCCATTGTTTAAATCATGAAAAAATTAATTTACTATATTAAAAAAGAACTTAAGAGTCATTTATCGGACTATCTTTTTTTGGTAACCGGCGCCATCTTTTTTATCATTTTTATTAATGTTTTTTCCAGCGAACGCATGCTTATGTTTATTGCTATTGTCACCTTCTCCTCTTTTTACATTATTTGGGGGATTTTCCACCACGCCAAAAACAAAACTCTTCATTTGAAAAATGTGCTAGAATATATTCTAGTAGCTTTTCTGATAATCTTTATCGTAAAAATTATTCTTTTATTATGAGAGGAGTTGTTTTGGCCGGTGGGCTGGCCACCAGGCTTTATCCATTGACTTTTGCCACCAACAAACATTTGCTTCCGGTTTATGATAAACCGATGATATTTTATCCAATACAAACATTGGTTAATGCTGGAATTACTGAAGTACTAGTGGTCGTCTCTGGTCCTCATGCCGGCCATTTTATCCAGGTGTTGAAAAACGGCAAGGAGTTTGGACTGACTCATTTGGAATATGCTTACCAGGAAAATTCTAAAGGAGGGATTGCTGACGCTTTAAGTCTGGCTAAAGATTTTGCCAAAGGAGAATCGATCGTCACTATACTTGGAGACAATACCACTGATGCTGATATTTCCCCGGCAATAAAAAAATTTAAAGACGGAGCGATGATTTTTTTGAAAAAAGTGCCTGACCCGCAAAGGTTTGGCGTACCGAGATTTGATCCTAAAAATCCGGAAAAAATTGCCGAAATTATTGAAAAACCACAACATCCCCCGTCGAAGTACGCCGTCACCGGTCTTTATATCTACGACAATCATGTGTTTGATTATATTAAAAAATGCGACCCTAATTTTAGCGGCCGAGGCGAGCTGGAAATTACAGAAATCAATAACTTTTACATAAAAAGGGAAAAACTTATCTGGTCCGTCCTTGACGGTTACTGGCTCGACGCCGGCACCATCAGAACCCTGCATCTAGCCAATATGTACTGGGCAAAAAAACGGGGCTTTGTCGAAAACAAATCCGTTAACAGTTGATATATTAAAATATGGATACCACTCAATTATTGCTGACTTTGGTTTTAACAATTACCGCGGTTATTTTTGTAATAATCGGCATCCAGCTTATTTTTCTTCTTAAGGAACTGCAAAAAACTTTAAAAAGTATTAATAGCATCACCCAGGGATTTGAGTCAATGGGTGTGGGATTGGAACACGGTATGGCTGAGATGGTTGGTTTTTTTA
>Ga0265296_1004517_pt1 | contig 12067 bp, 16 predicted proteins | sample MunlanPumphouse1_FD_189073 | JGI IMG/M metagenome (GOLD analysis project Ga0265296, IMG submission 189073) | Groundwater microbial communities from a municipal landfill in Southern Ontario, Canada - Pumphouse #1 | ecosystem: Environmental > Aquatic > Deep subsurface > Groundwater | place... | reverse complement strand
TAATACTGCTTGACCTAGACGAAGATGCACTGTTCAAAAGGAGATGCAAAAGCAAGGAAGAAAAATATCACGATAGAAGAGTTATGTGTCTTGAAATTGAATCGGGCAGGAACTATTTCAAAGAATATTGCCAAGATTTATTAATGGAAGGTACAAGAATATTAAATGTGGATTTGTGATACGACTGTTGAAATAATACTCCACAGAATCAAATGAAAGAAGAAAAAAATGAATGAATCACAACCTGAAACAATAAGAAAACAATTTGTAATTGTAAAAAGTCTTGTAGTTAATGAAAGGGGAGAGATACTCTTTGTAAGAAGGAATATGGAAGATCACAAGGAAGCCCACAACAAATGGGAATTCCCTGGTGGGAAAATAGAATTTGGAGAAACTCCCGAGGAAACTGCTGTGAGAGAAACAAAGGAAGAATCAGGGTATAAAGTTGAGGTTCAATCAATAATCCCCAAACTAATATCCTCAAAATGGGAGTCACAAAATCGGGCGTCCCAGCAGATATTAATAGGTTATATATGCAAGCTGATTGGTGGAGAAAGCACTCTGCCCGATCATGGCGTAAGCGAGATAAAATGGTTCAATTTAAGAGATGCACCAAAGAATTCGGAATGCCTTCCAGGAACGATAGATTTCTTAAATCTTTATAACCCGAGCAGAAAGAGCTGAAAATAAAAATGCTGCTTCATAATTTATTGAAAAATAATCCATCAGAAGTTTTTATATATCTAGAGAGAAGGATGAACAATGAAAACCATCCTGCGAATGTGGCTGAAAAGTATTCTGCCATGGGAAATTCAGAGAGTTTTGAGTTACCCTTTGTGCTCATGGATCCTGAAGAAATAGAAGTATTAAAAAGCTTTAGAAAGATTAAAAGAGTAGAGGAGATGATGATATAATGAATTTTAATCAAAAGTTTGAACCAAAAGATAACCAGATTATTCATGGAGCTGGACAGAGTTTTGACCAATTCAAAAAATATTGGATGGTTACTAAAAGTCACAGACCATTAGTTTACATGGCTTATAATAAAGTTGGAGAGATTGAAGAAAAATGAAAGAATATAAGGAGGGTTGGCAATGCTTTGTTGAAATTGAAGGCAATAAAGTAATTAAGAGACTTAAAACAAAAGAAGAAGTATCTAAAAAAGTAAAGGAATATTTAATGTTTAAGAATTCTTTAGAATTGTTAGAAGAAAGAACTGAGAAGGTTTATTCAGCTATAAAAAACTCATTGGAAGTTGTAAAAGAATCTGGAATTCCAAAAGTTTATTTGGCAAATGCGGAAATTAACAACAATATAATTAAGCAAGATAAAGTAGTTCCGATAGGAGATAAAATAAGTGGATTATTAAATGAAAACAGGAGAGAAGAGGCTGAAAAATTAATTATAACCTTGGCAAGTTTTATTCTTGAATTGTGGAGATATAAGATTCATGAATATAATTATAAGTTTTATTCTAATTATGGTCTTGACAATAATGGAAATATTGTATTAATCGATTTTTTAGAAATAACAAACGATAAAGAAAAAGTAAGAAGGCACATTATAAGCAAAAAATGGGATAATCCTGAAAGGTATTTACATAAAATAGATATAGAAATAGCAAACCTTTTTGTAAGAATATTAAATAAAAATCTAACTTTAGATAATTTAGAGAAGAACTGGGGGGGAAAATGCTCAAATTAATACTAATTCGTCATGCCGAATCGATTGCGAATGCGCGAGGTATTAAGCAAGGACAAAAGATAGATGAACCGCTTAGTGAAATTGGTAAGATACAGGCAATAAAAACTGCTGAATCTTTAAGAGAAGAAAAAATTGAAGTTATTATTTCATCGGATTTAAAAAGGGCATTGCATACTGCCGAGGAGATTTCCAAAGTTTTCGGGAAAAAAATAATTGCAGATAAGAGATTAAGAGAAATGGATCATGATAATGAAAAGAATGAAGAATTGGTTAGAAGATGCAAAGATTTTCTTGAAGAGATAAAAAAGTATAAAGGAACAGTTGTTGTAGTCGGACACGGGGGAGTAAATAAAACTATTTTAGCAATTTCAACAGGAGACAGAGAGAAAGGTGCGGAAATTTTTAACAACGTTAAACAATACAATGCATGTATTAACACACTTTTTTATAAAAACAAAGAGTGGATAATAGAAGCAATTAATGACGTTTCTCATTTAAATGACTCTGAAATCACCAAACAAAAACAGAATTAAATAGCTCCAGCCTCAAGAATCTCAAATAAATTCTTCTTAGAGTCTATCCTTACGTTTACTCCTAAGGGTATTGTAATCATTGGATCGCTATGTCCAATATCCACACCGAAAAGAATTGGAAACTTATATTCGCTTGTACGTTCTAATAACTTTTTCTTTAACATTTCTGTATCTTCTTCAGAATATTTAAACGGTCTTCCAAAAATAAGTCCTTTAATTTCTTTGAATATTCTGGTTAAGTTAAGATGTTCAAGATACCAATCGGCGTATGCTAGTGGTTCTCCCTTATCAAACTCTTGCCCTTCTGGAATTTCCAAAAATAATATTTTATTCTTATAATTCGGCCAATATTCCGTTCCAGCCAATTGCGCAATAGAAGGTAAACATCCCCCCATAATCTCTCCTTCGGCCATTCCTTCTCTTAACCACTCATATCCCTTATTCTCTTTTAGATTTCTTGGACGTTCTAAATCTTTCTTCTTTCCCCAATCTAAGACTTCATCAGTCCACTCTTTAGAAGGAATTACGTTCCCTATTGGTTTATCTGATGCGACTGCTTTAAAAAAATAATCCAACGTATACTGCAACGGCTTTGGATGCTCTGCAAACTGGGTCATTGCACACGGACCATAGAACGTCACTAACCCCACTTTTACATAAAAAGCATAATGCAAATTAGAAATATCAGAATAGCCACAAAATATTTTAGGATTCTCTTTTATCAATTCATAATTAAGATATTTGAATGTTTGATTTGCTACTGTACCCCCAATAAGACAAATAATTGCCTTCACTTCTGTATCTTTAAATGCGTCCATAATATCTTTTGCTCTTTCCTGCGCAGGAGCAGACTCCCAACCATTGTTTTTTCTCGTAGCAGAAAACTCTTTTACTTTATACCCCTGAGACTCCAGGAACTTAATCGCATTATCCAACCTGTGAGGAAATAACCCTGCCAATCCAGCAGAAGGAGCAATAATTGCTATTGTATCTCCCTTCTTTAACATCGGCGGTTTAATTAGCATAGCCTTTGAATTAAGTTAAAGTATAAATAGCTTTTTATCATTCGTACTTATTAAGCTGAAGTGGGTGGGGGGTATCTATTTTTATACGTGTTGTAAAGGGGTTTTACGGTGGTTTTAAGTGGGGAGAATTTTTTAGTTTTTTTCCTGTTTTGGAGGAATTTTTGTTTTGGCTTTAAAACAGAGTTTATGCTGCTTTAAGCAGATCTATATCCTAGAGAATATAATTGAGCTTAATAAGTACGGTTATAGAAGCTTTTTTAAACCTCTTTAGAATCTTTATATAATAACGATGGTAAAATTATTTTTAGTGCGTCACGGAGAATCCATTGAGGCAGAGCCTGAGCAAATACTCTCTAAAAAGGGCAAACAACAAGCAAAAGATGTTGCAAAAAGGCTTGAGCAGTTGCGAATAACGAAGGTATATGTAAGCAGTGCACAGCGCACTCTGGAAACGTATGAAGTGTATAAAAAAATGAAGCCTCATGTTCCTGTGGTGATATCTGATAAGCTAAGAGAAGTATATCGTACGTTGATTGGCGGTCCTGAACGTGAGGGTACACCTCCTGATCGTAAGAAGAAAGATATGCAACGTGCAGATGCCATTTTAAAAGAGATTATTAATGATGCTCAAGAAGATGATGCTATCCTTTTATTTATTCATGGAAATTTAATTCGATACATTATTGCTCATTTCTTACAAATAAGTAAAGTTAACTTGTGGGAAGAATTAGAGATTCATGATGCATCAATCTCACTAATAGACATCACTAACAACAAACCACAAGTACGTTTAATTAACTCCATCGAACATCTAGGTAAAGAAGAAGTTGAAGAATTCTATAATACTTATTCAAAGACAGAGTATCTTTCTTAAGAAAGAAGTGTGATTAAGGCTTTTGAAGGAGAATCATTAAATCGGTTAATTACTCGTGTTCGTGCTTGTTTTCCCATTCTTGTTCTTAATTCTGAAGACTTGTATAATTCAATCATTTTCCCTTCTAATTCTGTTCTGGATTTTGGGTTGATAAGATAGCCTGTTGTTCCATTAGCTATTGCTTCCACAACTCCTCCGCTATTCCCCCCTATTACAGGTATTTGATGCATACCTGCTTCAAGAAAGACAATACCAAATCCTTCTACATCATTAGGTGGAATAAATTCTGTTGGTAAAACAAAAATATCTGCAGCGCCATAATGCTTTGCTAAAGTCACATCATCAACTTGATCATGAACGTGTACTCTTTCTTCAAGGTTACGAACCCCTATGGTTTCTTTGATATGTGATTTATTCGGACCGTCACCTACAATGGCATAATGAAGGTTAGGCAAAGCCACTTGCAGACGATGAAAAATCTCAATAACTCTATGTTGGCCTTTTCTGTCTATGAGACGTCCTACAGAAAGTGCAACAAAATCACTCGGAGCATAGCCAAGCGCTATTTTACAAGCTGTTTTATTTTGTAATGATGACGTGCTTAAAGAAGGTGGAAGTATATAGGATCTTATATGAATCCCTTGGTGTACAAATACATTCTGCGTGAATTGGCTAATACAAAAAACATGATCTGCACTTTGTAATACTATTTTGTAAAATGGGGCTTCGTCTTGTGTGTAACCTTGATGTGCCCCTGTTGAAGAGCTGTTTTTACTGACAATAGCATTATCAATGAATGCTTCTTTTGCATGAGTAATAATTCCTGTTCGTGCAGAAGATTTATATTTTTTATAGTCTCGGCCCGCTTCTGGATGTGAGCGGAGATAACCAAAAAGTACTATGTCTGTGTTTGTCTGTCTTAAGATATCAACAATATTACGGTTTGTTTGTCTTCTCGAAGGAGTTTCATGTTCAAAAGGGAAAAAATCTGTTCTATATACCTCAAATGGTAAACTTTGATAATCCGTTGCTTGACCAATATTATTTGGGACGATAACTTGAAAACGCTCATTTGCAAAGTATTTTCTATAAATCTGCATTAAGTAACTTGCTATGCCTCCTTTCATAGGATGAAAATCCTGTGTTATAAGCGTAACACTTTTTGCCATGGTGTTATTTGAATACTTCCCGAAATTGTTCTAAGGATATTTGTGCCTCTCTTGAATGTCCCCGCCGATGACGATCGTATGCCTGGATTAAAAAGAAAAAACCTTTACCAAAACGTAATTCTTCTCGGCTTAAAGGTGGTCTTTTTTGAAAATATTGATCAAGATAAGTTGCTTGTTCTGTTTCATTATGACAAACTCGAAGAAGGGGTCTTGCTAAATCAAAGGCGATAGGCCCTTCTAATACGTGTTCCAAATCAATAGTAACGAGTCTTTGTTTCGTCTTAACAATATTGCTCGGTGAATAGTCTCCATGAATCAGTCCATAAGCAGAAAATTGAGGGATGGGTAACTCATTTTTTCCCATTAACTGATGCTGTAAAATATATGTACGAACACGATCAAGTTTTTCGGTCCAACAATCTAGGTTATAATTATCTACTTGGTGGAATGTTGCTTGAAGTTGTGCAACAGCAGAAATCTTTATTGTAGGTAAAGTATCTAATGTCCTCCCATCAATAAATGTAGTCACAAACCCTCCTTCAAGTATCCCTACGATGGGTGAGGAAATTATTCCTGATCTATTTTTCTCGTCGAGTTTTTGTTTATATCGTGCTATATTTGAGGTTCTATCAGTAGGATGATAGACAAACGTTCCATCTGCTGTTGTAAATAATAATGGACTGTGTCTTGTTCCTGCTTTCCATCCTGTATTAATAATTTGGTAACGAGATATCTCTCCAAAAATTCTTGACAATGTCGATATCGTTTTTTTTACATTGTTTACGTTCATTTGAACAATCCTTGGTATATCTGAAATATAATCTTCCAATCGAAGAATGTCTCTGCTCGTGTTCTTCCTTTTGTTCCCATAGCAAGTCGTGTTGCAGGATTATGAATAAGTTCAACAAGCCTGTTAGCTGCTGTTACATAATCTCTTTCAGGCACTAAGAACCCTGTTTCACCATCTTGCAGTATTTCAGGGACGCCACCTACTCGAGAAGCGACAATGGGCAGACCTGAAGCAGATGCTTCGCAAAGACATCTCCCCATAGTTTCCGTGTGAATGTAAGATGAACCTCGTTCATGTTTTTCTAAGTGGATAGGCATATGTAAAAAAATATCTGCTGTCCTGAAATGAGTAGGCATATCTTCTATTCTTCGTGCGCCAAGTAAATGTACATTATTCAGTCTACGTTCAGCCACTATTCTTTCTATAGTTCCTCGTTCTGGACCATCGCCTAAAATATAATATTGAAAATGGGCACCTTGTCTCGTTGCTTGTTCTACTGCTTGGAGCGAATATTCCCAACCTTTAAAAGCAACAAGTCGTGCAGCTGTTAATATGCTAACTGTTTCTTTTAAAGATGTTGTGGCTGGATGAAAAGTATTGCAGTCAACACCCCCAATAACTTTAACAAGTTTGTCAGAATTCACACCGACTGATATTGTTCTATGATAAGAGTATTGGCTATTGACTATAAAGTAATCTACGTATTTGTTTACTAAGTCTACAACTCTTGCTCGTGAGGCTTCTAAACTTCTTGTAGTATCTGTTTCATCGCCAATCCATCCAGCCATGATGTCATTTCCACCTGATCGAACAATAACTCGTGTTTGTGGGTATATTTGCTTGATAAGCGCGAGCGAAGGTAGCCATGTCGGACTGTTTAAATAGAAAATAGTATTGTTAGGATCTTGGTCTGTAAGAATAATTTCTGCATCTTTCTCAAAATTACCACTTAATGACCTGTTTACCAATACTTCTAGATCATTATTTGTAGGCGCTTGTTCTGGTCCAAGTAAACTGTCACATGGAGCAGGAACGCCGTCAGTGACTAAATCCTTAACAAATATCTTGCTTATAGGAAACTCTTGATGTCCAGCAAATGCACGAGCGAATTCATATGCATGTGTTTCCATACCACCAATATGACTAGAGAATTTTGGTGAAATAAAACAAATTTGTTTAACCATTAAAACTCACCTCGTTCACGAAGAATGTCGTCAACAGATACATCTCTTTTGATATCTTCTTTTATCTTTTGTTCTAAATCAGCAACCTCAACACATCGTGTAAGAACCTCATTTTCAATTGTTCGAGGAATAACAACAACAGCATCATAATCGCCAAACAATAAATCTCCTGGTTTAATAGTACATTCTCCAATATTGACTGAGATGTCTAATTTATCAACAATGCCTCTCTTTTTAATATCTCGAGCATAGTTGGTTCGTGCAAAGACAGGATAGCACATAGCGATGGTTTCAACAGCATCTCTTGTACAACCATCGATAATTGTTCCATCAACGCCTCTATGTTGCGCTAATGTTGCCATAAGCTCACCAAAGAATGCCATTTCTTTGAACCCGTTTCCAATGACAAGAACCTCTCCCTTGTTTAATTGCTCAAGAAAATAGAGTCCCTTATAAACATCCCTATGGTCTTCGCCATCAGTAATTGGTTTAAGAGATATGGTTCTTGCTCGCCCAAATAAACGTGCTTTGACAAAATTTGGTTTAATCTCTGAAGGGAGTAATTGTTGCGTGTATCCCATTTCATCTAAAACATCAGAGATGATTGCTGAAGAGATAAACGATTTATAGTCTACCATAAAGTTCACCCTGTTGGAGTCCACGAATAACTAGTTCTGCAAATGCAAAATCTTCTTCAGTATTGATGTCAATGCTTTCTATTAGCGGAATTGGAAGAATATGTGGGGTTTTTCCAATACGTGATTTACCACTAAGGAGAGTTGCCTTTCTGATAGCATATAGACTCATAGTTTCTATAATCGTTGCAGGAAGGTCAACACTATTGGGAATGTGCATTGGATTATAGTTTCTTGGTGTACTATCTGCATTCCAGAGGTACATCTTTTCTCTTCTTGCAGCAAAAACACTATCGTGCTCTTTTTTTACTATCAAACGAAATACTGCTTCATCGATAGTGCTTTGTGAGAGGAATGGTGCTGTAGGAAGTACCTGCACATAGATATCAGCATCAGGAACTTGTCTTGCCTCATACAAAAACAATTGGTTACCATCAGTGCGATTAGATGCAAGACTTTCTGGTCGATGTAGTTCCTTATGTCTTCGTCCACTTGCAAGGTCAAATACGGCTTGTGCTTCACTGTCTAAGTAAATTTCTTGAATCGTGTGGCATGTAAGTAATGTATCTAAGACGTGAAGGAATAAGGATTTATCACCCAGTTTTCTTATATTTTTATTTGTAACTCGCGTGCTTGTTCCTTTTGCTGGTACAAAAGCTACAACATGTTGTTTTGGCGCAATTTTTTCTAATAGGTCTTCTTGTACAAACACTTCTAATGAACTTGTTATATCATTAACAACGTGTCGTCCTGCTTGTTCAAATTGTCGTTGTGCTTCTTGCATATATCTTACAATAAGAGCACGATATTCTGGATGTCCGGGCAAACCCTTTTGGATAATGTGACTTTGTGTTTTGGGAAATATTAAATTTGGAAAGTTAGGATTTCGATGAATTTCATAAGAGTGACCATCTTTTCCCCAATCATGGTTGGTGCTCATGTCCATTCCAATAACATTTACTCTATCAAAGCCCAGAAAGTAAGCAAATTGTAACGCGTCATATGCTACTGTTTTTCCTCGCCAAAATCCTTCTCGCAAAGGGTTTTGTGCAAAGCGAATAATTCCTTGTGGATGATGTGGTGGTACAAAGTAGGTTCGTTCATCGATTAATTCTTGAGGAAATGTTTTACAAGCTCCAGCAATAATAATTTTTGTAGTTGGTGTGCCCCGTAATATTCGTGCATACACATCTTTGAATTGTGGAATAACATCTTTGTCAGCAATAATGTTAAAGGTAGGAGTTACTCCAGATTGTCCTAATGTAAGTGGACTGAGATTAAGACCGATAGTTATTTCATTTTTTAATGCTGAGAGGTCTCTATAGGCTAAACTCGGACCAGTTCCTACAATAAACCCTTGTTCTCCCCTGTGCTGATTTTTCAAGCCAAGAATGGCTTCAAGACTTTTTGTAACCATTATCGAATAGTTATTTTATAGTATATAACCGTTTTGTTTTTCTTGCTGTGTTGCATAAATCTCTGGTGTTGGTTAGGCTTATAGGAATTGGTTTGCTAAGATCTTGGTCTTAGCATAGTTTTTCATCTTTTCATATGCCCAGAATCGTCTTTTTATTTCTTTGCACATGTTTTTGACTGTTTTAGTAAGGGGTTTCTCTCCGAATATGCGTTTTACTGCTGAAAAGATACCTTTGGTTCCGAGCCATCGGAGACCATAACTTTTTTCTCTTGCCCAATCTTTCCAATCTTGATTCTGGTAATCAAATACTTCTCTGAGTCTTCGCATACTTCCATTAGCATTTTTCGAAGCGTTATCTCTGGGAGGAATTGCACTTTCTGTTCCATGTTGTTCAAGAATGTATCTATGATTGCCGTCTCTATGCTCAACAAGCAATTGATTTAATAAAAGATAAGTATCCTGAAAGGGAAGAATTGCTCATTACCTAGGCGGAAAGCAATCGGAGATATTCATGCTTCTAAAAAAATAATTTCACTTCCTGGAATGAAAATCATCACCGCCGGCTCTATCCTCTCTAAAAAACTAGGCAATCAACTTCTTACAGTACACCTACAACCCCAATCCGGCTCCTGCTTTAACAACGAAATTAAATTTGTTGAAGAACCCTCAAACCTTTCTTCCCATTACGACATAACTTATCCAATCAAACACGTTACTCCCTGCTCTTTTTTAAAAAATAATTAACTAGGTAGATTTAGGGGATCCTAAAGTTGATCAGGTCTACTCCCGTCTAAGATAGTTATATAAATAAATCTTAATTTCTTTATTTTAAGATGAAAGTAAAAATCGTTGAGCTTTTTGAGAGAGTTCAAAAAATTCCTTATCAGGTGTGTAAGTTTGAAGAAGAAACGCTAAACGAAACATTAGAAGCTCGCTAGATTTCTGGCGAAGTTATCTTTAAGTCCTTGATTATAGTTTGTAGTGATTAGTCAAAAGGATGATCTACTAAATGCTCAAAGGACATTTGTTCTGGAATTATTCCAATTGATTTTCCATATTCTCTTGCTCTGTTTAATTCTGGATCTTTTTTTCTAAAATTAAACATTGCCCCCCTGAAAACAACATACATTTCTCCGCCGTTACATAAATGTGTATAAAATGCGGGTTTGATAACATGTAGTGCCCTATCTAAATAATTTTGTCTATCGGAATCTTGAACCTCTACTTTATGAAATACCATAACTCTATCTTCATTTTCCAGTTTAAACTGGCTTGTATCAACTATCTTCGTCATACCGAGTAAACTTTGGTCTTCTAGACTTTCTTCGAGTAAAACTCCTTGCCATACCATGTTTTTGTTATCCATGTTGTGTTTAAAAATTTTTCCCTTACTGCATTATAATACATATGGGCAGTGATTTAAATTGAAATCTCTTATTTGTTGTGTTCCTTGATGCTCTAAGTTTTTTGCGTCTGCAAAAATGCTTTTCAGTTTTCTGTGTACATATTTTCCTTCTCTTCCAAAGCTTTTAGCAAGTACTTTGGTTTCGATGCTCTGCCTATCGATATCTTTATTCGTACAAATGAAATGAGAGCAAGTGGAGGATTAACACCTCTTCTTACCTCCCAGAACGCTCAGTGGTATGTCCCAGTTTCTCCCGGTATTATCTCCTTGTCAGATCACGCCCTCAAATTAATTCTACACAACTATTTGTTTAATCGACAATTGTCTGGAGGCAAGCATGAACATACTCCAATCAGCGAAGAAGAATCCAGTGAAGTATCTAGATTTTATGAACAATCAAAGAATGATATTTTGGGTGTAGGAAGAAAGGTGGGAGATATGTGGATATACCAACCTAAACGTTAATTTCTTTTCATCTTATCTTTACTTTTCACCTACGATCACTACAAAGGCTTCTCCCACCTTCAAATCCTTCTTTTTCTCCATATACACTTTTAATTTCTTACTTTCCTCTTCAGTCCAATTAACTCCTTCTTCGTATCCTAATTCAATCTTGAACTTTTCTTCTAATTTAGCATAACTTGGAAAATCATAGTATGTTGTAACAATCTCTTCTTTCAAATTTCCAAATTGACTGTAGAGCTTTTCCTTTAATTCTGCCTGCTTCTCCTTTATTTTAGAAGGCTTTAGCTTTAATTTATTTAAAATCGCAATATACTCTGAATCGGCATAGGCCTCTAAGATGACTATTCTTCCTTTTGGCTTTAACATTGCATATAACTTTTTTACTATTTTTTCTTTATCTGCTGCATAATGCAATCCAGCCCAACTTACAAGAATTCCATCAAACTCATTCTCTTTATACTTTAACTTTGTAACATCTCCTTCTTCAATTGTCACATTCTTTAATCTACTTAACTTCTCTTTTGTATATCTCACTGCAGAACCATTGTTATCAATAGCTACAACCTCTTTCGCAACTTTGCCTACCTCTTTTGTAATTCTTCCAGTTCCACAACCAACTTCTAAAATTCTCTTTCCTTTTGGATCTAACTCCTTTACAATTTTCTTAAACTCTCTCTTCTCAGGATCATAATACTCAGTATACCAATCATCTAACTTTTTCATAATCTCTTCATTAATCTCTGCTAAAATACGCGTCGTAATTATCTCTGCTTCCTTTTCATTAAACATTTTTAATAAACTTCCTGTTACTGATTTTAGAAATACATTCTGCTCGATGTGATAAGAAGAAGAAGCCCGTATCAAAA
>Ga0265296_1004516_pt1 | contig 12071 bp, 10 predicted proteins | sample MunlanPumphouse1_FD_189073 | JGI IMG/M metagenome (GOLD analysis project Ga0265296, IMG submission 189073) | Groundwater microbial communities from a municipal landfill in Southern Ontario, Canada - Pumphouse #1 | ecosystem: Environmental > Aquatic > Deep subsurface > Groundwater | place... | reverse complement strand
TCATTATCAAGGCGTCGTATGACCTGACAAAACGCTCGGTCTCAGGGATTATGGATGTAAAACTTTCAGACAGGGAAGAGAATATCATCAAGTCCATAATAGCCGAACATTATTCCGAATTTGCCGAATACCACGACCTCCGCACAAGGATGTCGGGCGCTGAAAGATATGTGGATTTGCATCTTGTTGTGCCAAAAAACCAGCTTGTTGCGGATGCGCATGAATTCTGCGACCATCTTGAAAAAGATATAAAGGAGAAAATCCCGAATCTATCAATACTGATTCACATCGAACCCTGCGAGACGGATTGCGAAATATGCAGGAAACTGGATGTATGTAAAGTTCCTGGCAATTCTGATTAAGGATGAAGTTTTGGGAGTATTGCCGTTTTTCTAAAATCCCGTGGAAAAAAACCGCAAAACTGAGCCGCCTTCCAGCCGACCCCGCAAGCGGCAGGGCGATAATATCAAAGAGAAGTAATGCTTAAATAGTATAATCTAAATTAGTATAAACGTGATTATACAAACTTTCAAAGACAGGAACAAAGAGCTTAAAGAGCTGCACGAAGCGCTAAAAACAGACCGATTTGAGTTCATAATCATATACGGCAGGCGGAGAATAGGGAAGACCGAGCTAATCCTCAAAGCAACAGAAGACAGGAAAAGAATATACTATCTTGCAGTCGGCGAAAAGAACCTTGAGCGATTCTATTCAGTCTGTATGAGGCATTATCCTGAAGTCTCAAAGCTGAAACCCGACTGGGAAGTTCTATTTGACTTCCTGAAAGACAGGGTGGACGCTGTAATCATCGATGAATTCCAGAACCTCATTCAGGAAGATGAGCGCGTGCTTAACCTCTTTCAGGTTATCGTCGATATTACGCTTAAGAACTCAAAATTGAAACTGTTCCTGCTCGGCTCCTCTGTCTCCGTGATGACCTCGAAGGTTCTCGATTACAGAAGCCCGCTTTACGGAAGAAGGACAGGTTCGATGGAGCTTAAGCCCGTTTCTTTTTTTGAGCTAAAGCAATTTTTCCCGGAATACGGATTTGAAGAGCTTGTTGAGCTTTACGGTTTTGCAGACGGCATCCCGTTCTATTTAGTAAAAGTGAACAAACAGTTATGGAACTGGCTTGCAGATGAATTGAAAAAAGAAAGCGGTTTTCTGAGGGATGAAATTGATTTCCTGATGAGGTATGAGTTCGAGCACTCAAGCACGTATAAGCTTGTTCTTGAAGCCATCGCAAACGGCATGACTAAGCTTAACGAGATAAAGGATTTCATCAAAGTAAAAAGAACGGACATAAGCCCGTATCTTAGAAATCTGATACAGGTGGGAATGATCAAAAGGCTCGTTCCTGTCACAGAAAATCCAGCCTCAAGGCTTGGCAGGTATTACCTCTCTGACAATTTTCTGAAATTCTGGTTCAGGCATATATATCCAAACCTGAGTTCTATCGAGGAAGGGGTATTTGATACGGCAATTATCAAAAACGATTACAGCACTTATCTTGGGCACGTATTTGAGGATGTGGCAAGGCAGTTTTTGGTAATGGAAAAGGATAATGTTTTCAATTTTACAAAAATCGGCAAATGGTGGTACAAGGATAAAGAAATTGATATTGTGGCTATGAATGATGCGACGAAGGAGATTCTTTTTGCAGAGTGCAAGTGGAGCGAGAATGTGGATGCGGGAAAAGTTTTGAGAGAACTCAAAGAGAAGGCTGAGCATGTCAGGTGGAATAATGATAAGAGGAAGGAATATTATGCGGTTTTTGCAAAATCGTTCAAAAAAATGATTGGTGAACCCGACGTAATGCTGTTCGACCTTAAGGATATGGAGATGGCAGTGAAGTAGCCTATCAGCTATTGTTCATTTTGAAGCATACTGAAATATTCATAGCGTTTATATCCGCGTTCATAAACCGAGGCTTCGGTTTACGCAGTGTTGGGGTATGCGAAGCATACCCCTAATTTGATAAAACTTTCATAAGTTTGTTCATCTGCGGTTAATATCAAAGCATCTTCCCAAGCGCTTCTCTTGCCGACATCCCGACTGTTATGCCCAGCTTCTTCGCAGCCTCGGAAACATCCACAGCTTTTGCATTCAAAACATCCTCGAAGCTTTTTACGCCCGTAACCCTGACAGCAACATCACCCAGTTTATTCGCCACGTCCATATTGAGATAACCGCACATCACAAATCCTTTTGCCGCCCTGATTACAAGCAGGGGAGCATGTTCCATATCCATCTTCAGTCCAAGCGCGCTGCCGTTTTCAAGTTTAATCTGTTCAACAAGCATGAATTCTACGTAGCGCTACCGATAGAAATATTTTATCATGGCGCCAAATACGGGGATTATACATGGAAGAACTCAATAAAAACTTGAAAATTGCTATTTTCCTGACGACTATAATTTTTTTCATGGAATTCGCCGGCGGGATAATAACCAACAGCCTTGCCCTTCTTTCAGACTCGGCGCATGTGTTTATGGATGTTGTAGCATTAGTTCTTTCATACGGCGCTATAAGAATATCAGCCCGCCCGTCCAACAGGAACGTGACCTTCGGCTACCACAGGTTTGAGATTTTCGCCGCGTTGATAAACGGGATAACGATTATCGGGATTTCGTTTTTTATATTTTATGAAGCTTATGGCAGGATACTAACCCCTCCTGCTGTAAAAGGCACGGAAGTTTTGATTATTGCAACCATTGGCTTAATTGTCAATACATGGGTGGCTTTAAAATTGCACGGGCATCATGACCTCAATATCCGCGGCGCCTATCTTCATGTCATCGGCGATGTCCTTGCGTCCGTAGCAGTGATAGCGGGCGCAGTCGTTATCATTTTTACAGGGAACTACATAATAGACCCGCTGCTTAGCATTTTAATAGGCATGATGCTGTTGTACGGCGCATTCAGGCTTGTTTTCGGTTCTGCCCGGATTCTCCTTGAATTTGCGCCAAAGCATGTTGATGCGGACAAGCTCTCCGGTGTTATGATGCAAATCGAAGGGGTTAAAGGGGTGCATGATATCCATATATGGAGTATCTGTTCCAATATCCACGCAATGAGCGCCCACGTTCTCGTTGACAGAATCCACGTCCAGCAAACAGAAGTCCTGATAAGTAAAATTAATGGGATAGTTAAGGAAAGATTCATGATAGTGCATACCACCCTGCAATTTGAATGCGCCGAATGCGCGCCCGTGGAAATCGGGCACGAGAGTTAGTTCCCGTATCCCCGTATTTAAATACGGGGTCTAATTCGGGGTCTTTCAGGGTATTTTTACTTTTTCCCGCTCATGATTTTTCCCAGTCCCAGCAAGAGCTCTTCCACTTTAGTCTTCATTGATTTTTGTGGTTCCTCAGGTCTTTGGGCTGTTACCGCGGCTGCTTTTTCCGGTTTTGGCGTGGGTTTTATCTCTTTTATCCCAGGTTTTGCCTTTTTCTGAGCGGGTTTTTCCTCTCTTAAAAGATACCAGGATAATATCTCGCTATAAGCCGCGATTCCGATAAGCGCAGACCAGATTGAAAGCAGGATATGGATATTCTGTATATATAATCCCCCAAATGAGAATTGCTGTATCGAAAAGAATTGTATTGCCTTATCGGGCAGTAAAAAGACAGAAACCACAGGCACAAGTACCAGCAAAAAGGCTGAAAGTACGGGGGAGACGAATATCAGCACCATCAAAATTAAAATAACGTATATTAAAAATATTATAATTGAAAAAAAATCCATGGTTATTTCCTCCTTTTAAATTTAGCAAATAAATATGCCGCAAAAGTCACGCCGGCGATAATTCCTCCAATTGCAATGAATGATAAAATCATAAACGATATTAACCCATATGGCTCTGTTTTTAAGGCAGGCGTTGATACACTCTCCTTTTTCTTAGTGTTAGCATTAATGCTTTTCGCTTCGGGTTCAACGACATTGGATTGCACCTGTCTTGTAACGCCGCGCATATCGCGATAAGTCCCGCTTGCGTCGGGGAGTACGTTAACAATACCCTGCAAAGAGTATGTGATAGCGGCGCTTTCACCGCCCTCAACAAAACCCGACCATGTTGTTTTCCCATAGACCGCAGGATACCCGGGAGGTATATTATCTGATACACTTACGTTCGCTTTCCTGTCACCGATATTACTTATAACGAGTTTCACATCAGTTAGGCTTTTGTTGGTAACTGCTGTTTTTGTAATGCTGATATAGGGCATATGCACGGTCATTACCATTTCTTTGGATAGGGTCGAGTATATTTTCCATTTTACTATGGTTGGGGGGAAGGTATATTTCCCGGGTTTTTGCGGCGAAACCTGATAGGTAATGTTTGTTGAGTTTCCGGGTTCAATTCCGATTCTCCAGCTAAGCGGTTTTAAGTTAAACTCTTCAGGTACTGTCTCGTAAACACTGACGTTTTCCATAGTTGTTCCGGAATTGTACACCTGTAACGTCACATTTACATTTTCTTCGTCTGTCTCCTCTGGAACTCGTTTTGTGATTGAGACGACAGGCGTGGTATTTATAACCTTAATCACGTTCACAATGTATTTATTGTTTAGATAATCGCGTGTCTCTATATTTGCATTGATGCTAATCGTAGACCTTTCCGGCAGGCTGGTGATATGGGATTGAAAAGATTTCGTGCCTGTAACACCAGTTATCGAGAACCTATCAGGTTTTATCTCAGTAAGCGGGTTGCTCTCTACATTTATACCAACAATATTCTGGACATCATCACTTGTGATATTTATTGTGACCAGCACATTTTCATCGGGAAAGTATTCATCCTTATCTGTTGACATCTCTGCATTAATCGCAGGAGCCTTATTCGTAAAAAATTCAAGCTCTACAAAGCCTGTTCTATTTATTTCTCTAACAGCGATTCTGAGGAGCCCATAGTCTTTAAAATCATCCTTAGAAAACACACCGGCTTGCTCCGCGCTTTTATTTGATATTACCAGGTTTACCGAGTCGCTGCCGAACGTATCAATACGGAGTGAATAATCTTCAATCGTGTAGGTTTCACCCCATTTCAATAGTGTTCTGGATAATGGTCTAAAGACGTCTTTTGTTTCAAGTTTACTCATTGAAATCCATGAATAATCCCCATATATCCCGAGCAGGGTTATCATGATATTATCGTATTTTTTAAACTCGTTAACATTAAACTCTCTTGTTTCTACCAGAGCATTGTTTTTGTAAATGCTTACGTCAGCTCTTGTATTATCCAGGGTTTTTGATATTACTAAATAATTTTCAAATGATAAAGATTGGTTGGATTTAATAAATCCTGATTGTTTGGCAGCCCAGACATCAGCAGTGCTGGCAGAGGCAACAGGGAGGAAACATATTATTATGAAACATATTACAATTTTTATGTTCATTATACTTATAATTGAATTCTATTGGTTTAAACTTTTCTTGCGGAGGGGGGATAAAAATCCGATAGAGTATATATACATCAAGGAAATATATAATAAGTCTACTAAATGATAAAACCAATACTATTATTACTCATGATGATAATAATAACCCATTTACCGGGATATAATGGTTAAGGAGAAAGGTATGTTTAAAGACTTAGCGGGAAAATTTGAGTTAGCAATACCCGAAGGGTCTCTTATTAAAAAACTTGAGAGGATTAAAAAAACTTCAGCTATTCCTGATACAAAGGGTGTCCTGTTACCTGAGATAATAGAACAGCTCAGGGAGGAATTTAAAAAAACCCCTGAAGAGCTGAATAAAAAAATCGAAGACATCGTTAATTCAAAAATTGAGCAAATAAAAACCGCCTCAGAGGGAGTAAAAAACCTTGAAATCCAGATCAGCAAGATAGAACAAATCGCTTCATCCGGAAAAAAGAGTACTGAGGATTTTAAAGGAAGGCTGGATAAAATGGATGAAACAGTCCTGGAATTATTATCGTTATATGAAGTCGTTTCAAGCACCGTGAACCCTTTCCTTGATAATAAAACAGCTCCTGTAGCTGAAAAGATGGCAGATCTTGAGAGAAAGGTGGAAGAACTGAGCATGAAAGCCCCTGAGATGCCATCAAATCTCACACAGGATATTGATAATAAATTTAAAATTTTTGAAAACAATATGGAAGAACTGAAAAAGACAGTCGGTTCAACAGGTTTAAGCGAAGATGCTTTAGTTGAAAAGGTTACAGGGCAGGTTTTAGAACGCATAAAACCAACCGGACAGGTACTAAAGTCCGTGGTCTCTCCCCCCTCCCAGAAACCTCAGGCATCTACGCAAAAACATGAAGAAGCGCCTCAATATTGTGAGAATCAAGGCGTAAAACTGCCTTTTCTGGATAACAGTCCCGAATCGTCCATTATTCTCTTGAACTGGATCCAATTCCTCCTGGAAAAAGTAGGACGGAATAACTTAACTGATATACTTGAATATTATGTTGATATTAGCTGGATAAGTGAAGAGGTTAGTTCAGTGATGATGGACTATGCGTGGGGGATAGATTATTATGTGGAAAGACCGACATGGAAACTCCTGCCTGAGGACCATACGAAATCCCTTATGTTTATTGAACAGTTAAGAGGCAAAAAGATAGATAAGAACCTGATTTCAAAACTCGAGAGAAATCTTGACAAAATCATCCGCAGCAGTGAAATCTTTGTTACTTAATTTTTCTTCTTTTTTCTTCCGTATGTGTAGAACAGCAGGATAGTTAAAAGAGCGCTGCCTGCTATTGATACAATTGCAAGACCTTGCTGTGAGTTTTTGTATGCGTATATTGAAATCAGCGTGCCCAGGGACATTGCCACAGGCATTAACATGCTTAGCGTTGTAAATTCTTTTGATACCATTTTTACCACCGTCAAATCAGGCGAGTAATTGCAGCAAACGAAACTTCTGCCGCAATCGCAGAAAGCCATACCATGCCTACAAAGTGAATGTATGAATTGAAAAGACTGCCTCCATCCACAGCCCTTAACATAAGGGCGGATAGCAGTGAGTGCCCTACCATCATACTCATGAGCAATAGTGCAAGGAAATTTATATCGACCACACTGCCAAGCGACAGTATCGATGCCATGCCACCGGGCATTTCCATAGCTGAAAAGATATCGATAAGCATCTTGACAATCCCGAGTGTAAGAAACATGGTGAAAGCAATTCCGCCTGTCAGCCCGTAAACTTCACCAACAAGACTCTGGGCAAGAGAGTAGCGCAATTTTCTCAATGAGATGATTCGCATAAAGTTATCCCCGATTATTTCGCCTATGACTTCGGGTTTTCCGCCCTTATCGATTCCTTCGGCAAATATGGTAGCGAATTTCTCAATAAGGTTACTGCCGGTGCCGGCTGCAAAATAATTCCAGGACATGGATTTATTGATTCTTGTCTCAAGCCGTTTATATAAATCATTGACATCGGCAGTCAGAGGACCAAAATCATGGTAGGTCAGGTTCCGTAGCGATTCCCTGATAATACCTCCCCTCGCGCCTGCCGTTGAGCCGAGGGCGCGTACGAATGATGAAAAATTATCGTCTTTCCTTTTTATCAACTCTTCCTCCTTCCGCGCATAATAACCGGTTATGGCAAGAGGAGTAAGGGCTATTGCAATCATTATGGTAACAGGGAGCGCCCCGCCAGCCACCAGCAGTATAATGGATAATATCGAACTCCCGATTATAGATATCGGGAAAGACATACGTATAACCCTGTCAGCTTCAGTATCAATATTCAGGGTATGCCATATTTTATCTTTTGGCGCCTTGGTTTTCATGACATACACAATTATTCCTTCAGCCCCCAGGAACGTCAAAATAGAACCTATCATGAGACCAAGAGGGTCCATGCCTGTAATTATTGGCATTATCAGAGCGATTGAAGTAAGGAAGATGAGTGCGGTCATCATGGCAACAAATATCTCTTTTGTCATCGAGATTTCAGTGAGGGATTTTCTATACATCGTTTCGAATTCGTTCATCACGACTTTCTGCTCTGTCCATATGAACTGCTCAAATGGCTCTCCTGCTTCGGCAGAATGCGCCAGCCTGTCAAGAAAATCCGCAAAAATCGAAGATGGTGTCCTTTTTGAAAGAAACCTGCACGCTTGCGCAAGACTGAGATTCCAGTCATCCATCAGTGAATAAATCTTACCGTTTTCAGTTGCAAGATAACCATAGGCTTCATGCATCGAAAGATGACGGATAACCTCTTTCCTTGCCATGTTGGATGCTGCCAGCACACCCATGTGGGTGATATAATAATGCATGTTAAGGTCTATCTCGCTTTTTTTGGCTTCCATTACTGAAATGGGGTAAAAAAATACAAGCCCTATAAAGAGCACGGGCACAAGTAAAAGCACATACAGGACTATGCCTGATACAAGGTCGGGTACAAGGAGGAGCATAACTACCGGGAAAAAAATCCCCATAGATACAATCGGCAGTGCAAACTTCATTATGTATTGCTCCCGGGTCATATCCATACAGTTAAATTCTTTTTCAAACATGGTTCACCTATAGCGTGAAAGGAAGGTTGTCAACGCCGCCTCTCTCGAAAGCCCATATAATATCTTTTACTTTATAATAATCTGTTATATTTTGTTCCGTCATTCTTTCAAGGACTTTTGCCCTGAGTTCAAGTTCCTTGTAAATCTTTTTTTTATCAGCATATCCCAGTTTTTGCGCCACAAGAGCTTCAAGGATATAACTGTTGTTCATTCCTCTGAAATGATGCTTATCATTAATGGGGTCCCACTGGAAAACTGCCCTTGTCACCACGCCTTTTTGCTCTTCGATATACCCTTCTATTTCCTCAACCGCGACGCACCTGCGCAAGGACACACCCTGCCTGTAAACTGCCTGAAGTATTAGCACCACGTTCAGGTTATCGATGAAAGTAACCGGGACTTTAATCGGGTCGCCTGTAATTCTCTGGATGAGCTTTTTTACAGATGAAGCATGGAATGTAGCCATGACAGAATTACCTGCCTGCATTGCCTGGAATGCTACTGACCCTTCCACGCCTCTTATTTCTCCCACAATCACATAGGTCGGACGCGAACGAAGCGCAAACTTCAATAATGTAAACATATCCACCTGTGAGTTTTTCGGACCTGTTTCCCGCGTAATCATCTGCTGCCACGTCTCTTGCGGAGCCAGGACTTCTGCGGTGTCTTCGACACTGTATACCTTGCCTTTCGAATGTATAAAAGGTAATATTGCATTAAGCGCTGTGGTTTTTCCACTTGCGGTTTCACCGCTCACAAAGATGTTCATACCATTTTCAAGACACAACCACAGGTAAGCCGCTATCTCAGGGCTGATACTGCCCCACTTTATCAGTTGCGTTACGCTGGCTGGAATGGCGCTGAACTTCCTCATGGTAAACGAACTGCCGCGCCTGCTCACTTCACGGCTGTAGATGATATTGATACGCGAACCGTCAGGCAGCGCCCCGTCGGATATCGGTCTGAACTCACTTACAGGTCGTGCAATACGCTCGCTCATAACCCTCATCCAGTCATCAAGTTCCGTATCTGATGAGAAATGGACGTTCGTCTCCGTCATACCGAAAATTTTGTGTACTACAAATATTTTGTGTTTTCCTATATTGTGAATGTCTTCAAGATACGGGTCCCTGATGAGCGGTTCGATTATCCCGTTACCCACTATGTTCCTGTCGATAAAATATCTGATTTTTTTTAACTGTTCGTCTGTTAATGCAACTTTATCCTTCTCTCTTGTGGTTTCTCCTATGACAGTTATTTTTTCCAGGAGTTTCTTGATATGTTCCCTGAGTTTTTCTGCCGTTTCTGCAGCAGTTTGTTGCGGGGTATTTTTTAGAATTATACCCAGTATTTCTTCGTATTTGTTTTTCTCAACATCTGTCATCTCAGGTTCTATCGAATAGTATTTAACCGGGTTTTTCGGGCTCCCGTAAATATGAATAAAAATCGGGTCTCCCACCGGATAAATTAAATTAATATTTTTTTCATCTATATCTCTTGGAAGCTGAGGCATGAACGCAGGTATCCTGTCGGTTTTTTCCTGGAGTTCCCGGATGTATTTCCCGAGATGCGGATTGTTTTTAATTGCCTCTTCAAGCGTCATTGTACCTCAAACAGGGAACGGGAGTCCCTCCAGACCGTTCTCTCTATAAGCTTTCACGATTTCAAAAGTCTCCATAAAATCGAATATCCCATGTTCAACCATTGCATCAAGAATACGCGCCCTTGTTGCGAGTTCGTCATAGATTTTCCGTTTATCCCTGAAACCATGTCTTCTTGCAATCTTTTCTTCAAGGATGTAACTGTTGTTCATTCCCCTGAATTCATGCGCGTCGTTTGCAGGATTCCACTGGAAAACAGCCCTCGTTACAACGCCGCCCGCTTCTTCGTAGTACCCTTCAAGTTCTTCTATTGCGGCAATCCGCCTGATAAGCATACCTTTCCTGTACATGGCGTGAAGTACTACGCATACATTGAGGTTATCAATAAACGTGACTGGAACGTTTATAGGGTTGCCTATAAACCTCTGTATCATCTTTTTCACAGATGAGGCGTGAAAAGTTGCCATCACAGGATGACCTGTCTGCATTGCCTGGAATGCCACCGCTCCCTCCACGCCCCTTATCTCACCTACTATAATATAATTTGGACGTGAACGCAGAGCAGCTTTTAGAAGAGTAAACATGTGGACCTGGGATTCCTCGGCACCTTCCTCTTTAGTGGCGAGCTGCTGCCATACATCATGGGGTGGCGTAACTTCAGTGGCGTCCTCTGCGCTGTATATCTTGGCTTTTTGGTCTATGAATACGAGCGTAGCATTGAGGGCGGCAGTTTTTCCGCTGGCGGTCTCCCCGCACAGGAATATGCTCATCCCGTTTTCAAGGCACAGCCATAGATAAGCCGCCTCTTGCGAACTCATTGTCCCCCATTTGATGAGCTGGGTTATACTCAAGGGTGTTTTTGTGAATTTGCGTATTGTGAACGAACTTCCGCGCCTGCTGATATCGTCGCTGTACGCGATGGCAATACGTGAACCGCTGGGTAAAGTACCGCCTGCTATTGGGTTTGCATCACCGATTGGTCTTCCAATCCGTTCGCTCATAGTCCGGAGCCAGTTATCAAGCGATTGCTTTGAGTCAAACTGTATATTGGTGTTGAGATTTCCGAATATCTTATGGACAAGCGAGACAGGATTTAATCCTATGCAGTGGATATCTTCAAGATAAGGGTCACGAAGCGCGGCTTCAACAGGACCGCCATCAACTATATCCCTTACTATCAGGTAACTGAATTTATTATATTCTTCTTTAGTGACGGAAACCGCTAACGGCGCAAATAATCGCTTTTGAATCGCGCCAATTTTTACAGTTTCATCAAAAAGCGAGAGCAAGGCTTGTTTAAGCTGGTCTTTTGAGACCGAAGCTTTGATTTTAAGTCCTTTCTCAAGGACTTTTTCAACTATGAGGTTGAATTTATTAATTTCATCGTGTTTCAGGCGCGGTTCAATCACGAAGTATTCTATATCCTTTCCCATCTCGCCGTAAATATGTATGAATATCGGGTCTCCGACAGGATATATTATATTGGGCGTTTTTTCAAGCGCCATCTCGCGGGAAAGCTGGGTGATAAATAAAGGCGCGCTTTTCTTATTTTTTTGAAACTCAGCAAGGTATTCCGAAAGATGCGGGTTGCGCTTTTGCGCATCATCAAGCGTTTCGTCCATTTCCATCACGACACTGATGCTATCTCAACAACCAGACCCACGTTTGATTCTATCCTGAAACCAATCATACTTTCGACCGAGGCTGAAGCGCCCGTGAATTTATTTACGATTATGGTTCTCTTGATGCTGCTGCCCAGGGTGCTTATTTTCAAATGAAGGTTTATGTCGCACGCGCCAGCCAGTTCTGAAAGGATATTAGACTGGAGTTCGGACGATTCAATAGCGAGAATAATAGTCTTTTTCATTCCGGTCAATCGTTTGAAAAATGATATGAGTTCAAGGCTTTTTTCTACATTAACGCTGTGTTTTATGAGTGACGATAATGTATCTATTATTATTACATCGTTATCAT
>Ga0265296_1004515_pt1 | contig 12072 bp, 8 predicted proteins | sample MunlanPumphouse1_FD_189073 | JGI IMG/M metagenome (GOLD analysis project Ga0265296, IMG submission 189073) | Groundwater microbial communities from a municipal landfill in Southern Ontario, Canada - Pumphouse #1 | ecosystem: Environmental > Aquatic > Deep subsurface > Groundwater | place: Canada... | reverse complement strand
CTGGTTCTGTCGGTGCCGTTCAATCGCAATATGCCAGAAAACCTGAATACTTTTTTCTTTGAAAAGCTTCGGGCCAACGGTTTTGTGATGGCGTCTTCGACTAGCGGAACGGGGAAAGGGTATTTCTATGGTGACGAGGGTCTGACTGTTACACTGGAGCCTGGTAGCGCGATCAACGCCTATCTGATTGACGGCGATATCAGAATGATGGCCACCGGCACTATCACTGCTATAGATCGGCGAGGATTTTTCCTGGCTTTCGGCCATCCTTTCTTGAAAACAGGACCTTCTGCTATTGACGTCGCGCCAGCTCGGATATTGACAACGTTGGCCAACTATTACACGACCTATAAGTATACGGGTGGTGATGTTGGCACAGAACGCGGTATCATTACTGCTGATTGCTACTCTTGTATTGCCGGAGAGATGGGTCGTGTAGCGCCAATGTTGCCGATTACCATCAATCTGTCAGGCGAAGCAAAACACAGAACCATCAATTGTCGGGTAGCTTACATCAACGGTATGACCGCTGATCTGGTTCAGTACGTTTCTGCTTATGCCATCAGCGACGGTTATTACGAAGTGGGGCCGGGCAACGAAGTTTTCAATGGTAATGTCAAAATTATTACGGAAATTTTCGTCGACGGCATGGATCCGATTTTCATCATCAACAGTATGAATTTTGAAGGAGATCCTTCTTCAGAAATCGTGCGCGGTTATGTTTTGGGTCCATTGGCTGACTGCCTAGCTTCTTTGTCGGCCGAGGCAATCACTATTCACAAGATCAAATCCGTTCGTATTAGCGTGTCATTTCAGCCGAAACAGGACAATTTCGTGATTAAGCGCGTAGAACTCGATCGCGACGAGGCCTGCCCCGGTGACACCGTCCGCGTTTATTTGGCCGGCGGCACCGACAACGATACCACCGAATACGGTTATCGTTTGGTCGTACCCTTTGTCGTACCCAAAGACGCAGTGGACGAAGCAGAAATCACTATTTGTAACGGCGTTAAACTGCCGCCCTTGACTGACGACGAGTTGAAGACAGCGGATAAAATAATCGGTTACTTAAACGCTCAGTCCAACACAAAGCTTTTTCTGCGTGTTGAGTACCGTTTGCCGCCGCCGGATTCAGATTCTGGCGCAACAACCCCGCTGACGGAAAAGATCGTTGATAACACCTGGGTGCCTGTGCCTCAGAAGAATGTTGTCAAACGCCATCCACTGGTGATTATTAAACGGATCATTCTGCCGGCCGGAATTCTGAACTACAACTTGCCTGTTGACGCTCGAGTGTCAACATTAACGCTGAAAATCACGGCAGTGAAGCCAGCAGCGGACATGCTTTCCCCTGTTAAGCCGAAGAAACACAAGAAGTTTCTAGGCATTTTTTAAAATGTCGGCTTTACTTTGGAAGGAGGACAAGGCTTTCATTTTTCAAACATAAGAGGGTTGTTTATAATAAACAGCCCTCTTTTTTAATTTTGTGGTTAATCAATTATACTTGCTCCGTTCGTGAAATTTCTTCGTCCCGCCTTGACTCGCGTCAAGCGAGGCAGGTCGTAAAAAAATTTAAAAGCAAGCTTTTGTTTTTCTCATCACTTATTAAGTATATTTAATTTGTTTGCTTATTTCCGAGAAAATGATTTAATTAAATCATTGATTGAAAAATATGAAGCAGAAAATAAAAATTTTAACAATTTTATTTATAGTATGTTTATTTATGGCCAGAGCTGTTGAAGCCTGTATGAGTCCAACAGATCTTTTTGCCGTAGAAGTTTTATTGAACAAACCGGGCATAAATTATGACTTAAGTCAGTTAAAATCACTGCCCAAAGAACAGTTAATTCAAAACGAAGGAAAATTCTATTATCAATCGCACTTTTTAAAAGACATACAAGTAATTTTGTCAGAATTTAACAATAACGACGAAAAAGAAAAATCTTTAGATGTTCGCGTGCAGATACCGGTTGAATATAGAAATCTAGAGGGCGAAGAAAAATTGGTTCCCACGAATAATTTAAACGCCGAAAAATTTGATTATAAAGCAGCGTTAAAAACCGAAGTGAATTGGTTGATTAAAGAAAAGATTATCAAAAATTTGACGCCTACGGATATAGAAGAAATTACCAACCAAGCCGGTAAAGGAATGTCGGGCAATAATGCTGCCATTAGATGGGGAGTTAACAAGGATAACGATAAAACGGGCTGGTTTCCTTATTATCAGATTAAAGGAGCTCTAATTTTACGAGACGGAATAGTGAAGGGCTGCGGTAGCGAATATTTTGCCGCTTTACCAGAAAATAAAATTTTAAATTTAGGATCTTCTGATGAACAAAGTTCTCCCGAGAATAGCCAAAATAAAAAACAAAATAATGTTTTTGGCTATGTCGGCCCGACGGGTTATCCGCCCATTCCTCCAAAATACATAAATTTAATCATTAAACCTTTAGTTTTTATATTTTCTTTCATTGTTCTGATGGGTTTATCTCTATTAATATTAAAAATTTTTCGGAAAAAGAAACCCCATTAGAGATTCAGCCAAATTTATATTTTTTAGGGAACATCTCGAGCGAAGTCGCCTTACGGCTCTTATTAATTTCTTGAGTATGCTTAATTTTAAATCTCTAACGAGATAAATAATTTAACCACCATGATTGATTCGCACGCCCATCTTAATTTCCCTGATTTTCAAAAAGATTTAACGGAAGTTTTAGGGCGCGCCAAACAAAATGGCGTCGATTTTATAATTAACGTAGGAGCAGATTATAAAAGCAGCCAACTAGCCATCAAGATGGCTCAAGATTATGAAGATTTATTTGCCACGGTCGGTTTCCATCCAGAATCTTTGAATGAAGAGAAATTTAATTTAAAGTTGTTGGAAGGTTTGATCGGACAGCCCAAGGTTGTAGCCGTGGGCGAGTGCGGTTTAGATTATTTCAGAATTAAACCAGATGATTTTGCTGCCCAAAAATTACAACAAGAGATTTTTATAGCCCAAATTGAATTAGCAAAAAAGTTCAATCTGCCGTTGATTCTTCATTGCCGCGCCAATCAAAAAGAGCAGGATTTACCTTACGAACAAATATTAGAGATTCTTAAAAAAGAAAATATAAAGCGTGGCGTGCTTCATTGTTTTTCCGGAGACTGGCGATTGGCGAAAGAATTTATTGAGCAAGGTTTTTATATCGGCTTAACCGGCATTATTACTTTTCCTAATTATCGTTATGTTGATTTGTTAAAAAATATTCCGCTAGATAATATATTGATTGAAACTGATTGTCCTTTTCTGGCGCCGCAACCGGTTAGGGGACAAAGAAACGAACCGGCCTTTGTGAAATATGTGGCCGAGCATCTGGCGCTTGTTAAACATGTGAATTTAGAGATTATTAATGAGGTAACGACAGCCAATACTAAAAAATTGTTTAATATCGAGAATTAAAATTTAAAAGTTTCTGTCATTTGTATTTAAAAATAAAAAGGAGCGAATTATTCGCTCCTTTTGAAATTTTAGAGGGGTTTCTCGTCGTCGTTGATCACGGCTCGGATCGCGATAGGGAGAATCTTCTCGAATTCCACGGCCTGCTCTTTGATCAGCTTCACCCAGATCATTTTTTCCAGGCGCGAGATTCGCGAACATCCGCCGCATCCTCCGCATCCGGGTCGGCGCGTTTCTTTTGCTGCGCCGTAGGTAAACTCGTTGTTGGTGCCCTTGGCCTTATTGAAAGCCTTTTTGAGCTCTTTCATGACGGCTTTCAGGTTGGCCTTGGCGATGACCATCACCAGAGAACCCGTCTGTTCGTTGATCGTTTTGATCTTGCCGGTCGCGATTGCCGCACCGGTATCGTGGTTGAATATCTCGCATCCGAACTTCTTGGATGAATTGTCGCACCCGCCGCAACCCGAAGCCTTCTTGCATCCGCCGCAACCGTTACATCCACCGCACATAACCTTTCCTCCTTTTGTTTATTTGTAAGGTTCAATATTAGATATTAAGCATTATATAATATAACAAAAATATTCATTTTTGTCAAGGGTAATCGATGGCGAGAGACAGGTCGTTCCAGGATCGAATATTTGAATTTTTTCTAAATATCAGTAAACTTATTTCTGTTATGGAAGAAAGCGAAATTTTATCAAATTTGAACAGCGAACAAATAAAGGCAGTTACGCACGGCGACGGCCCATTTTTAATTGTGGCAGGCGCGGGCACGGGCAAGACAACGGTAATTACCAGGCGTTTCGCTTGGCTGGCTTTGAGCAACAAAGCTAAAACCGATGAAATTCTAGCTATTACTTTTACGGAGAAAGCCGCAGAAGAGATGGAATCGCGTTTGCAGAAGATTTTGCCTTATGGATATTTTGATTTTTGGGTTTCCACCTTTCATTCGTTTTGTGAGAGAGTTTTGCGTGATCATGCGATTGATTTGGGTTTGCCGTTAAACTTTAAAATTTTAGACGAAGCCAGACAAAATCTTTTAATTTTGGATAATTTTCACCGTTTTGACCTTAACTATTATCGGCCGATGGGAAATCCTACGAAATTTGTCGCAGGATTAATTAAACATTTTTCCCGCGCCAAAGACGAGATGATCGAACCCCGAGATTATTTAAAATATGCCGAGAATGTTTTGTTAGACAAAGATAATTTACAGAGCAGCGAATCTTTTGCTCAAGAAAGATCGCGGTTGTATGAAGTAGCCAACGCTTATCATACCTATCAGCAATTACTGTTAGAAAATAGTTTTTTGGATTTCGGCGACTTGATTGATTATACAATTAAGTTATTTAAAGAACGCCCAAATATTTTAGAATTATACCGCAGTAAATTTAAATATATTCTTGTTGATGAATTTCAGGATACGAATATGGCTCAATACGAGCTGATTAAATTATTGGCTAGCCCTAAAAATAATTTAACGGTAGTGGCCGACGACGATCAGAGCATTTATAAATTCCGTGGCGCATCTTATAATAATGTTTTGCAATTTGCCAAAGATTTTCCTAATGCTCAAGAAGTGGTTTTAATAAGAAATTATCGTTCTTATCAGAATATTCTCGACTTAGCTTATCGTTTCATTCAGCTCAATAATCCATATCGTTTAGAGGCGCAACTGGCCAATAGTAATAAACCGATTAATAAAGCTCTGGCCGCGGATCGTCTCGGTAAAGGCGAAATTAATATTATTAAGGGGTCTACCGTTGAAGACGAGGCGGAAAAAGTAGCAGAAGAAATTTTAAAACTTAAAACAGAAGATGATGAATTAACTTGGAGCGATTTTTCTATTTTGGTGCGCGCCAACAGTCACGCAGAATTTTTTAACCAAATTTTACGTTGGAAGAGTATTCCGGCTCAATTTATGGCGCGCAGCGGTTTATTCGTGAAACCGTTGATTTTAGATATCGTCAGTTATTTGAAATTATTGGATAATTATCATGAAAGTTCGGCCATCTATCGAGTCTTAATTTCTCCGATTTTCGCAAAGACAATCACCAATGAAGATATTGTGCTGTTGGTTAATTGGGCCAAGAAAAAATCTATTTCTCTTTTTGAAGCGTTGAAACAAGCCTCGCTGATAAATAACATGTCGTCAGCGGCTTTGAATGAATTCAAAAATCTTTTATCCTTAATAGAAAAACATTCGCAACTAGTTCGCGCTCAAAGTACCGGCAAAATTATATTCGCATTTTTGGAAGACAGCGGATATTTGAAATTATTAATTGACCGCGCCGAACAAAATATCGTAGCAGATATTGAGAATATTAATTGGCTGCAACAATTTTTCAAAAAAATCGAATCTTTCGAATTGGCCAACACGGACAAATCAATTAAAAATTTTATCAGGTTTATTGATTTAATGGCGGAAATAGGCGACGAAGGCTCCATCTTAGAACAGGAAGAAGGTCCGGATTCCGTGAAAATTATGACCGTACACGCGGCCAAGGGTTTGGAATTTAAAAATGTATTTATTGTTAATTTGGTTCATTTGCGTTTTCCTACGCCCGAGAGACAGAATCAAATTGAAATACCAGACGCTTTAATGAAAGAAATTATTCCGGAAGGCGATGTTCATATTCAAGAAGAGCGCAGGCTTTTTTACGTGGCTATGACCAGAGCAAAAGACAAGTTGTATTTTACTTTTGCCGAAGATTACGGCGGTCAAAGAAAAAAGAAACCATCGCAATTTTTATACGAGTTGAATCTAGTGGATAATCTGCAAGAAATAAAAACCACGCCCAGAGATCTCTTGGAAAATTTGAAGATTTTTAACCGTCGACCCAAAGACGAGTTAAGTTATAAATTTACTTTGCCAAAATATTTTAGTTATACGCAGTTGGCGGGCTTTAATACTTGTCCATTGGGATATAAACTGGCTTTTATTTTGGGTATTCCTCGGTTAGGACAGGGTACGTTATCTTTTGGCCAAACCATTCACCAAACTTTTTATCATTTTGTTAATGAATACCTGAAAAATAAGAATATTAAACAAAATAGTCTTTTCGCTCAAGAACCGAATTCTTCCAAAAACTTACCTTCTCTAGAAAAATTGATTGAATTCTATAAAGAATTATGGGTTGACGATTGGTACGAGAATAAAGAAAGCAAAGAAAGGTATCGCCGGAAAGGAGAAAAGATTCTAAAGAAATTTTACGAAGATTTTAAAAATAATCCGCCAGAAGTATTGGGGCTGGAGGTCGGTTTTCAATTTAAGGTGGGGGAGGATATGATTAAAGGAAAGATTGATAGGGTTGATTTAGTCGGTGATCAAGAAATAGAGCTCATTGATTATAAAACCGGCACGCCTAAAGATGATAAATTATCCAGCGAAGACAAAACGCAGCTTCTGATTTATCAATTAGCCGCCAGTCAGCTTTTTAAAGAAAAAGTCAAACGCCTGACTTTTTATTATTTGGAAAATAGTCAAAGGGTTTCTTTTCTGGGTAACGAGAAAGAACTGGCAGAAGTCCAGGAAAAAATTAGCAATTGGATTAATAAAATTAAATTAGGTGAGTTTCCGCCGCAACCAGGCTGGAATTGCCAATTCTGCGACTATAAAAGCATTTGCGAATACCGGCAGCTGTAAACCCCCACATAGGAATGATAAGTTTTATAAAGATTGGTGTGCCATGGGGAAGGGGTAAACCCCCACACCAAATTTGACCGACACGGTCTATATTTTAGAGATAGTTTCGCAATCTTAAAAACCATAATTTGTGGTTATATTTCGGCAAATTGTGGTGTGGGGGTAAATTAAAAAACCCCAGAAATTATTTCTGGGGTTTGCGTGGTTTTAGGAGATAAAATCAATTTTTTTTACATCATCCAAATAGATAATGGGCGAAGAGCCTTGGAGTCGTAAATAAGCTGGGCTAAAGAAGGTGATAACGCCTTCTATGCTGCCCAGGTAAGCAGGCTCCCTTCTGTCGTAACAAATTTTTACCTTTTTGCTCTGGGCCTCGTTTTTCCGTAAAAAACGGAAGAGCGATTCGGTGTTGCTCCACGAGTTTTTCTTGGCCATTTTTTCTCCTTTATTTCTGATATTTTGAATGAACGATTAAATTAAGAATAGCATAATTTCTGAACTTGTCAAGCCGTTTTTAATATGTTATCATAAGAAAATTATGACACTCAAAAGATATCTTAATTTAATGTTAATTTGCACGATTATTTGCTGGTTGATTTGGTTAGCCGCCTTTTTGTTTTTAAGGCCGTTAAATTCACAGTGGCAATATATCGTCGTGTTTTATTTTAGTCTTTTTTTGGCTATTTTGGGCACTGTTTCCATTATTGGCTTTATAATTCGCGTGCGTTTTTCCAGTCAACCGGTATTCGAACAAGTAACCGTAAGTTGTAGGCAGAGCCTCCTCTTGGCCATAATCGTCATAACCGTTCTTATTCTTAGATTTTATCAGCTTTTACGCTGGTGGAATTTGGTCGTATTCATTTTGTTTATTATAAGTTTAGAAGTTTTGTTTATTGTCTCGCGCCATCCGCGCGTTATTTCAGATAATCATTCGGATGATAAAAGGTATTAAACCTTTTGATATCTGCGCTCCCTCGCTCGCCTAAAATTTTCAAAAAAATTTTGGCGGGACTCGCTCGCTTGATGATAAAGGGTGTTAACCCTGTGTTATCCGCGCTCACTCGGAAATAAAAAACTTCGTTTTTCATTTCTCTCGCTCGCTTGATAATAAAAATTCTTAAAATTAATTATGGATTTAGATTTACAAAATATTAAACAATCAGCCGAACAAGAATTGGGGGCCGCTAAAGATCAGGGCGCGATAGAAGCCATTAAAATAAAATACTTGGGCCGACAAGATGGTTTGTTGACTCAAGTTTTACGCAACCTCAAAAATTTGTCAGAAGAAGAAAAGAGAAAAGTTGGACCCATGGCCAATGAAATTAAAAATTGGCTTGCTCTTTCTCTCGATGAAGCGATTAAAAAAACGGACGATAAAAGATTCGGCAATCAATATTTTTTTGATCCGACAATTTCCGGCGAGAAACAATATATCGGCCGCTTGCATCCTCATACGCAAATTGCCAGAAGAGTGGCAGACATTTTTTTGTCTATGGGATTTAACGTGGTTGAGGGCGAGGAAGTGGTAAATGATTATTACAATTTCGAATCTTTAAATATTCCGGCTGATCACCCGGCTCGTGATATGTGGGACACTTTCTATTTGGGCGACGAGAAGGGCCAGAAGCTTTTAGATGAAAGAGGCAAGGATTTGCTTTTAAGAACGCACACTACGGCCATGCAGCTTAAAACAATGGAACGCCAAAAACCCCCGATTAAAACTTGCGTTATCGGGAAATGTTTTCGTCACGAAGCAACCGACGCCAGTCATGGTTACATTCTCTACCAAATTGATGGTTTTATGGTTGATGAAAATATTAGCATCGCGAACCTGGTTTTTATTTTAAAAGAATTTTTAAATACTTTATTCGGCCAACAGGTTAATATTCGGTTGCGTCCCAGTTATTTTCCTTTTACCGAACCTAGTTATGAAGTTGATTTCAGCTGTTTGAATTGTGGTGGCCGCGGATGTCCTGTTTGCAAGAATAGCGGTTGGGTAGAGTTGTTGGGTTGCGGCATGATTCATCCCAAGGTTTTAGAATATGCTGGTTATCCGAAAGGGAAATATACGGGATTCGCTTTTGGCTTTGGATTCGATCGGCTAGTGATGTTGAAATATAAAATAGAAGATATTCGTCATTTTCACAGCCAGGATTTAAGATTTATTAGGCAATTTTAATAATCAACAAAAATAATATTATTATATTATGACGATTAACAATGTTCGTTGCCAAAAAATAAGCTATTGGGTGGTTTTATGCATTATGTGTTTTTTAATTTTTCCTGCTACGCCAGTCAAGGCAGGCGATGTTTATTCTCCGGATCTTTTAATCAAGCCATATTCTTCTGTGGATTGGGCCGGCGCGCAAGTTTATAGTTTAACCGGGGACGAAGAAATTTTATACCAAACGCTTAATAATTATAATCCCGCATTGTATACGATAGCGCTGGTTAATCGCGGTTCGGCAGTAGATCAGATAAAATTTATAGGCAGCGGCGGTACTGAGCATTGGGAAATTAAATATTTTGATGCAGTGGCCAATCAAGATATTACGGCGCAAGTGATTACCGATGGCTGGCTTTCGGCGCCTCTAACGCCTGGCGCTGGCCGCGAAATTCAAATTCAAATTAAACCAATCGCGCCGCTTGCTTATGGTACAGCAAAATATTTTACTTTTAAAACGCTGTCAATTAACGACCCAAGCCGCTTAGACGCGGCTAAAATATATCTTACCATCCAGGCGTCCAACGCCCCTGGTATTCAATCAGAAGAGGCCCCCGGCGCTCAACCCGACGGCGCTCCCGACATTAATGTTAATAAAAATGGCAGTCAACCCGATGCCATGATTAAACTCGGCGGGGATGTTGTTTGGGTGGGTAAAAATATCTTTGAGACGGACGATTCACAGATTACGCAAATAAAAAGCATTATGGTTAATCCCGGCGACAGCGCGACGTTTAATTTTCAAATAATTAATAGCGGCGACAAGGTTAATGATTTTGTCGTTCGCGGTGGAGCTTTGGCCGATAAAACCTGGATTATAAAATATCTTGATGGTGGCAAAGATGTTACTAAGCAAATTACAGAAGGTCAATATTCATTGAATCTAAAACCGGGCAATTCTAAAAATCTATCAGCCATAATTAGTTTGCCGGAGAACGCCAATAATCAAGACTTGCAAGAATTTTTATTAATTATCAGTTCGATTCAGGGGCCGGGCTTAATTGATATTATTAAGGGGCGCGTGATCTGTGATATAGACGCGGATCAAGATAAGATGCCGGATCTTTGGGAAAGAAAGAATAAGCTTAACCCGAGAGATCCTAACGACGCGATATTAGATCCGGACGGAGATGGCCTGGTTAATCTCGGCGAATATCAGCAGAATACAGATCCGCATAAAAAAGATACTGACGAAGATGGCTTATGGGATGGCGCCGAAATTGGCCAAACAGAAATATTATTAAACGGTTCGATTTCCGGGCATAAAATAGTTACTGGGCCGATAGTTAGCACGCTCAAAGAAATTATTTCCGATCAAGCGATTTATTATGTTTTAGTTAATCTCGACAATAAAGAAACAGAATTTATTTATCACAGCAACGAGGCTGGATATGTTTTATTTGTTCTTCCGCCAGAATCTTTGGATAAAACAGGCGTTTATACTCTTAAAACGATGGGCAACGGGAAAATATTTGAAGAAGATAAATTTCTGGTTGGCCCCGTCGGTTATGTGTATAGCCAAAAAACAAAAAACAGATTAGCCAACGTCAAAGTTGATCTGATGGATTGTTCAAATAATAAATGCTCTTTGGTCGCTGCCTCAACTATTACTAATAACAACGGGGAATATCAGCCGTTTATGGTAAAACCGGGCGCTTATCGTTTGTTCGTCGAGGAGAAGGATTATAAAATCTTCAAGTCAAAAAATTTAGATATTACAAATGGAAAATCTTTAATTTATAATATTACCCTAAAACCACAAACCCCCATTTTAATGATTCTAATTTATGTCGTATTCGGATTATTGATCATCGGCTTATTGGTTTGGTATTTTTTGAGCGACAAACTTAGAGATTTAAAAAAAGCCTTGAATCGAGAAGTTAAATATCAGCCGGACGGACAAATTAAAAACCCAAACGATTTAGATTATTTGGGCGACACTATTTATAATCTTGACGGTGAGGGACAGACTAAAAAACAGAATATTCATGCTGGCGAAAAAACTTCTTTTAATCTTAGGGTCCAGAATGATGGCAGCGATCCGGATCAATTTATTATCAGCGGACCGGCAGGCAATGATCCTTGGGAGATACGCTATTATAATGTTTTAGAGGGCGGTAATGATATTACTAATGCGGTAATTAACGAGGGTTGGCTTACCGGAACTTTAAGCAGCGGATTAGACAAAGAAATAAGATTAGAGATAACCCTAACTAGGTTGTTGGATAACGAACCATATACCTTAGAGATTCCCATCACATTTACTTCATTAAATGACCCGGAGAAGAAAGATATAGTTAAGGCTATGGTTACCGTAAGATAGTTTTTAAATTTTAACTTATGTATTTATCTTATAATTGGCTCAAACAATTAGTTAATTTTTCCGCCAAAGGCGGATCCGCCTCAAGCGGAAAAGATACGCCGGAAGAATTGGCCGAGTTTTTGACGTCGCGCATTAGCAACGTCGAATCAATCGAAAGATTAGGACAGGGTTTGGACAAAGTGGTGGTCGGTCAAATTGTTGAAGTAAAGCCGCACCCGAACGCGGATCGTTTGCAGATAGCTAGAGTTAAATCCGTAGAAAACCAAAAAGAAAAGATTTTTAATATTGTATGTGGAGCGCCGAATATAAAGGTTGGCCAAAAAGTTCCATTGGCCTTAATCGGCGCTAAATTACCCGGCGGATTAGAAATTAAAGAATCTATAATCCGTGGCGTAAAGTCAAAAGGCATGCTTTGCGCCGAAGACGAACTCGGTTTAGGG
>Ga0265296_1004514_pt1 | contig 12073 bp, 12 predicted proteins | sample MunlanPumphouse1_FD_189073 | JGI IMG/M metagenome (GOLD analysis project Ga0265296, IMG submission 189073) | Groundwater microbial communities from a municipal landfill in Southern Ontario, Canada - Pumphouse #1 | ecosystem: Environmental > Aquatic > Deep subsurface > Groundwater | place... | reverse complement strand
GTATTTTTATATAACGACCCTGATGCGGCCGCTATTCCTCTGAAATTACCGGCCAACCGCAGCGCCAGCGGCAAACCGACGATGATAATCGTCACCAGCATGGAAAATAAAATCGCCAGCATCGCTCCGGTCGCCCCCATTCTGTAGACCCAAACCAACACTACGACAAAGACAAGCCGCGCCAAACTTTCCAAAGTCTGAAAAACGCTCAGGGCTTTAAAATTGGAAAATCCGCCGAAAAATACGAGCAAAATATTGCGAAAACTGTAAAGAAAAAGAACAACTGACGATATTTTTATTAATCCGCGAAATTCATCTCCATAAGAACCGAATAATGTTTCAGCGGACAGATATAATCCGACCGAGAGGACGGCCGCCGCGAATATCCCGAATTTTGAGTAACCGATAAGCAATCTCTTCACCCTATCTAATCTATTAGCGCCAATTTCCGCGGCAATATCGGAAGTCACCACCTGCCCCATGCCAAAATCCATAAACGGCAAAACCAGCCCCATCGTGGATACGGCGAGCGTCAGCACGCCATAATCACGGACGCCAAGCAGGCGGATTGTAATAATGGCGCCAAACATCCCGAAAAGCGCGCTCAAAATATTTTGGGCGTAAACCAGAATCGCGCCGGTCCCGATTTTTTTCACGTAGCTCATCTTACAGCTTTTAGCTTATAGCTTATAGCTTTCAGCTTGATTATTTTTATAACCTCTATCCGAAATTGGATCGGCTAAACTGCGTATCTTTTATACTTTTCTATAAATCGCTCCGCGATTATGCTCCAATCGTGCTGCTCGGCATATTTCAGGCCGTTTTTCCCCAAGCGCGCGGCTTCGGCCGGATTACTCAATAAACGGCTAATATACTCCGCAATTTGTCCGGAGTCCTCGTTTTTCGCGATCAAGCCGGTTTCGTCATGAATCACGGCATCCCTGATACCTCCGGCATCGGTGGCGACAATCGGCTTGCCGCAAGCGCCGGCTTCCAAATAAACAATTCCGAATCCTTCAAAACTTAAATTGTCTACTCTCGGCGTATGGACATAAATATCGCATAGATGGTAATACTGAATCAATTTTTCTATTGCTACTCGCCCAACAAATTCCACATAGTCGCCCAACTTCATTTCAGCCGTTAAATCTTCTAAATATTTTCTCCAATGACCGGTACCAACTATTAAATATTTGACGTCAGGATGACTATTAATAATCGCTGGCAGCGCCTTGATAACCAAGTCCTGGCCCTTTCTTGATTTAAGACCGCCGACCGTTAAAAGAATTCTTTTATTTTTATACTTTTCTTTCAATTTGCCGATATCAACCTCCCGCACGAATCTTTCAAAGTCAACTCCGTTATGAACCACGGAGATCGGCCAATGGCCATCGCCGCCATATTCTCTAATCTTCGCGGCGGTAAATTTGCTGGGAACGATAATTTCTTTCGCCCGCCCGTAAGACCATTTTAAGAGGTGCTTTTCCGGCCAAAAGGTCAACGGCAAAACACCGTAAGTTCCCTGCGCGCCCATAATAAACGGGAGGCGCGCGGCTTTAGCCGACTTGGCGGCCAAAAAACAATACGGAAAATCAAACAAACTATGAACTAACGAGAATCCCATAAGATTGATGTTGGGAAAATAACCCAAAAAATCCGGCGTCCAGACCCGATAGATGTACGGCGGTAAGCAATATTTTATCGGAAATCGGAATTTATCGGACGAGGACTCGGCCGTCTTGGGTAAAAATAACACAAAATCCACGTTCTTTTCGTGGAATTTGTGGCAGAGCTCGTTCGTGATAGTACCATAACCGTCGGTCGGATTGATTGTTGACGAAAAAATGGCGACTTTCATAATTACTTTCAATTAGATCTTTTTAAAATACAGAAATCGATTTCTTTTACTCATAGTAAATCGACGGCGCTATATATTCATCAAAAAACTATTCTTTTAAATTCATAAAACCCAAAGTGGCGTATGTTACATTCTTTATTTTAGAAATTTCTTCCGCTGAATACAAGTGCCAAGTATCAAAAAATAAAACGGGCTTGCTTAAATTATTAAAATATTTACTGATATCTAAATTTTTAAAACTGGGATGATTATTCATAATAATTACGGCATCCGCCTGTCCAAACCCCGTCTCTATATCACAAAATTTTATATTAAAATATCCCGTATCATTGGACTTAACTACGGCGTCATAAACAAAAATATTCGCGCCAAAATTATCTAACTCCCGAACAACATCCATGCTCGATGATGTTCTTATGTCCGATGTTTCGGGATAACCCTTAAAAGCCAATCCTAAAATAAAAATATTCTTTTGTTTCACATCTTCATGTCTTATTTTTTTAAAAAATTCCACTATTTTTGACACAACATGATACGGCATATATTCATTGATAGATCGTCCAATCTTAAAAAAATCCGACCTGCAGCCCATTCGCGCGGCTGTATCGGTTAAGATATACGGATCTTTACAAAGACACGAACCGCCTACGCCGGGGCTTGGTAAGGGAATGCCTCCGCGCGGATAGCCAAAATTTGCGGCCTGAATTATTTCATAAGCATCTAAATTGAATTTATCACAAATAAGCGCAAACATATTTGCCGCAGCAAAGATGGTATCGCGATAAGTATTGCACATCAGCTTCACCATTTCCGCCGCTTCCAATGACTGCACAACGATTATTTTTTGAGTGACCGTATTAAATAATTTCGCGGCCAAAAAAGCGCTTTCTTTATTTATACCGCCGACAATTTGCGGTAAAAATCTTAATTCCTCTAAAGCATTGCCTTCTATTGTTCGCTCGGGAGCAAAAGCCAAATAAAAATCTCCGTCCGCCTTAAGGCGCGACTGTTCTTCAAGAATCGGCCGGACAATATCTCTGGTTGTTCCCGGCGGCACCGTTGAACGTAAAATAATCAGGTCTCCTCTTTTTAAAACTGAAGCGATATCACGGCTGGCGGATTTTATAAAATCAAAATTCGGTTTTTTGTCGTCTTTAATCGGTGTGCCCACGGAAATAATATAAATATCGGCATCAACCCCCTGTAAATTGTTGAGTAATTTAAAATTTCTACTTAATTCTCTTTTTAGCATTTCTTCTAACCCCTGTTCATAGAAATGCGGTTTACCCGCAAGCAAATCTTCAACGATTTGTTGGTTGTTTTCCACGCCCGCAACCCTATATCCTATATCCGCCAAAACCAAACCCAATGTCAGACCGACATATCCGGCGCCTAAAATGCAGATTTTTTTATTTCTTATTTCTTCATTGACAATCATATTTGAGGATGTGTTTTATACCATTTAAATGTTTTTGTAAGACCTTCCTCCAGATCGACTTCCGCTCTGACGCCCGTTAAATTATACAACTTGGATAAATCCGGCAAACGACGCTTAACTGAACCCAGCGGCGAATCATAAATTACCACTTCCGGATGATAATTCGCGACATCAAAAAGTTTTTTGGCCAAATCTATAATTTTAATTTCCTCCGCATTTCCTACAGATACTATTTCACCATCGGTTTTTTCTGTTTCCATTACTGCGACCATCTGACGAATCGCATCATCTATGTAACAAAAACTGCGCGTATCATTGCCATAAATATGAAATGGATTTTGTCGGCCTAAAATCCTTTCAATAAAATCGGGAACCACATGACCAATACCGGCGCGCGGCCCATAAAAATTATTCGGCCGCACGATGCTTACCCGCAAACCGTATTGTTTTGCATAATTTAAAAAAAGCAATTCGCCAATCAGCTTTGTGCCGGCATAAGACCAGCGCGGATTACGCACATCTTCTATTACGAGCGGAACATTCTCCGGCGTCGGAATTGGCAACTGACCGAAAGCCTTCAAAGCGCCGGCATATGCTTCGCTGGAGGAAGTAAATATTATTTTAGTTTTTCTATCCTGCTTCCTCATCCACTCAAGTATATTCATGGTTGTCATAATTCCTACCCGCATAATTTCCGCTGGAATCTTATAAAACAGCTCCGTATGATTAATCGCGGACAAATGATAAACACTATCGTAATCGGTACCAATTTTCTTCAATTCTTCTGTTTTTGTCAAATCACAAATTACTAATTCAACATTCGGCCGGGAAACAAGCTCCTGAAAATCTTTGTCTTTTTCCCCTCGCGCAAAATTATCACAAACGACGACATCATCCCCCCTGTCCGCCAAATATTTTGCCAAATGGTAACCGATAAATCCAGCTCCGCCGGTGATGAGAATTTTCATAGAAACATCGAAGCCATGAAGCATCGAAACAAATTATTTTTTATATTTTTCCAAATATTCTAATTCGCGCCATAGCATCGCGCCGATCTCGTCACTAAGCTTAACGCCGTAATCATACTGGCTTTTATCAACAAATTTTTCCTCTAATGAAAACGCAAACAAATATATTGACTCTTTTAATGAGCCGTAAGAGGTTTCTAAAAAGTTGAGTCGGACTAACGGTTTGCGCCTCGCATAGCCCTCAATATAATTTAAGATAATCGATAGTCCGGATCTTCTAAACTGTGAGATTGTGCCAAATAATTCGCTTTTTGGAAAATCCTTAGTTATCTTGTATATAAAATGCACATATTCATTCATCTTCTTTTTTAATTTCTCCTGGTATTCGTTCATATTGCTTCGATGTTTCGATGTTTCTATGCTTCGATGCTATCTCGTAATCTTGTAAATCCGCCTGAAATCGCCGCCCGAAACCCATTCATATACCCGTGTTATGCCGCCGCCAGCCAAACATTTTTCTTCCAGGCCAACGGGCCAAAGCGGGCTCGCATACATATAATTAAACCCCAAATCCCTCAATAAATCAAGGGCGCAGGTGTGAGACGCCAAATTAAACCGATGCTGCCCGGCCGGAGCCAGAAGCGCAACTTCATCGCCGCCATAATTGTAGTCTGGTGAAATTCTTCCGGCATAAACCGCAAACTTAATTTTATTAAAATCAATTATCGTGTCATGATAAACCGGCTTGGCAATCGGATAGAAAAAGATGTCCCGGATGGTTGTATTCTTTTTTATCCACCCGAAGGCTGTCCGGTCGGCTTCGCTCGGCAACGGAATTTTAGAAAAAAATTCGTGGGTATATTTTCTTTCTTTGGAAAAATAATCTTTCACGTAATAAAACTCATGGGGAATCGGCTCAATTTTTTTGAGCGGAACAATTGTATAGGCCACTTCAAAAATTAATCCCGGTAAAAGAAATAAGAATAACAGGATATATGCTACGAGTTTTATTAATTTATCACTTTTATTCTCGGTGAGCAGATAACCCAAATAAAAAGCGAAGATTAAATTAAAAAACAACATCGCTAAAAAGAAAAAGCGCAAAAGTTCGTGGGGAAAATCGTAATATGAAAAAATCGGAACCGCCGCCGCCCCGGCTGCCAAAAACGCAAAGAGTAAAATGCTCTTGACGCGCTTTCTTAAATAAACTAATGCCGGAATGAAAAATATTAATGGCAAGCCGAAATTTTTCAAAAATTTCCAGCTTAATACTTTTATCATCGGCGCACCCGGAGCCAACGCGCCACTTGGACCGTTACCAATCGGCACGATGTTCAAACTCTTGCCAAAAAGAATAAATTCGCTTCGGACAATACCCTTTCCGTTAAACCAGATATCCACCCCGCCGTTGACAAACGCAAAAAAAATTCCCACTGCCAAAAAAATCGCGGAGATAAAAATAGCGCGCTTAACTTCGCCGCCGAATCCCCTATTTTTAAAGAATAAAAAAAACGGATAAGCCACGAGCGCGATTGCCGCCACGCCAAAAAATGTTTCCGCGGTCAGCGGCAAAAAACCAAAAAATATCGCGCCGACAGCTATAAGCGCCCCTCTGTTTTTTTGAGTTCCACTAATTAACAAAAGATACAAAAAAATGACAGCGATAAGCACCGGGAACCCCAAGGCCGTCCAATGATGATTAACGGTCCCGATAACCGGGTCAACAATCTCTCCGTTTATTATCCTGGGGACAAAACTGAAAAAATCGGGAACGTCAATTTTGAGAAAAAATTTCTGATATGCCCGGTATATTCCGTCAAAAATACTTAAATAATTGAGTCCGCCGCCGTAGACTCCGCCCAACGCGGCGAGATAGGCGATAAAATTATTTCCGGACAAATATTTGGCCAGGACAAAAAGAAGCATGAAAATCGCGAAGACCGAAATAATTATTTCTGCGTCATAAGCGCGCCAGATGGGAATGCCGGATACGCGATGCGCGGAGGCCGTAAAGATTTCCGAGGCGAAATGGTATTTTAAAAGCTCTCCTGGCGCCTCCAGATCTCTGATCGGAAAATTTCCCTCGGCAACCGTAGCGGCGGTGGGAAGATGATACGTACCGATTGTGTCATAAAAAAGTCCGCGCATCGCCACCAATCCCGACCAAAGCGAGATAATTACGACCGTTACGCCGACAATCCAACACCATTTTTTATCAAGATTAATCTCAACCTTTTCGCTTTGCCGCCGGGAGACAAGAAATAAGATGACCGCTGTTATCCCAAAAAGACCGAGCGTCACATAAAAATTAATGACAATGGGGATAACGCGCGAAGTAAAGTTAAGAATAAAAATATAAAAAACGAGGCCCAAAAACGGCCCGATGGCAAAGAGATGGGTTATCTTTCTTTCGCCGAGGACAACGCGGACAAAATACCAGCCAAAAGAAAAAATAATTCCTAAAAACAAAACCAATAAAAATAATTCAAACATATGAATGTTAAAATTATAACTTACCAAACCGCCCAAGTCAAGTCAAAAAGTCAAATTTTACGCTAAACCTACCGCATTTTGGAGATGCCGAATGGTAATTTTTTCGTCATCGGGTCCGCCCAGAATGGCAATGACGTCAATCTGCCAGTCAATGCCGGAAATATGATGAGACGAGAGATAAATTTGCGCGGCGGCGATGAGATGCCGCTGTTTTTTGCGCGTCACCGATTCTTCGGGAGTTCCAAACCAGCAGCTCCTTCTGGTTTTTACTTCCACAAAAATAAATCGACCTCCCTTTTGGCAGATGAGGTCAATTTCGCCGTAACGGGTCCGAAAATTTTTCTCCAGGACGAGATAACCCTTTTGCCGCAAAAAATATTCCGCCGCCCGTTCGCCCCAATTTCCAAACTGCCGTTTTTTGGTAATCATTTAACTTTTCTTTTTAGGAAACCACCTGGCCAATCTTTTTTGCTCTTCAATGGATCTTTTGCGCGCCGGTAAATCGCGCGCCAAACTTTTTATTATAAAAATCATCCAGACTAGAGCCCCCAGAACCCAAACTACGTACCAAAACCTGGCGCTGAAAAAACTTATGCGTTCAAAGTCCAACAAGAGGAGCAGAAGCCCCAAAAAACCCATGACAAAAAATGGCGGAGCGATTTTTTTCGCGCCGACGGCGAATAAATAATCCGACTTTTTAACAACGCTGACAATTTTAGCCGCCACCCCCAAAAAGATCATGGCAAAAAATACCAGTTCCAAAAAACTGAAACTTCTTGGCAGAAGCGGATCCGGAGAAAGATTGAACCAAAAACTTATTGATAATAAACTCATAAAATTTATTAATTAGTGAATTTAAAAGCTCATTCCGACAACATATTTAATTGCGTCATAATATTGCCTGATCGAGTCAACGGACCTTAGCCGCTTGAAGTGCTTTAAGAAATAGCTCGGACGAAAATAAAATTTTTTATACGCCAAATGAAGCATCTTTTTTATTTCTTCCGCATCTTTATATCCATTCGGAATATAGGTTGGCGTTGTCCTGCCTCTATATTGCGGTACAATGCGGCCGCTTTTTATTGCGTCATCGTATAATTCCGTGCCCCATTCCGGATGCGTTGGTACAAATTGAGCGTAAGTCAGACCCGACTTACACGCAAATCGTATGGTGTTCATCGCTTTTTCCGGAGTTTCTCCCGGCAGAGCCATCATAAAAGACCCTCGCGTATCTATTCCCAATTCATTGCACCATCCAACCGCCCGTAGCACCTGTTCTAGTGTGATGCCTTTTTTAACCCTGTCCAACAAATCCTGGTTTCCGGTTTCGACCCCATAAAAAACGCTCCACAATCCCGATTTTTCCGCCCTCGCGAGCATTTGTTTACTTATAGTAGTTACCTTGCCATAAGCGCTCCACGGTATTTTTATACCTTCGGCGTCCAGTAAATTACAAAATTTTTCTATCCAGTCTTGATTTACCAAAAAATTATCATCCCAAAAAGCAATTTCTTTTATACCCTTTACGCCAATCAATTCTCTTATTTCCCCAATCACTCTTTCGGGGCTATGTCTTCTATAGCGTTGAGAAGCGCGGCCGGATTCAAAACAAAATGTACACTTACCCCATGGACAACCCCTTGATGTCAAGAGATTCGCCACAGGTAATTTTTTATACTGCATCGGCAATGGCCTATACAGCGTATAATCAAAAAGGTGCTGGGCCGGAGGAAGCAACTCGTCAATGTTCATTACGGACTCCGCCGGCGGATTTTTGCGGATTGCGCCGTCTCCCAGCCGGCACCATGTGCCGGGCTCATTTGCAGGTAATTTTTTATTTTTATCGTAATAATCAACAACTTTTTCAAAAATGCACTCCCCCTCCCCATAAGAAAGCATATCTAAACGCGGCGCATTTTTAAATACCAAATCGGGAAAACAATTGGCATGAGGACCCCCAAGCACTACCGGTAGATTAAAATTATCTTTTAAATAATTAATCAAACTATAGGCCTCATCGGCATTCGCGGTCACCGCGGAAATACCAATTAAGTTCGGCTGAAAATTACGAATCGCCGTTCCAACATCTTCGTTGTCGCACTTAATCGGCAAACAATCCATTATCTTCACCTCGTGGCCATTTTTTATCAAAGGCGCGGCCAGATAACCAAGCGCCAATGGTGGAAAAAATCCGCCCCGAAGTTTTCTTTTTAAACCGTACCCCTTGCTCATCAAATCATAAGGGGGTGTTAGTAACATTATTTTCATACTCAATACTATAGAGACGCCCAAGCAAGGCGTCTCTTCTGTTATCTATTTTCCAAAAATCTATTTAATAAACACCAGGCCGTAATGATACGGGCCGGCTTTAAATTCCGTCTCCAGTTTTAAGCCCAAACTCTCGGCGGTCCGCTTAATTATTTCGGGAGCAATCCGGTCCTTAGTCGGCGGGCCGAACGGGGCGGCGCTGGTTTTCCAATCAACCACCAGAAGTTTACCACCGGATTTTACCAAACGCAAGGCCTCCTTAAACATCGCTTCTTTCGGCAGATTGTTCACCAGCATTACCAAATCCAAGCTGGCGTCGGGAATCTTTGTCGCGCCATAGACTTCAATATCGGACCAGACCGCCGCGACATTCTTTGCGCCCTGCAGTTTAGCTTGGCTTTCCACTCCGGCCAGGGCGGATTTTAAAATATCAACCCCATAGACCAGGCCTTTGGCGCCGACGATCCGCGCGGCCGCGAAGACAAAATGGCCCTGGGTGCCGCAGCCCATATCGGCGGCGGACATCCCCTCTTTTAGGCCCGCCTTCTGCAAAATCTCCGTCGGATTTAATAGTTCGCTGCCGCTGGGAATATATGACATAATCTGATTATGATGCCAATAATGCGAATCTTATGCGAATGCCGCAAATTTTTATCCGCAGCATTAGCATATCATTTGTAGATTGGCATAATATTGAATTATTTTTTAAGTCCGGGCAAAACCTGCCCGATGGTGCCCGAAAGGCACCCCTCCAGCATCCCGAAAGCGTATATCCAGGAAAAAAAGATTACCAGAATGCCGATGATTTTAGCGAGCATCCGCGTCCCGCCGGCCATAGACAGTTTATCCTCGGCCCAGGCGCTTTTGCCGAAATTTTGGATATACCACTCGGTTTTCCAGATGAGCGATACCCCGCCCAAAGTGCCGATAATAAAAACGATGATTCTTGCTATCATGTTTATATTATACACAATAAACGCTATTAAAACAACAAAAGACGCTATAAAGCGCCCGGGCCTAATCACCTGGAATCCTCCCGAAAGGGAGGTAATACTCCGGGCACATGGATACTGGCCTCGGCAGCGGGAAATCGTAATCGCCCACATATTCGCCTAATACCATTATTATTTTAGCATAAATAAAAAAATCTCGCATTTTCCGTCGCGGAAAAATGCGAGATACGGCCAAAGGACAAAGGGCCCAAGGGCAAGGACTAAGCGTCCAAGTCCGAAGGGCTACTTGGGGCGCACCGCAGACACCGCAGACGGGCTGACGGCGCGCCAGTCGTGGACAAGCCAGTCGTAGCGCCAGAGACACCCGCCGCCGCGCCAGCAGAGGCAGAGGACGCAGCGGCGGCCGTCCGGGCCGCGGAGAATTGTGCCGTCGAAGTAGACGGCGTTCTTGGTCTTCCAGCTCTCGGGGATGAGACTCTTGTTCTCCCAGAGTGCCTGGAAAACCATGGCGTCCAGGCGGATGAGACCCTCGGCCTTGAGGCGACGGAGCTTCTTCTCGCCCTGCACACGGCCGTTATCGCTCGGCTTGAGCGTCGTCTCGAGGAGGATGTCGGCGAGGTTCACATGGGTGATGGCGAGCGAACGCTCGTCCTGCTCCTCGGCGCCGGAGAGACCGTCACCATCGGCGGGGCCCCTCCAGATGGTCCAGCCCTTGCCGATGAACTCGGCGGGGGTAAAGAGCTTGGAGCGGTTCACGGTGAGGAAGGTGTTGGCGAGGTTGGCCGACTGCTTCTCCGGAGGTACCAGGGCCTCGCGCAGAACCTTGGTCAGAGCATCCTGATTCAGAATCCAGCTCTGGGCCGTGGTGGTGTCCAGATCGCGCGGCAGAGACCGCGTGACAGCGGACGAAAACTCGGCAAACTGATCCACTTCCATCTTCTTGGTCATGACTTCCTCCTTGGCATATCTCAAGTCCGAGACTCGAGACTTACCCAGATGGGCCGGAACTATTTCCAGCCTTATCTAAAATGAAATATAGCACACTTTTGGGAGTTTGTCAAGAGGCGTAACAAAAAATTTGGCTCATTTCAGCCAAATCGTCCCTAATCTACAATGATTATTTCTGACACTTCGGACAATAATCCGTTCCCCGGCCGCCGAGGCGCATATTTTTGAGTGTGCCGCCGCAACGGCGACACTTTTCTCCGGCCCGGCCGTAAACCATGAGGTGCGACACAAATTTGCCCTTCTCTCCATGGGTGTCTACATAGGCATCGGCTGAAGTGCCGCGATATTTGATGGATAATTTCAAGACTTTCTTTATTGAGTTAAAAAGATTCCTAAGGTCGATTTCGCTTAAAGACTTAACCGTTCGCGTCGGCATTATCCCTGCGGCAAAACATGCTTCGGCCGCGTAAATGTTTCCGATGCCGGCAATGCAGGTTTGTTCCATTAAAAGCGGCTTGATTTTTTTGTTCGGCTTGCCGCGGAGGCAGAGCGCGAATTTTTTGAAAGTGAATGCCGGGTCAAGCGGCTCGGGTCCGTAACCCTCATCTTCAAAAAATTTCTGGAGGTCGGATGTCTTAAAAAGTTTTATGTAGCCGAATTTGCGGTAATCCTCAAAAAAAATCTTCATGCCGCCACGCTCTGCGTGGCTTTGGGGACGCTCAGCGTCCCCGGAAATATCAAAAACAAAATGCGTATGTTTAGTCGGCGGCGCGCTGTCGGCAACAAGTAAAATGCGGCCGGTCATCTTTAAATGGAACATCACGGTGTATCCCGAAGAAAGATTCCAAAGAAGAAGTTTCGCCCGCCGACCGACGCTTGTAATTTTCGCCCCTAAAATAGCGCGCCGAAAATCCGCCTCCGGCGCTTTGAGAGGTCTTTTGTAGCGGATTTGGAGACCGGTAATTTTCCGGCCGCGAATCGCGCGCTCCAATTGCCGACGGATTGTTTCTACTTCCGGAAGTTCGGGCATAACTAAATTAAATTCGAAATTCGAATACCTGCCCGCCAATTGCCGTTTTGTTTCTTGTGCCAAATAAAGTGGCTTGAAACAGATAACGGAATTTTAATTTTATTAAATCGTAAAAGG
>Ga0265296_1004513_pt1 | contig 12073 bp, 7 predicted proteins | sample MunlanPumphouse1_FD_189073 | JGI IMG/M metagenome (GOLD analysis project Ga0265296, IMG submission 189073) | Groundwater microbial communities from a municipal landfill in Southern Ontario, Canada - Pumphouse #1 | ecosystem: Environmental > Aquatic > Deep subsurface > Groundwater | place: Canada... | reverse complement strand
TGCTCCGGCCGCTCCGGCTGCCGCTCACTAAGACTTACGTCTTGGATCGCGGCCTTACGGGTCGCGATGCGGAAAGGGGTCGTCTTCGGACGGCCCCTTTTTTCGTGCCCGCTATCCCGCCGTGCACGAGGCCGCTAAAGCCCCGCCATGTCCGATGAAGCTCCCGACCGCGCGCACGACACCACCTCCCCCCAACTGTTCTGGGCCGAGGACGGCTCGCCCCGTTCCGGCCGATTCGGCGACGTCTATTTCTCCAGGGACGACGGCCTGGCCGAGACCCGCGCCGTCTTCCTCGAAGGCTGCGGCCTGCCCGACGCCTGGTCCGGCCGCGCCGACTTCACCGTGGCTGAACTGGGTTTCGGCACCGGGCTGAACATTGCGGCCATGCTGGACCTCTGGCGCCGCACCCGACCCGCCACCGGCCGCCTGCACGGCTTTTCCATCGAAGGCTTTCCCCTGAGCCGCGACGAGGCCGCCCGCGCCCTCGCCGCCTGGCCCGAACTGACCGAAACCGCTGCGGCCATTCTCGCCGTCTGGCCACAAGGCACGCCCGGCTTCCATCGCCTCGACCTGCCCCAGTGGAACGCCAGCATCGACCTTGCTGTCGGTGATGTGCATTGGGCGCTTGAACAGTGGTCTGGGCTCGCAGACGCGTGGTTCCTGGACGGCTTTTCCCCCGCCCTGAACCCCGGCATGTGGTCGCCCGAGATCATGGCCCTGATCGCCGCCCGCTCCGCTCCCGGCGCGCGGGTCGCCACCTTCACCGTCGCTGGCGCTGTGCGACGTGGCCTGGCTGATCAGGGCTTCGTCGTCGAGAAACAGCCCGGCCATGGGCGCAAGCGTGAACGGCTGGAGGCCCATCTGCCGTCCGCGCGTCCCGCCGCGCAGCCTTCGCTCCATGTCGCCGTCATCGGCGCCGGGATCGCCGGGGCCTCGGTCGCCCGCGCCCTGATCGCCGGCGGCGCGCGCGTCACGGTGATCGAAGCCGACCGCCCCGGCGCCGGCGCATCGGGCTTTCCCGCCGCCCTGGTCACGCCGCGTCTCGATGCGGGCGACGCTCTGATCGCCGGCTTTCATGCTCAGGCCCTGAAACGCGCGCGTGACCTCTACCGCGCCCTGCCGGACGCCGTGATCGCCGAGGGGGTGCTGCAACTGGAACAGACGCCCCGCGACGCCACGCGGTTCGACAAGATCGCGGCGCAGGATCTGTGGCCCGCCGACGCCATGACCCGGCTCGACACCGCCGCCGCGTCTGAGCATCTGGGCGAAACCGTCTCGGCCGGCGGGCTACTGATGGCCGGCGCCCTGGCGCTCCGTCCTGCAGCGGTGCTTGAACCCTGGCTCGCGGGCGCCGAGCGACTGAACGCCCGGGTTGCGGGCCTCCAGCCTGAGGGCGAGGGCTGGCGCCTGATCGACGCCGATGGCGCAACCCTCGTCCAGGCCGACGCCGTCATCCTGACGTCTGGATGGGGAAGCGCCGCTCTTGCGCCAGAACTGCCGCTGGCTGCCGTCGCAGGTCAGGCCGACTGGGTCGAAGGCTCAACGATCAGGCCCGTCGCCTGGGGCGGCTATGCCGTGCCGACCGGGAACGGTCTGCTGTTCGGCGCCACCCACGACCGGGGCCAGACCGATCTGCACCCGACCGCAGAGGCCTCAGCCCGCAACCTCGCTGTCCTGACCGCCGCCCTGCCCGATCTGGCCGCCCAGGTCGAGGCCGCAGGCGCGATCCAGACCCGCAAGGCCGTGCGCGCCACCACGCCCGACCGCCTGCCGATCGCCGGCGCGCTGGGTCCGCGCGGCCTCTACGTCCTGACCGGCCTCGGCTCACGCGGCTTCTGCGTTGCGCCGCTGCTCGGTGAAGACTTGGCGGCGCAAGTTTTAAACCACCCGTCACCCCTGCCTCGCGGCGCTCACCAGCGCCTGTCTCCGGCGCGTTTCAAGGTCGCCTGAAGCGCCTCCGGCAACACAATCGAACAGGGGTTTGTTAAACTTCCTCTCCGCGCTACGGTGATCCCTCAACCTTGAAGGGATCATCATGTCGCGTTTCATGCCCATCCTGATGATCGGCAGCCTCTTGTTGGCCGGATGCGCGCCAATGACGACCGACCGGATCGCTGCCGCGACGCCCGAACGCCAATGCATGTTCCCGGACGACGTTCATAGCTTCCGCGTGCGCTGCACGGATCAGACCGTATTCGTACGGGGGACCGGAAAGGCCGTGTTCAAACTGCAACCGGCAGGCGACTGTCGCGGCCTGGACGAAGCCATGAGACTAGCCGTCGTTGACCAGGCCGCGAGGCTCTGCGTCAGCGACTGGACCATGATCGCCTCCTCTTCATCCCCGGCGCCCTGCCGCGCACAGATCGTCAAACGCCTGACGGTTGCTGAGGTCGCTGCTCTGCCAAGCAGTGATCGTCCCTGAGGCAGTTCCCGCGCGCAACCAAAGCCGGGGCGGGCCACTTAGACAGGCGTGGTTCATCTTCCTGACGATAGGCTTCACCGCAAAGCCTGTACGGAGCCCCCATGTCGCGCCTGATCTCCTCTTTCACGCTCATCGCCATCGGAGCCGTCGCCATGGCGGGTTGCGCGCCCACCACGTCGAGCGAGCGCATCGATACAGACAGTTCGGCGCGTCAGTGTCTCTTCCAGGATCAGATTACGAGTTTCCGGGTCCGCAATGACACCATCTATCTGCGCGGGTCGGGCAAGAGCGTGTTCCAGCTGGAGGCGGCCGGTCACTGCCGTGATCTGGACGGCGCCATGGGACTGGCCTTCCTGCCCCAGGGCGGGCTGACGCAGATCTGCACCGGCGACTGGACCATGATCGTGCCCAATGGCGCGACACCGCCGGTAACGCCCTGCCGGGTGAGGATCGTCAAGAAGCTGACTGACGCAGAAATCGCCGCCCTGCCCGCCCGCGATCGTCCCTGAAGTCTCATGGGGATTACTTCGCGGTAATCCTGATGTGCGAAGTTTGAGAAGGCTTCGCTGAAACGCTATGAAGCGTGGCTATCAGACTCGTGTCCGGCGCCGGACAGAAGGTTCGCGCCCTCCCTGCACCGACCCTTCAAGGATCCTCGCACGTGGCGAAAACCCTCCGTATTCCGAGCCGCGTTCCGGCCCTGCTTCTCGCTGCGGCTGCGGCTCTGACGCTTTCAGCCTGCGGCGGCGGGGACGACAAGTCCAAGGCGGGCGACAAGCCGGCCGGCGCGTCGCGCCAGACTGTCACGGCGGCGACGGCGACCTCCGTCGCCCTGCCCCGCATCATCGTGGCGTCCGGCACGGTGTCCGCCTGGGAAGAGGTTCCCGTTGGCGCTGAAACGGGGGGCCTGACCGCCGTCGGCGTCTATGTCGATGAAGGTTCTTACGTGCGTCAGGGTCAAACCCTGGTCAAACTGAACGACGCCCTGCTGCAAGCCCAGCTGCGCCAACAACAGGCGGGCGTTCAGACGGCGGAGGCCAACGCTTCCCGCGACGACGCGGCCCTGGGCCGAGCCCAGGAGTTGAAGGAGCGCGGCTTCCTCAGCCAGGCTTCGCTGGACACCGCCCTGGCCAACCAGCGCGCTTCGCAAGCCAACCTCGCCTCGGCCCGCGCCTCCCTGTCGGAAACCCGCACCCGCCTCGCCCAGAGCGAGATCAAGGCTCCCGTCTCGGGCCTGATCATCAGCCGCAACGTCACGCGCGGCCAGATCGTCGAGGCTGGCACCCAGTTGTTCCGCATGGTTCGCGATGGCCGACTTGAACTGGATGCCCAGGTGCCGGAGACCGACCTGCCTGCGGTGCGCGCGGGCCAGACGGCGACCATCAGTTCCAGCGAAGGCGTCGCGACCAGCGGCACGGTTCGGATCGTCACTCCAGAGGTCGATCCCCAAACCCGTCTGGGTCTGGCCCGCATCACGCTTTCGCCGGGCAGCGGCCTGAAGCCGGGCATGTTCGCCCGCGCCTCAATCACTGCGGGCGCCCAGCCGACGACGGTCGTGCCGACCGGGGCGGTTCTTTATCGCAACAACAAGTCAGGCGTCTTTGTTCTGGACGCCCAGTCGATGGCCCATTTCCGCCCGGTGACCGTCCTGTCGCGTCAGGATGATCAGACGTCGGTCAGCGGGATCGAGGCCGGCGTCCGCGTCGTGGTCCAGGGCGCCGGGTTCCTGAACGAAGGCGACGGGGTGACCATCGCCCCCGCCACCGGCGCCGCGCCTGCGGCGACCAAGCCGGCCGCGAAGTAAGGCCCGGCCATGAACAACATCTCCTCCTGGGCCATCAAGAATCCCATTCCCATCATCCTGCTGTTCGTGCTGCTGACCCTCGGCGGCGTGACCGGCTTCATGGGGATGCGGATCAACAACAACCCCGACATCGACTTTCCCATCGTCTCGGTCACCGCCGCCCGCCCGGGCGCGGCTCCGGCCGAGATGGAGGTGCAGGTGACGCGCGTGATCGAGGATTCGATCGCCGGCCTGTCGGGCGTGCGCCACATCTATTCCAACGTCACCGACGGCGTGTCCTCGACCACCATCGAGTTCGAGCTGGGCACCGATACGGAACGCGCCACCAACGACGTCCGCAACGCCATGAGCGGCGTGCGCGGCTCCCTGCCCCAGGACATGCAGGAACCGACGGTCCAGCGCATCGACATCACCGGCGACGCCCTGATCACCTATGTCGTGCGCTCGCCCACGATGACGCCGGAACAGATCAGCTGGTTCATCGACAACGAGATGAGCCGCGCCCTGCTGGCCCTGGGCGGGGTCGGCGAGGTCAACCGCTCGGGCGGCGTCGATCGCGAGATCCGCGTCGAGCTGGATCCCCAGCGCCTGTCCGCCTACGGCGTGACCGCCGCAGAGGTCAGCCAGGCTCTGAACAACGTCAACAACAACCTGCCCGGCGGCCGTGTCACCGTGGCCGGGTCGGAACGGGCTGTCCGCACCCTGGGCGCCGCCGGTTCGGTCGATCAGCTTCGCGCCACCCTGATTCCGCTGGGCAACGGCAAGAGCGTCCGTCTGGGCGACCTGGGCGCGGTCGTCGACAAATGGGGCGAGCCGCGTCGTCTGGCCCGCTACAACGGCCAGGAAGCCGTCACCTTCAACTTCCTGCGCTCGCGTGAGGCCAGCGAGGTCAAGGTCGCCGAAAGGGTCCGCGAGGAAGTCGCCAAGATCGATGAAGCCCACCCGGAGCTGACCATCGAACAGGTCACCTCCAGCGTGCAGTATATCGAGGAGAGCTATCTGGCTTCGCTGGAGGCTCTGATCCTGGGCGCCGTGCTGGCGGTCATTGTGGTCTTCATCTTCCTGCGCGACTGGCGGGCGACCCTGATCGCGGCCACGGCCATGCCCATGTCGCTGATCCCCACCTTCGCCCTGCTCGGGCCGATGGATCAGTCGCTGAACGTCGTGACCCTTCTGGCCCTGTCGCTGACCATCGGCATTCTGGTCGATGACGCCATCGTCGAGATCGAAAACATCGTCCGCCACATGCGCGACGGCAAGCCGCCCTATGACGCCGCCTTCGAAGCCGCCGACGAGATCGGTCTGGCGGTTGTGGCCACGACCGGCACCATCATCGCCGTCTTTGCGCCGGTCGGCTTCATGCCAGGCATCATCGGCCAGTTCTTCAAGGCCTTCGCCCTGGCCGCCTGTATCAGCGTCTTCTTCTCGCTGGTCGTGGCGCGAACGCTGACGCCGCTGATGGCGGCCTATCTGCTGAAGCACACCAAGCACGAGGACAAGGACCCCTTCTGGATGAAGGGCTATCTGCGCGCCCTGCACTGGTGCCTGGGCAACCGCTGGAAGGTGTTCGTCATGGGCGCCCTCTTCCTGGTGGGGTCGATCGGCCTGTCGGTCGTCGCCAAGATGTCGTTCGAGTTCATGTCCCCCGGCGACGAGGGCCGCGCCGCCTTCCAGGTCGAACTGCCGCCGGGTTCGACCCTGCGCCAGAGCGACGATGTGGTGCAGCAGGTGACGCAGAAGCTCAACGCCCGTCCCGAGGTCACCTCCGTCTATGCCGCCATCGGCGGTCAGGATGTGGGCCAGGCCAACGTCTATGCCGATCTGGTTCCCAAGGGCGAGCGCGCGCTCAGCCAACAGGCCTTCCAGCGGGTCATGGTCGATGAACTGAAACAGATTCCCGGGGCCCGTATCCGCGCCGGCATCGCACAGTCGGGCGGCGGGCCCGGCGACGGCACCAGCTACACCTTCTCCATCCTCGGCGACGACCCGGTGGCGCTGGAAGCCGCAGCGCGCAAGGTCGAGGAAGAAATGCGGGGGGTTCCCGGCCTGGCCAACGTGGTCAATACGGCCGCCATCGCTCGCCCTGAAATCCTGGTCACGCCGCGCCCGGATGAAGCCGCCCTGCTGGGCGTCTCGGCCGGAACGATCTCGCAGGCCGTGCGTGTCGCCACCATCGGCGACATCGAGCAGAACCTGCCCAAATATAACCTGGGCGACCGTCAGATTCCGATCCGGCTGCAACTGACCGAAGCGGCCCGTGAAGACCTGAACGTGCTGGAAAACCTGCGCGTCCCGACCGCCTCGGGCGCCTCGGTCCCGCTCAGCGCCGTCGCCGACATCGCGTTTGGCGCCGGTCCCGCCACCGTCAGCCGCCAGGACCGCTCGCGCATCGCCTCGATCACGGCGGAACTGGACGGCATCACCACGGGCGCCGCCGGTCAGGCCGTCAACCGCCTGCCCTCGGTCAAGAACCTGCCTGCGGGCGTTCGCCAGGTCCCCGCCGGCGACGCCGAGTTCATTCAGGAGATGCTGGTCGGGTTTGGCATCGCCTTCATCTCCGGCATCCTGTTGATGTATGCGGTTCTGACCCTGCTGTTCAAAAGCTTCGCCTATCCGATCACCATTATGGCGGCCCTGCCCCTGGCCATCGGCGGCGCCTTCCTGGGTCTGGTGATCGGCGACAAGAGCTTTTCCATGTCGGCCCTGATCGGGGTCCTGATGCTGATGGGGATCGCGGCCAAGAACTCCATCCTGCTGGTCGACTACATCATCATCGCCGAAAAAGACGGCATGACGCGCCGTGAAGCCATCATGGACGCCGCCCACAAGCGGGCGCGGCCCATCCTGATGACCACCTTCGCCATGGGGGCCGGGATGGTGCCGATCGCCATGGGCATCGGCGCCGACGTCGAATTCCGCTCGCCCATGGCCATCGCGGTTCTGGGCGGCCTGATCTCCTCGACCTTCCTGTCGCTGCTCTATATCCCGGCCATCTTCACCATCGTGGATGACATCGCCGGTTTCGGCCGTCGCCAACTCGGCCGGATGTTTGCAGGGCAGCGCAAGCTGGCCGACGGCAGCCGCCCCGGCGAGCCTGCAGCCCTTCCCGACTAGGTTCCCGCAGGCCTTCAGACCCAGGCCCCCGGAGAGCGCTCTTCGGGGGCCTTTTCGTGGTCGCTTGCGTCCTGGTGGCCACCCCGCCGCCGGCTGACGACCGGTCATCCGGCCAAAGAAAAAGGCGGACCGGATGCATCCGGTCCGCCTTCTCGCTTCGCCCTCAGAGGCGAAGGTCGATCAGTATTTGACGCGCAGGGTGGCGCCGTAGGTGCGCGGCTGACCCAGGAAGGCGTTGTAGGTCTGGGTGTCCAGCGCCGGGTTGTAGAAGGTCCCGTTCGGCTGAACCGTCGTCTGGAAGGCGGAGCCTTGCAGCGGGGCGTTGATGGCCACCTGCTTGTACTCCTCGTCCGTCAGGTTCTGGGCCCAGAGGTCCAGGTTCCAGCGGTCGTCTTCGGAACCCAGGGTGACGCGGCCGTTCACGAGGGTGAAGGCGTCCTGCATCTTGTAGGGCAGCAGATCCGAGCCGGTGTTGTATTCCGTCGAATACTTGGCCGACAGGTTGAAGCCGACCTTCAGGCCCGCCCCGATCGAACGGTTGAAGGCCACCGAACCCGTCGCCGACCATTCCGGGGCGAAGGACGCCCGCGCCCCGGGCAGCAGGGACAGCTGCGGGAAGTTGCCGGGGTTGGTCATGTCGGCGGCGGTGAAGTCGCCGTACTTGGTGTCAGTGTAGGTCACGCCGCTGGTGAACGACAGGCCCTCGATCGGGGTGAACCAGACGAAGTCGGCGTCGAAGCCCTGCGACTTCAGCTCAGGAATGGATTCGACCACAAAGGCCGTGCCCAGGAAAGTGTTGAGCTGGAAGTCGTCGAACGTCTGATGGAAGTAGGTGATGTTCAGCAGGACGGTGCGGTCGAACAGGGTGTTCTTCAGACCCAGCTCATAGCTGTCGACGGTTTCAGCCGGGAAATAGAGCGAGGCTGTCGGGGTGATGCCGTTCTGCACCCGGTCCAGGTTGTAGCCGAACGATTTGTAGCCGTGCGCATAGGAACCATAGGCCATGACGCTGTCGTTGAGGCGATAGCTGGCCTTGATCGTGCCGGTGAATTCACCGCCGGTGTTCTCTTCCTGCAAACGACGGTTGTCATACAGGGGGTTGGCCCAGGGCAGACAGATGTTGCCGATCAGGCGCGGACCGACCGTCGTGCCGAACACGCCCTGAATGGCCGCAGCATTGGCCAGGGTCCCGCCGCAGGCGGCGCCGTTCGTCCCGACATTGTCCTGGACCCCCAGCAGGCGCTTGTGATCCTGGGTATAGCGCAGGCCGAGCGTCAGATCGAACTTGTCGGTCAGATGCACCGTATTGTTGGTGAAGAAGGCGAAGGATTCGGTGCTCTGGCTGTAGTGGTCGCGCACGCCCTCGCCGATGCCGAAGCCCGGACCGGTCGCAGCGGTCGGACCCGCGGGGCTCATCCCGCCGGTGGCGAGGCAGCCGCCGAGACCAGCAGCGGACTGGCCCGGACGGCTGAAGCAGCCGATGACGTTCGGGCTGACCGGCAGGGCCGGGTTGGCGGCGTTCAACTGCGACGACAGCAGCAAGGACAGGAAGGGGGTGTAGGCGGCCCCGTACCAGTAGCTGTCGGCCCGGCTGATGTCCTCCTTGGTGAAGAAGGCGCCGAACAGCCAGTCCAGACGATCATTGGACCCGGCCAGGCGGAACTCCTGGGTCAGGTTCTCCAGCTCGAAGCCGTAGTTGCCGTCATCCTTGCGGTAGAGGGTGTCGGCGGTGTTGTAGTCGAGGTCCATGCCGTTGATCCCCTCCCAGTTCCGCCAGGAAGTGATCGAGGTCAGGGTCGCGTCCCACGAGGGGATGTCGATATTGGCTTCAGCGGAGAAGCCCATGTCTTCCATCTGCTGCGCCGTGCTGCGGTTGGCGTAGGCCGTGCGCGAGAAGGGCAGAGGGCCGAAGCCGGCGGCGGGCGGCGTCTGCTGGCCGCCCACGGCGGTCACGGCGCCATAGGTCGGACCGGTGCGGATCTGGGTCGAGACGCAGCAGTACTCGTCGCGCTTGGAGTAGTCGGCGATCAGACGGATCGACACCTCGTCGGACGGCAGGATCAGCAGCTGGCCGCGTGCGGTCCAGAAATTCTGGTTCTGGTCGTCAGTCTCGGTGCGGGGACCGGCGCCGGTGACCACGTCATAGAAGCCGTCACGTTCGCGCTTGGCGACGTACAGACGACCGGCGATCTGGTCGGTGATCGGCCCGGTGACCGAGCCGGCGATGCCCCAGGCGTTGAAATTGCCATAGGTGGCCTCGGCGTTGAAGCCGGGGGTGAAGGACGGGGCCTCGGAGATGATGTTGATGACGCCGGCCGAGGTGTTCTTGCCGAACAGGGTGCCTTGCGGCCCCTTCAGCACCTCGATGCGGCTCAGTTCGCCCAGGTCGCCGAAGCCGACGCCGTTGCGCGAGCGATAGACGCCGTCGATGACCACGCCGACCGAGCTTTCCAGGCCGGGGTTGTCGCCGACCGTGCCGACGCCGCGGATACGGGCGGTGGTCGAGGCTTCCGACTGGGTCGAGGTGACGGTCATGCCCGGCGTCAGGATCTGCAGATCCTTGATGTCGCGAACGCCGGCGCCGTTCAGCGCTTCCTGAGACAGGGTCGTGACCACGATCGGCACGTCCTGCAGGTTCTGTTCGCGCTTCTGAGCGGTGACGATGATGTCGTCGATCGTCGTCGGCCCGTCTTGAGCCGAAGCGACGCCGGCGAAGCCGAAGGCGACGACGCCGACGACGGCGGCCGACGCGGTGCAGCGAAGGATATTGTTGAAACGCATGAAGCGGCTCCCCGGCTCTGTGGCCCGGCCGCCTGCGGCGACCGTGGCGATTCCTGTCCCTGTCGATCCACGCTCATTGAACGGCGTGAATTCTCCATCGACAGGCGTAAGCCAGGCCGGGGAAAGCGACAAGAAGGCGACAGGCTGAGAACGGCGATTTCAGCCAACATCGGCCTATATGTGGCGTGAAAGCGACAAAAACTGATGACGCAAGGTCAATATTACCGACGTTCACTTCAATATTCTAGAAACGCCCGACGCTTGTCTTTGGCGCTGCATCCGGCAGAGTTTGGAATCGAGACGTCGATCAAGCCTCGGGAGCCGAGCTTCAACCGCCGCCACCGCCAATGGTGCAGTTGCGAAACTGGACACAAACGCGCATCTGCCGGCCATGCCCCTCTCCCCCGCCTATCGCCCCGATCCGCGCTTCATCGACCTTGGCCCCGACTACGGCGATCCGGTGCAGGCGGCGGACTTTCCCAAGACGATCCTGCGCGTGCGCAACGACCGGGCGGCGGCGAGCGTCGGGCTGGAGACGCTGAGCGATGACGAGTGGCTGGCCCATTTCGGGCGGTTCGCTCCCCTGCCCGGCCAGCCGGCACCGTTCGCCATGCGCTATCACGGCCATCAGTTCCGCACCTACAACCCCGACATCGGCGACGGACGAGGCTTCCTGGCGGCGCAGCTGCGCGACGATCAGAACCGCCTGCTTGATCTGGGCACAAAAGGCTCCGGCCAGACGCCGTGGTCGCGGCATGCCGACGGGCGGCTGACGCTCAAGGGCGGAATGCGCGAGGTGCTGGCCGCCGCCATGCTGGAAAGCCTGGGCGTGCCGACCTGCCGCATCCTGTCCCTGGTCGAGACGGGCGAGGCGCTGACGCGTGGCGACGAGCCCTCGCCCACCCGCTCGGCGGTCATGGTGCGGCTGTCGCACAGCCACATTCGGTTCGGGACCTTCCAGCGCGCCGCCTATTACGGCCGCAAGGACCAGATCGAGGTCCTGCTGGAACACGCCCGCAGCCTGTATCATCCGGCGGTCGCGACCGGCGATGCGCCCGGCTTCCTGGCCGCCGTGGTCGAGGCCTCGGCGCGACTGACGGCCAAGTGGATTTCCGCCGGCTTCGTCCACGGGGTTCTGAACACCGACAACCTGAACGTGACGGGCGAGAGCTTCGACTACGGGCCGTGGCGCTTCCTGCCCCACTATGATCCAGCCTTCACCGCCGCATATTTCGACCGCGAGGGCCTGTATGCCTTCGCGCGTCAGCCCGAGGCCGTGTTCTGGAACCTGACCCAGCTGGCTGGATGCCTGAAGCTGATCGCCGAGGATCAGGTCGCGGCCCTGACCGAGGCGCTGAACGGGTTCGGCGCCGCCTATATCCGCCATCTGCGCGCGGCTTTCCTGAACCGGCTGGGCGTCAAGAGTCTGAGCGAAGCGGCCGATCAGCGCCTGCTGGACGCCACCCTGGCCCTGCTGCGCGACAAGGGCGAGGCCCTGCGGTGGGAGCCGTTCTTTTTCGATTGGTTCGGCGGTTTCAGCTCCTCGGCCCGCGCCCTGGGCGGCGTGCGCGGCAAGACCTATCAGGGCGAGGCCTTCGATGCCTTCCGCTTCGCCCTGCTGGAGCATGAGCCCGACCGGCCCGAGCGGCTGGAGCACTCCATGTTCGCCGTCGCCGAACCCGAAGAGATGCTGATCGACGAGGTCGAGGCCCTCTGGTCAGCCATCGAACAGGGGGACGACTGGGGCCCTCTGCACGCCAAGCTGGCCCGCCTGGACGCGGCGCGTCAGGCCTGGGCGCTCTAGCAGCCCGGGTTCGGCCCCAAGCTGAGCGGTATTTGCTACACTTTCCGGCCATGTCATCAACTGATGTCATCAGGCGTTGACAGTCCGTTTTGCGCGGCCTAATGCCGTTTGACGATCAGCGTCGGGTTACGGGGAATTGTGGTTTCAG
>Ga0265296_1004512_pt1 | contig 12076 bp, 11 predicted proteins | sample MunlanPumphouse1_FD_189073 | JGI IMG/M metagenome (GOLD analysis project Ga0265296, IMG submission 189073) | Groundwater microbial communities from a municipal landfill in Southern Ontario, Canada - Pumphouse #1 | ecosystem: Environmental > Aquatic > Deep subsurface > Groundwater | place... | reverse complement strand
AAGAACCAAAACCGCCCATTTGGGCGGTTTGTGGATAATTGTTACTGGAAGAATTATTCGGCAACTTTTACCTTCGTGGTGACATCTTGGTTTGCGACGTTCACGCTGGTCTCAACTCCGAAGTCCTCTCCACCTAATGCCGCTCCAGGTTCTGAACCAGCCGAAAGTTCGACTGGTGCATCTACTCCTGTTGGTGTCACCTCAACACTTGAGGCGGAATAGAAGGACACAAGAAGCCAGGCGGCTAAGAGCGCCATAATCACTCCCAGACTGGCAAGCACTTTTATGTTCATACAGCTTGAGTTGAGATATTAATTAAGAAGCGATGGAAGTAATGGTGTTTGTTCCACTACACGTTCCAGTTGCAACGGCTGGCATGATGATATTCCAGTAAAGAATCTTTGTAAGAGCTCCCGCGTCACTTGTTCTGTACGAAATAGCAAAATTGCTATCAACAGCAGATCCGGTAAGCGCTGTAACAGCACCGGAAGCGGCAGAAAGATCTGTCAGACTCCACTTCTGGTTTGCGATTGGAACGGTTCCAACAACAGTACATGGCATGGTTGTTCCAGAAACTTCTACGTCTGCTCCGTCATTTCCGTACTGCGTGATAGTCATTTCTTGGTTGTTTGTGTTAGTCGTTGATGCCTCACGTGCCAGAGTTCCGTAGTTAATGCTTCCAGGAATGCTCAACGCAAGAAGGGTACCTATTTCGTACAGCTGAGTGGATGTAGCGCTTAGCGCAGAGTCATCAACAACCTTGACGCTTGCTGTCCAAGTGTCAGCAGGTGCGACTGCTCCCGTAAGGGTGCCATCAGCATAATACTGCTGGCTGAACGAACAGGTGTAATTGAGGGTTGTTGAATCTACAACCGATCCAAGTACACAATTTCCAACCCCATTGGTGAAATAACAACTGTTGTTGTCAGTTGTACCAGAGGCACAACCACCTACACCAAGACTTGTGACGTAAAGTTCTCCTTCAAGGTCAGCCAAGTCCCCTGATGCGAAACTCGTCGCAACTCCGTTGTCGTCAGACACCGTTCCTGTGATGGTAACGGCTTCTGTGGTTCCCGCGTTCAAAGTGAGGGTTCCCGATGCGGCAACGGTCGCACCGTTGTCTTTGAGCACAAGGGTGTCAACAGTTGGCGCCACGTTGGTAACGACTGTTTGTGTCGTTACAGAATCCGCTTGTGAGTTGACACTCACAAGAAGGATTGCGACGAATAGCCCTATGAGTAAGAGCGCACCGCCCAGAACCCATGTGAGAGCATTTGAATTATTTCCTTGTTCCATATTGCTTTATGGGAAGAACCTAAGCTCCTCCAAGCTAATATTTAATAGTTAAATTTTATCTTATTTTTCATCGATATTCAACTAAGTCAAGTATCTGGCTGAGGATAACTACTGCACTATGACTAGTCTCTCCATACTATGTTGAATTCTGATTCGATGAATCTGTGTGATCGATTTCTGCGGATAAAGCCTCTACTTGGCTCTTTTGTACAGGATTTTCCTGCACAACAGAAGGTGGAATTTCCTGGGGGATTGGAGTAGGCTCTTCTTTTTTCTTTTTTCTCCGTTTGAAAGCAAGAAAGAGAACCACGAGAAGAACCGCGAAAACAGCAACCCCAAAAAGGCCGATTATAGAGTTCAATGTTGAAAACGCCCATTCACCACCAAAGCTAAGTGCCGCCGCTTCTTTCAAAACAACAAACGAGACCTGCTCTGCAGAAGTTTGTTTCTTGCCGTATTCCACATAGGATGACACGGTATATGTCCCTAGCTCTCCTGTCTCAATCAACTCTGAAAACACAAATTCCTCACCGGCTGCGACGCTATACTCTTTGCTTCGCAACAGATCAAGAATCTCTCCGTCCCGAGTGATCTCCGTAATAAGCACGGCGGTTAAACCAATCTCCCCGTCGTTTTGAAACGTGGCCGTCAGCTTCACCTTTTCCCCAGGAGCAAACTCATTCTTATTCACACTAAGACCTTTGAGCGTACCTGATTGCGCCAATGTTCCAGGCGCATACACTTCAAATGGTTGTTCTGTTTGAAGGGTTCCTACGACCTCATCCGCGTCATAAAAAGTCGCCACGACCGTGTGGGATCCGCGCTCAAGTTCTATTGGAATCTGAACCGTAAACGATTGGTTCTCTTGACCGGCTCGTATTGGCTGGATCTCATCGTCTTGAATCGTATGCTCACCTACACGCTCGCCGGAAACATCAAAAAACGCAAACTCAATTTTTTGCGGACGCCAATCAACATTCCCAGTGTTGCTCACAGCGTAAACGATTGACGTATCAATACCCTCTTCCGTGGGTTGCGCATACATGGACAGCAGGGAATACGCTAAGAGTTCCTCTCCTCCAACCGTTACAAACACCTGCGCGGTAACGCCGGTCACAACCCTCACCGCATTCAAAGCAAAAGAACTGGACGGGTCATTCGTCTTAAGAAATCGAAGTTTAAGCTCGTATGTGCCATTGGACGCATCCGCGGGAGTGATCCCAAACTCATACTCGATCTCATTTTGACCGGTGTACATGACGATATCGGTTTGCTCCAGGACAAAAAACTCCGCATCCGCGGCGTTGGGTTCCACATGGATATATACGTCTCCAACATCTTCTGGAGCCCGATACAAACGGACGCTACGTGTCTGCGTTGTTCCGCGTAAAAGACTATCTATTTCAAGTGTTGGTGGCGAGAGCCCAAGCGCATGCGCCGGAGTCGACAAAAAAAGGCTCATTGAAATGAGTAAAGTCAACGCGGTGAAAAATTTGAGGGAAAATGTTAATAACATACTATTTAAATGCCACTGTCGCTAACATAAGTAAAATGATGAGCAAAAGCGCCACGCCATAAAAAATCGTTTTCATACGCTGAACATTTCTGGCATAGGCAATATAGGAATGAGAGAACGTTCCGTCACTGGCTGGGGGATACACTTTTTGAAAACTGATAGAAGGATCTCGTAAAACCATAGAAGGAATATGCCGTACATGTTCAGCGGTCAACATGGCATGAATAATCGATGCTGTGGCAAACCCCATGATGAATCCGATAAACATTGGATATCGTGAGGTGATGCGAAGGGTGTCGACAATGCTCGAAAGAATTGCTTGAACGCCGAAAAAAAAGTTGTCCACGTCCATACAGGTCTATGATATCATAATGAATATTGAAAAACGAGTTATTGAAAAATAAGTTGTGTTTCTCTTTTTCCTCAAACATACCGCACGCGCCCTTGCAACGATCATTATTCTTTTGCTTTTTATTCGCGGTTTTGTTGTTGAACTTGGACGTGTTAATGGACAGTCTATGGAGAGAACATTCATAGACACAGACCTATTCCTTGTGAATAAATATGTATTGCTTTTACGAACACCAAGACGTGGAGATATTGTTCAGGCTATCGACCCGCTCTCAAAACACCTCGTCATAAAACGCGTGATCGGCTTACCAGGCGAACGGCTCGCGATTCATGATGGAGCAGTGTATCTTCGTTTGGAAAATGGAACAGAAACAAAAATTGAGGAACCTTGGTTATCCACAGAAGAATGGACAGCATCCGCTGAAAGAACGGACGCAGTGTATGTTCCACTGCAACCACAAACATATTTTCTTATAGGAGATAACCGCGACCAAAGCACGGATTCTCGAACCTTTGGTGGAGTCCATCGAAACAGCATCTACGGACTGGTGCTAAAACCACCTTTTTGAAGATAATATAGAGTCTCATCGGATGATACTTCTGTAATGAAGAGACGATGAAATGTACGAGTATCAACTAAAAAAATCTGGTCTTTTTGTTTCGTGGAAACACGTTCCAACCAAAGCGACGCGCTGAACGGATAGTACTTGGCGCCAAAGGGAGCAAGCATCCATACCTGATCTAAATAAATAAGCCCAAACCGTGCTTCGACACCAGACGTTTCCATAGGTCGTGGAAATTCAAAAGAATCTGCTGTGTATTCAAGTGATTCTTCCAAATTCTTGAACGTCTTTCTCCAAACGTCATACTCATAGACCGCTTCAGAAGTCTGAATCAAAATAAGGTTAGGCTGTGTATCCGAAAACCAAACTGCCTGAATTTCTTCTTTAAGTTGTTGATCCAATAAATCACACACTATCTCTGACGATTCCCACACCTCGGCCACACACCAAAACTTTTCTCCTTCCTCTGGCCGATCACCGACAAAAATGGCATACGTACCAAAACGATTCTCATATACGAATGAAACGATCCCCGGAATGGTATCCATCTCAAATGGTTTAATGCCTGATTCATAAAAACGGAAAAGGCGTTGCTCATACGCGTCGAGCGTCTCCACACTCGCCGGAATCACATATACACGATCGGTTGATGTCGCCACATAGAGCCAATCTCCATCCATCTGTTGAGACTGGCCAGTGACCGGACTTAAAAACGTATCTGACTCGTCTGGTGAACGAAGGAGAAAGTAGGCTCCATCCGAGAATACGGAAATATTCATGCTCCATACATCTATCCAACGATGTATAGGAATACGCCCGCTGGTGTAAGCCCAACCTAGAATAGCCACAAAAAAAGTAATCGCGCTTAGAAGGAAAAGCCGTCCACTCATGCTCTTTCCCTTACGTCGAGTGCGCAAGAGTGCAAAGCTTACGAACAACACAGCCACTGCAAGCAGAAGAAACACGTCACTTCCTCCAAACGTAAAATCTTTTGGTTCCTCTGAACCGTTCTCCTGTTCTTCTTGAATTGCTAAAACGGCATCTTGGGAAACATCCGAGTTATCTGAATATTCATCACGGATCGTGACACCAACTTTCATGACATTCCCCAAAATAACGTCTGTAAGGCCCTCACGTTCCTCTGAATCTTCATTGATAAACTCAATACCTGCTTCAAAACGGTCAGTGCCCGTAAGTTTCGAGGTGTCGACCGCAAACGTATACCTAACGTCATACTCACCTATCGGCAGAAGAAATCGCTCACCAGAAGTAAGTTGTATAGCACCTGTTTGGTCGTCCCTTGTAGAAACCAGAATATAAGTATCATCTTTGGGATTGGCTCGAACAATGGAGACGAATCCATAAAGAACATCTCCACGATCTACCTGCGTATCCAAAACGGAAGGAGTAATACCAAACGTCGCGGCAAAGAGTCGATTTGGCGCCAGTAGCATGATGACAATAATGAAAAGCGAAATGTATGATGTAATCTTCATAAGGAAGAACGCCTAAAAAAACATTGAGAAAATAATTCCTGGAATGCGCAGAAATCGATGAATCATTTCCGCTACAGGGTAACGTGGACGAATGGAAATGACAAACTCCGCCGTTCTTTCGTTTCCTGCCTTATCGATTGCCTGAACCACGAGTTGATGTTGGCCAAACCCCAGACCGCGCAAAGAAATTCCGATATCGGTCACGTTAACAGGAGTTCCGTTTATGCTAGCCTGCGACGATGTGACACCTGAGAGTATATCAATGACTTCGAGCGCCACAAATCGACGGGGAGCAAACACAGGGAAAGCTAATTGACTCACGACAGAAGAATCGACAACAGGCGGCGTGTTATCGACCATAATTTTGTGTGTTGTCATCTCCCCATCTGGATCAGATGCACTCAGCAGATGAAAATAGTATATCCCATCCGGCAGACTGCCGAAAAAAACAGAAGGATTTTGTGTCTCAAAAATTAACTCCGACGCTTGCGCAACTGGATTTTGATTTAGAACGAACCGATAGCTCGTCTCTTCGTTTTGACCTGGCACAAGCCACGAAAGCATCACCCCGTCACCTCGATAATACGTATCCTGCAAAGGATGAGTTTGGGACTGTATGTCGATGTCTGTGGTTGAGAGGATTTGATCTGTAGATATATCTGAATCCGTTTCCGTTGTCGCTGGTTCGGATAAACTCTCCTGCGTTTCAGGTGATAAGACTTGTACAGGAACACTTACCTCCGTAGAAGGTTCTTCTGCTGTGAGAGAATCATCTTCCGGGATCTGAGTGTCTGCTTGAGAACCTGTATCTGTTTCTGTCGTATCGCTTAAAGACTCATCGGAAGAATCTGATGGCTCGTCCGGTGTCTCGTCCGATGGCTCTTCGTCATCCTGGCTTTCATCGGATGACGACCCGCCGGAAGATGTCCCTGACGATCCCGGTATAGCCACCACGTCTGTTGTAAAACGCACAACCTGGGTCACACCTGAAATAACCCCAACTCCACCGATCGTAATCGTTGTCGATTGAAGCAAGAACGTGACATAGAGCTCTTGATCAACCGTACTGGGGTATGTAGGAATAATATTATAAAGATAGGTAATTTCTCGTGTGCCGTCTGGTATCACGAATGATGATTCACCATGAAAAAAATCTGCCGCGCTCTTTCGCGCAGAAACAGTAACGGTCAAATTCCCACTCATCTCCTCGGGAGCTCGTGAAATCGTGGCCGCAACCGTCTGACTACTACCAACTGGCAAGTAGCCGATCTGCTCTTCTGGTGGGGACAGTCCAAGCGCTTGAGCACGCGAAACAAACAAAAAACTTAAACCACACCCGATAATCATGGGGAAAAACAAACGAATAGAGATACGCGAAAAAACGATCTTCATGAAATTGAGAAAGACATGATTTTATTTTACACTCAGTGCTACAATAGTTCTACTCATGCGTGGCCTATGAAACTTAAAAATTTTCTTTCATCCCGTCCGAAAACCGAAATTCTCGCCCTGGTTGGACTTTTTTTTGTTGCCATAACTCCGTTGATTTTCTACAGGCCACTATTCCAATACTACACATCTCCAAAGGCCTTTTTTCTTTTTGCGATTGGAGAACTCATTCTTGTTACGTTTGTGTGGCTCATGTACTACCAGCCGTCCATACGACCGCGATTCACCCTTGTGGGCATAACACTCTCTTTGTTTGTTGGCACTCAAGTTTTGAGTGCTTTAGTTGGAATCGATCTTCTCAACAGTCTTTGGTCGCAACCAAGCCGTATGACAGGAGTGTTCCTTCTCATCCACCTCCTTGGACTCTTTTTTGCCTTTAGCACTCTGTTGCGTTCATGGAATATCTGGAGAAACTTCCTGGCGGTGAATGTCCTTGTTGGATTAATCGTCTCCTTCTTATATTGGTTTCCAATCTTTCAGGCCTTAACCCTTGAATCCAATGGCGGTTCGACCCTGGGAAATTCTTCCTTATTTGGCACATACCTCCTGTTTATTATCGGGTTTAGTTGCGTGCTTGCGCTCGATACGCAGGCACGGTTCTCTGTTCGGACGCATGGAGCTGTGTGTGCGATCATCTTCCTTATCACCCTCTTTTCAACAGACGCACATGCGACACAGATTTCACTCATAGGAGCTCTCATTCTTGCTCTAGCGCTTACCCTTGTTCGATTAGGGAAACATCCTTGGATGCGTCGACTAGGATGGAGCCTGGTGGGTCTACTTGTCAGCGGTATTATTGGGTTAAGCATTCTTGTTTTTATTTCTGGAAGTTCCATTCAAGAACGGTTCTTAGACATCGGCGGACCTACACGGTTCGTGTTGTGGAATATGGCATGGCAAGCCATCCAAGAACGACCTATCCTCGGATGGGGTCCGGAAAATTTTTCCTACGTCTCGCTGAACTTCTACAACCCTTGCCTTGGATCAAAAGCCTGCGGAGAGGGAAAGTGGTCAGATCGTGCGCATAACATATTCTTGGAAACACTCGTTGGGAGCGGTATCCTCGGTTTGCTCGCATACCTGGGTGTATTCGCGATGGCAGTTCGATCTGTGTGGAGACGCCGTTTCTTGGAACCTTCTCAAGAAGCAATCTCCATTACACTGCTATGTTTGCTTGCGGCTTATCTTATCCAAAATCAAACTGGGTTTGACTCCGTGGTCAGTCTCCTGTTCTGGGTGATAACCTTGGCCTTCATAAACTGGAGAACAGATGAAAAAAATCAAGCTCTGCTCACTCCAATACCTAAATCAAATTTGAATCCTTCAAGGCGAGCGTTTGTGCTTCCTGTGTTTGCGACTCTGTTTCTTCCTGTTGGACTTTTGTACTTCGTCGCCCAACCCACAATAGGATTCCAAAGTTTATCCTCTTCTGTCCAAAGTCAAACGATCCAGACGCGACTTCAAGCCTATGAGCGGGCAATCAATGTTTCCCAAGCCGGTCTTCCTTACCGAAGAAGCTATATGGCTTATGAGACGTCTTCCAAATTCTGGTACGCCAGCCGCCAGAATGTGGGAGGAGAATATGCCGCCGTCAAAGCAGAAATTAAAATGGCAAAAGACGCTCTTATGGATACGATCAACCGCACTCCAAATTACCTGCGCGCCTCTCTCATGCTCGCGCGCATCTACCAAGTAGAGAGCCGTCTCATCCGATCAAGCGCCCTTGAAGATGCACAAACGGTTTTGGAAAAAGCTATAGCTCTAAATCTAAATAACCCATTACCGAGATGGGCATTGGCATCTGTGTTGATCGAGCGCGGCAAACATGAAGAAGCCTTCACACAAACACAAGAGGCTTTTGATCTCAATCCCGATGACCCAAAAGCTCATCTAGCACGGCTGGTGACCGCAAAGTTCACGCTTGATGAATCTCTCCAGCAATTACTTTTTCAAGAAAGCGTGGCACAAATGCCTGATCTCACAGACGACCTACAGGCTATTATATCCATGAATCCAGACGCACAATTACTCGCCGCATTAGATAGTTTCTATTAAACCATGCTCATTGATACGATTACTTCGCAAATGGCAGTGAGAACGTAAATGTTGTTCCTTTTCCTTCCACAGAGGTAAACGAGATCTCCCCGCCCATTTTTTCTACAAGCATTTTGGTGATGAACAATCCCAATCCTGTTCCCAGTACGCCTTCGGTTGCCTTGCCGGATGCTCTGAAAAATTTTCCAAAAATTTTAGCTTGCTGATCCTTGGGAATGCCATGCCCTGAATCTGCCACACTCATGAATAATCTGCGTGATTTTTTTTCTAGAACGACTCGGATGGTTCCCCAGTCGCGATTGTACTTGATCGCATTGCTCACAAGGTTCGTCATTACCTCCGTGAGTTTGCCTTTGTCGGCGAGCACAGAATCATGATTCTTCGTTTCAAGTTCGATCTTGATCTTGCGCTTCCATGCTAGCACCGATTGCTCACGAATAATCTCCTCAACCACAGGCAACACATCCATGGCCGTAACTTCCACCTTTGTCGTGCCTGCATCTTCGCGAGCCACGGCAAGCAAATCGTTCACGAGCTTGTTTAAATGCTCACTCGCATCGTGAATATTTCCTAAGAACTCCTGTGATTCTTTGGGGACTTTCTTTTTCGCCCCTTGCACGAGCTCTAAAAATCCCTTAATGGCAAACACGGGAGCCTTGAGTTCATGTGCAGCGATAAAAACAAATTCGTCTTTCAGTTTCAGGACCTCATTTGCTTTCTCTAGTTCCCGCTTGCTCGATTGTTTCAGGGCACTGTGCAACTGCTCGATCTTTTCTCGTTTTTTGACTTCACCGTGAACACTCCGTAACATCATGACGACAAACAAGACCACCAATCCAAGCGCAACGGAGCGCATAAACAACTCCACCGCAGAGAGAGATAAAAAGAGCTCAGCAAGAAACAAAATGGTCACAAGCGCGGAAAAAACCTCCGCACTCAAAATCTTCACGTCAAGCGCGTGATACTTGACCATGGCGTAGGCAACGAGCACGACAAAGGGAAGAGCTGAGAGAAAAATCACCGGATAAACGGAGATGCCATAGGCAGGCAAAAACGCGAGTGGCCCAATGAAATCGAGAATAAAAAAACCCACGAGGAGATACTTCACTTGCTGCTTCCTTTCCCCAATCGATGCACGATACTGGCGATAGAGGTTGATAAAGTACAAAATAAAGTAAGAAAAAAAATAGGGAAGAAAAAAATGGTGGAGGATTTGTGCGCGTGTGTGCACACCCCACGAGTATCGAAATAAATCTTTTACAAAAAAATCTGTTTGTGAGACGAATAAGAAGAAAAAGGCGAGCCAATAACCTAAGTACAAAATACCCTTTTGCGTTTTGACGTTGCCATACATCAGTCCAAAATGATAGAGAAAAATCGGAATAAACGTGACTCCGAGATAAATAAACCTGTCCCAAAAAATGGCAAGCTCATCCGTCTGTGCACTGAACAACTTAAACGTCCCAAAGAGCCACACCGAAATAACAAAAGTGTAGAGAAAAAAAAGAATGAACACGGGATCTCGAGGTTTCTTAATCCAGACAAAAAAACCAAGCGTGTAGACAAACAGCGCGCTCACTAGTGGAAACCAAGAGTAGAGGGTAAGCGCAGAGGTAAGAGACATATTAAAATTTTAGCATAAAAAAAGGCAGTCGTGAACTGCCTTTAGGCGGAATTCTTGTGCTTGGTCTCGTTCTTGTATGGAAGCTGGAAGCCGAGAGCCTCACAGTCTCTTGCGACCTTCTGCAAATGTCCCATGTCTACGTCGGAAAGCTCATCCTCTTTCCAACCTCGCAGTGCGTGGATCATTGTTCCTGCGGTACAGGCGTAGGTCACTCCTCGCGCAAGACGCATTGTGAAGTGCATCTCACAACCAGGTGGCGTGGCTACCAGCCCACCTGAGATATGCGTGATGTCGGGACGCTTCTTCAAATCTGTGAGATCGAGCGGATCTGGGACAGCGAAGTTCACGATGGTGGCTCCCAGAGGAACCAACGTGAGAAGGTTCCTGCCAGCAGGCGAGGATTTCCCCGTGACCCAGATCTTGCAGTTTTGCGCCTCACGCAAATCCGTGATCTGCACGAGATTTTTTTGCAGGTGAGTCGGTAGTTCTGCTTGCAGGGCGAGGAACCTCTCACGTGCCTGTGTCAGAGCCATCACGAGGAACCCACGCCTCACAAGGTCAAGGATGACCGCTCGGCCGATCTTCGAAGTAGGTCCGATCAACACAATGGTCTTGTTCTGACCACAGGAACAGCTAAGCTCTTCCAACTGCTTGATCACGGACCACGCCGTACACGTGTCACCGTGTACAACAGGGACGTTGATGCCAGGCTGACTCTTCAACCATAGGCCTCCTTGGGTCACTGTTTCTGCTTTGGTAAGAGCCCCAAGTCCCACCACGTCAACGTGAAGTTCGTTTTGAGCATAGAGGGTGGCCTCCAAAATTCGGCGACGGATCCTCCCGTAGTACCACGGAAAAAGAAAGTGCCAACCGAAATTGTTGATGAGAATCGTGTATCCTCTCAACTCCCCACTGACCGAATAGACGTCCACGACCTGGAAGGGCTTGCGCCTTACCATGTAGAACAGGCTCATTGCCCAGCACAGTGGATACAAGGGCCAGAGAAAAACCCTCAACTCAGGCCGATCGTGAAGGAAGTTGAAGATCCTGTGATTCAGGAGCCAATTCCACGTCTCCACGTAATGGGCGATGAAAGCGAATGTTTTTGGTTGGATCATGGTTTCCTCCTCCTCTCTAGTTGATCAAGGGAGGAGGAACTTCCCTTCTCTCAGATTGAAAAATTCCACCTCCTCGATCTTACTCCCCCACCATCTCTTTGATGCGTTTCAAAAAATCTTCCGCCTCGATGCCTTTGTGCATGTAGGTCACCCCCAATTCTTTGACCGTCTTTTCTGTCTCGTAGGTAAGATCCGATGAAGAAAGCAAAGAAATGGGAATCGATTTTGTGACATCTTCTTCTTTTAATCGAATCGCCGTAGTAACCCCATCTTCATCTCCTGGCATATGAATATCCATGAGAATCGCATCTGGTTGATAACTGCGTGCAAGATCTCGCCCTTGCTGGCCAGTGTGGGCATATTCCACGTCATAACCCGCGACTCCCAAACGCCCACCAAACAAACGCTGAATCAACGGATCGTCATCAATCATGAGAATTTTCTTCTTTGCCATACGTCTAACAGGATAACACAAATTAGAGAAACGAAACGATTTTGTCTGTCAACGCCTCATGGGTAAAGGTGGGTCTAATCAGATAGTCTCGAGCACCGAGTTCTTTGCTTTTTTCTATCCACTCTGGATTTTCAAAGTTGCTCACAATCACCAT
>Ga0265296_1004511_pt1 | contig 12076 bp, 19 predicted proteins | sample MunlanPumphouse1_FD_189073 | JGI IMG/M metagenome (GOLD analysis project Ga0265296, IMG submission 189073) | Groundwater microbial communities from a municipal landfill in Southern Ontario, Canada - Pumphouse #1 | ecosystem: Environmental > Aquatic > Deep subsurface > Groundwater | place... | reverse complement strand
TCATCAGGATTTTTGACTTTGTCAATAGTAATCTTTGGATTGCCTTTGAAGTAGACGTGTCCAGCAGTGAACTTAGCGTGTTCTTTTGCGAGGCCTAATGTTGCGATTGCTTCAAATTCTAATTCTTGATCTTTTAATAATTGTACGAGTGGAATTTTGCCATAGACTGCTTTGATTTTTGGGTCTTGGCATTTGAAGTCTGAAGCGTAGACAGTGATTGGTCCTTCTGCTTTGAGTGTAAAGATGACTTGGCATTTTGCGCATCCTGCGCCTCTGCAGCTGCATTTTTCTGGTAATTCATAGGTTTCTAAGTCTGTAACGAGCGGAACTAATCCTAATCTTAAAGCGAGAATTTCATCAAAGAGTGCTGAAGTGTTTTTTACAAAGGTAACGCGTTTGATTGCGAGAACAGGTAATTCTGAAAGGATAATTCTTCGTAATGCGTTTGCATAAGCTGGGTCTGCGTCTTTGAGCATGAAAACAAGTTTGTTATCTTGCTTGCGAAGGAGTTTAAAATCCATTGTAGAGTAGGGTGATGGAATTGACGTTTATTTATATAGGTTATGGTTTACAGCTTGAGTGTTTTTCTAATTGAAAGCTAGCCGTTCCATCGTCTGCGGTGAGTAAAATCATTGTTGCATCGCTTAAACCGTCTTCGTTAATATCTACTTCTTGACTGTATCCTTCTTGTAAGGTAGCTGATTCTTCGCTAACAATGACTGCCCCAGTTGTGTCTGTTAAGCTGATGGGTTGATCTGTTAAAAGAAATGCAATACTTAAGAGTGCAATAAATCCGGATAATGAGCTAACGATTAAGAGGGGAATGTGTTTCATAAGTGTTTTCTGCTTCTGCTTCTTTATAATCGTTTTGAAAACCTTTAAAAGTCAGCTTCAAGTGAAAAGGGGAATGGGTACTGAAATTGTTGAGGTGATTATTCTTATTCTTGGGATAGGTGTATTATTTTTAGCAATTCAGAGTTATAGTAAATTAAGGGGAAAGCAGCAAACATCTGCGATGTGGCTTGTTTATTTAATTGCATTATTAGTGTTATACAAATCAATGAATATTTTAGCGCTAAGGTGGAATATGGCGAAAGGGATGGTAATTGCAGAAGTGTTTTTTCTTGCAGCGTTGGTTGCAGGCGTAATGATTATTCGGGGATGGAAGAAATGAATAGTGCAAAAGAGATAGCTTCTAAACATAAGCGCGAATCCCAATTAAAAATAACGAGTTTACGTGTGTTAGCAAAAGTCATGAATTTTTTAAAAAAACCGCTCTATCGCGCTTCTACTAAAATGAAGGTGGATTATGTTGAAGGATCGTTTGCTGATTTTGAAACGATCAAAGAAGAGAAGGTAACAAGAAGGCAGGAAGATGGTGAAATGGTCGAAAGGTTGAAAGAAACATACAAATTATAATTGTTACCACTTAACCATAACAAATGGCAGAAAGCTTTATATACACCATAACTCTCTAAATTGTTATGAATATTCCTCAAGACGTTCCTCCAGAAGCTAAAGAAAAGCTAGAGGCAATGAAAGGAAAGTTAGATAATTTTTCTAAAGTTATTGCAAAAGAGCATAAAGAGATTATTGGTGTTGCATTATTGCCTCCTTCTAGAATTAATCCTGAAGAAAAACTTTCTGAAGAAGAAATGACTAAGATCAAGAATGCGATTAATGTGCTTGTTCTTGTTGATTTATCTGAAAGAAAAGATTGGTTTGAAGTTCGTGAAGAGATTACAAAAAGTGTAGGTAAGAAAGCAAAGGAGATTGATACAAATCTAAATCCTCAAATTACAGACATGTATGATATTAGGGAAAGCTGTTTTGATGGTAAGACAGAGATTCTTGGTTTGATTGCTGCATGTGCTCCGTTGTATGATCCTAAAGATTTACTTGGCGCGTTAAAAATTGCTGAAGTGCATAAGAGTATGGTCTTAAAGAAATTCGAAAAATACATTGTGAGTTACGTTGCAGTCGGTTCTTTATTCCGAGGTGATGCAAAGCCGAATGATATTGATGTTGCTGTTGTTGTTGATGATACTGATGTAAAGAAGATGACGAGAGCAGAGTTAAAAGATAAACTTGGTGCGATTGTTCGTTCATTAGGATATGATGCTTCTAAGATTACGGGTGTAGAGAAAGCCTTTCACATTCAAACCTATATCTTAACTGACTTCTGGGATGCAGTAAAAGATGCTCATCCAGTTATTTTCACGTTCTTAAGAGACGGTGTTCCAATTTATGATCGCGGTGTGTTCATGCCCTGGAAATTATTATTAAAGATGGGAAGAATTAGACCTTCTCCAGAAGCGATTGATATGCAGATGGATGTTGGAGAGAAATTAATTCAACGAACAAAAGGAAAATTACTCAGTGTTGTTGGAGAAGACTTATACTATGCTTTACTTAATCCTGCTCAAGCTGCATTAATGTTGTATGGTATTGCTCCTCCCACTCCGAAAGAAACAATCCAGTTGATGGATGAAATATTTGTAAAGAAAGAAAAGATCTTAGAAAAGAAATATGTAGATATGTTAGATAGAATCAGACAGTATTACAAAGACATTGAACACGGCGACGTAAAAGAAGTGTCTGGTCTTGATATTGATAAGTTATTGACTGATGCTGAAGAGTATATGAAACGCATTAAGAAGATGTTTGATCAAATTCAAAATAGGAGAGATAAAGAAAGTGTTGAGGAAATGTATACGTCTTGCATGAATGTGACTGAAGAGTTATTGGTCTTACAGGGAGTGCAAGTAAAAGCTAAAGCCAATATTGTTAATTTGTTCAAAAAGGAATTAATTGACAAAAAGATATTACCGCCGCAATTATTAACAGAGTTAAAAATAATTCTTGCAACAAAAGAAAGATACAAGAAAAAGAAAATTGCTAGTCCAGAATTAGAAAAGATCAGAAAGGAAGGAAGAGCGTACATTAAAGCGATCGTAGAGTTTATTCAAAGAAAGAGGGGCTACGAATTTGAACGAGCAAAAATTAGGTTTAAGTATGGGGAGAAATTCGGTGAAGCAATTTTATTAGATAAAGTAGTTTTCTTGATTGACGATATTGATGCTGAAGAGAAGTCTATTGGAAAAGCTGCATTAAAAGCTGATGGGAGTTTTGCTCCAAAGGAAAAGAGTTCCTATGAAGAGATGGAAAAAGAAATGAGTACGGTCAAATTACCGGGCAGAGTTTTTATTAAAGAGAAAATTTTTGAATCCTTAAGAGAGTTATATGGTAAAGATATTGAAATTCTAGTGAATTATTGAGGATGTATTTGATCAAAATATGATTTTATTTGTTTGGAAGAAATTTGTTCTTAGCTTTAATGAGGGGCTGCTGTAGAGTTCATTCTGAACAAATAGTAAGCTTAATAATATATAAAATAATAATTACGAAAGAGGTGATATTAATGAAACAAAATTTAGGTAAAATAGACAGAATTTTAAGATTTGCGCTGGCCTTCTGGTGGCTTGGTCCGTTGGCACCACAATTTAGTGCAGAATTGGCAAACTGGTTCATAACAATAGTGGGAGTGATAGCACTCATTGAAAGTTTTACGGGATGGTGTGGGTTGCATACTCTGTTTAACATAAATAATAAAAACCAGTAGGGGTGAAGGATGGGAAGGTTTAGATAACCTTTTCATTTATTCTTTTGGGAATATGGTTTGCACGAGAAACCCCTCGCTTTAGCTGGATTTATTTTAGGGGCGTGTCATTTAAGATGCGGGTAATTAAAGGGGGGTATACCTACACTTATTATAAAAAGCGAATATTTAAGTAGTTTGTAGGTATACATTTATTGTGGGGATTGTTACAAAGAAAAAAGGAGATAGGGTTTATTTCTATTTGAAACAGTCGATCCGAGAAGGGAATAAAGTTAAAACAAAAGAAAAGTATCTTGGAACAAGTATCCCTGCGAATATTAATGGATTAAGGGCTGAATTTAAAATAGATAATCAAAAAGAAATTAACAAAAAACTTGAGTTAATTGAGAGGAGTTTTCAAGTTGAATGGAAAAGAACTCCTGAGAATGCAAGAAAGAAGCAGCTTGAAGAAGTAGCCATCGCATTTACTTATAATACCAATGCGATAGAAGGTTCTACTATCACCTTGGAAGAAGCAAGAGGGATTATTCATGATAAGATTGCTCCAAATAAGCCGCTTAGAGAAGTAATAGAGACAGAAGCTCACGCAAGAATTTTTTTAGAAATGTTGGATGAAGAAGAGAAAATTACAAACGAGCTTTTATTAAAATGGCATAAAGATATCTTCGGGATAACAAAGGAAGATATTGCAGGAAAGTACAGAGATTATCTCGTGAGAGTCGGATCTTATTTGGCACCGGACTGGCAGGAGGTTAAGAGAATGATGAATGAGTTAATTGAATTTATGAAAAAGAATAAAGAAATGAATCCTGTAGAGTTGTCCGCAAGAGCGCATTATAAATTTGAAATGATTCATCCATTTGGTGATGGGAATGGAAGGGTTGGAAGGTTGTTAATGAATCAGCTTCTTTGGCATAAAGGTTATCCAATGTTAATTATTGAATACAAAAAAAGAAAATCCTATTACAAAGCATTGCAAAAAAATGAAGAAGGGTTTGTTTCTTATTTTATAAGAAGATATTTAGCAGTACATAAGAAAAGGTATTTAACTCACTAAGCGTTCTAACCATCATGCAAAAAGAGCTTAAAAAACAAAAGGTAATTGTGTATACAACTCCTACTTGTACCTATTGTGTCTTAGTAAAGAATTTCTTAAAGGAAGAAAAAGTAGTGTTTGAAGAAATTGATGTTAATAAGGATCCAAAACAAATGGAAATCCTCATCCAAAAGACGGGTCAGTTAGGCGTTCCGGTTATTGACATAAATGGAACAATTGTTATTGGTTTTGATAGAGATGGCTTAAAACGTGCTTTAAAGGCATAATAAGCCCGAAGAAAGATTTATAATCTTTAGAGCTTATTGTTTTGTATGGAATACAACGCGTATCAACCAAGCCAGAATCAGAGCTATAATACACAAAGTACGAGTTATGGTGATGCTTCAAACTATAGGCCAGATATTGTGATTAGTAGTCCTAGAAAGGGTCGTTGTCCGACTGGTGGAAAATGTGTAGTGTGTTCCCGTTTATGTATGATGGAGTGAAAAAAGATGATAACAAAAGATACGATGATTGGAGAAGTAGTAGAGAAGTATCCTATAGCCGCTACCTTAATGGAAGAGTTTGGATTGCATTGTTTTGGATGTCATTCTAATCCTTCTGAAAGTATTGAAGCTGGAGTATTAAGTCATGGATTTTCTGCTAACGAAGTTGAAATGTTAGTAACAGAATTAAATAAATTAGCAAGCGAGCCTCAAGTAAATAAAAATAGTGAAGGAACGGTTATGGTAACTGAAACTGCTGCTGGTGAAATTAAGAATTTATTAGAATCTCAAAAGAAAGCTGATCATGGATTGAAAGTGAAGGTTGTTGCTGGCGGCTGTGCCGGGTTTAAGTATGAAATTAATTTTGTAAAAGCTCCTTCTGAAGGAGATACTGTTGTTGAGTCTAACGGATTAAAACTATTCGTTGATCCAGCAAGTATGAGCTTTTTGAAAGGGTGCCAGATTGATTACACGGCTGGTTTAATGAATGCTGGGTTTAAAGTAATAAATCCGAATGAGAAGCATGCATGCGGTTGCGGCAGTTCTGTCGGATTTTAATTTTTATTTTTTTAATACTGTTCTGGAAATTCTAATTGGATGAGAGCCATTTGTAAGGATTGTTTACTATAATCAATTCTGCTCACTCTATCTTTTGTTAATATTCCAATCGCTCCTCCGGGAGTAGAACCTATGCGGAGATGTTCTGTTAATCCTGTTTTGAGCATAGCGTCGCTTCCTTCCATTCCTTCAAGAATCATTCTTGTAACTTGCAGTGGCCATTCAAATCCGCTAGAAAGTCCTGTTGCAAATTGTTTGCCATCGTAGATTGCACATGCGCTAATCTCCATATGTCCAGTCTTAGTATGGGGAACTTCTATTAAACCTCCCTCAAAACCAATGCTATAATCACAATCTCTAAAAACGTCTCTTGCTCTATTGCATGCTCCTCTCATTGTTTCTTCTAAAGTCCGTGGATGACTTGAAACACCCGAGTTGGCATCTAGGTCGATAATTGTTGCGCCACTGAAGAGGGGATAATCGATAATTGTTTGTCTAACGGAGTCTACTTTTGCTATATTCCTAGATCCGACATTAATAATCATAAGTTTTTAATCATCTAAATTATTATAAACATTATTGTAATAAGAAAGGTATGGTTGTAGAGGTTGAATTAAGAACGTTTTTGACTGAAGATCGATATAATGACCTGTTAGCCTTTTTTAGAAAAGAAGGAACGTTTATTTCAGAAGATAATCAAGAAACATTTTATTTTGATGGTAAGGAAGATTTGAGGATTCAAAAAAATGATTTTTTCTCTAAGATTTGGGTGAAGAAGGGAAAATTACACGATGAAGCCAGAGAAGAAATTGAGATTAAAGTCGATAAAGGAGATTTTGAAAAGTTAGAAAAGATATTTTTAGCAGCAGGATTAAATGTACAAATTAAGTGGTTAAGAAAAAGAGTAACATTCAAATGGAAAAATATGGATGTAATGTTAGATCTTACAAAAGGATATGGACATATTTTAGAAATAGAAAAATTGGTTGAGGATACTGAAAAAGAACGAACATTAATTGAATTAAAGAAGGAATTACAATCACTCAACATTCCCTTATCCTCTAAAGAAGAGTTTGAAAAGAAATACGCATTTTACAAAGAGAATTGGAAGAATTTAATTTAAAAAAGAGTTAAGACGACACAGAGGCCATTTAGAAATTACAGCAATTTCTTCATCTCAAATACGAATTCTTTTGCTCTCTCTAAAGAAGTGATTGCTTTTCCTCTCTTTGCCTGCTCGTCCATTTGGTATTGGAATTTTGACCGCTTTTCTCGCTCTTCATCCAAAGATTTCAGCAAAGCATCAGCTCGCTGTGACATTAATTCCAGCGCATCTGCCTGAGCATTCTCGTATTCTTCTAAAAGGTTTTTCTTGAGTTTATTTCTGACAAAAACAATAATAGCATCAGCAGTTACTTTATGACTCACTTTATCTCCAACTTTATAACCTAATTTTAAAAGGAGGGCATTTGCAATGTAATACATTGAATAGTAAGAAGGAACAATTACCCAGAGGTAAGGGTGATAGTCTGCACTTTCCAATGCCAGAAGCCGTTTCGCTGTTTCCAGTGAAAGATCTGCATTTTCAATATACATCGCTTTGGCTGTATCGTTTGTCTGTTTTTTTAGCAGATGATCTTGTAGATACTGTCTCACGTTTGATTCAGCTTCTTTAATTCTTTTTTCGTCAAGCATGTTTCATCCTGTAATACGTTTCAATTCCATACAGAATAATATTATTTTCTATTACCTCATGGATAACATTCGGTTTTTTAGCATCTTTCATTCTGATAAATTCTTCTTCTGTAAAGACTAAAACCTGTGTTTTTAAAGGGAGTAGGGAAAGAATGTTAGAGATCCTATTTTCAAAATCTTTCTCGTTTGAAATGAGCAATAAGTCAATATCTGATGTTTTTGTCTGCTTGTTTTTTGCATATGAACCAAACAGAAGAAAAACGAAGAAGTTAGTATTAATTTTGGAGGTGACTTCTTTGTAAAGTTGTTTAATATTGCTGTTTTTGAGGATATGTTCTTTTCGTTCGTTTTCTGCTTCATAAATCTCAATGTTATAGTATGTTTCATCCAGTCTGCATAAAGAGCTATTTCCTACAGTTTGAACGTTAAGGGCTTTCTTTTCAATAAGTCGTTGTATTGCAGTATGGGTTATTTTGTAATCTGCTTTAATCTGCTGAGCGAGTTCTCTGATGGTTTTTGGCTTCTTGTTTTCGATAAAATGCTTAATGATTTTAAGTTCAGTTTTCATTATGTATTCTGATACATCATATTATGTATATAAGTCTTTTGGCAATGTTACCTTTGGTTATGGGTTTTTAGTTGTTAATCATCAAAATTCAAGATGAAACTTATAATAAATTTATCAAGATAAAAGAGTTTAATTTAAAAAAAAGAAAAATATTTACAACGGTCCTGAGACGGTTGGTAGAACGAGGCTTACTAGTGACGTCACAATCCAAATCACCAATGCGATGACAAAGGATTTGAGCCATCCGATCTTGTACAGTAATCCTAACGCGATGAGCCATGCGATTCCTGCGATGAGTCCTGCTAAGAGTCCTCCTCCAAGTAAGGCGTTGGCTGCGGTATAGATGACTGCTCCGATCAGTGCTGTAATAAGCGCTGTTCCGATGCCTTCTGTTTCTCCAAAGAGTTTTGTTATGAGATAAATAACAACTCCTGAGATAACGAGGCTTATAATAAAACTTAAGATGAGGTCTGTTGTTGCCATAGACTGCTAGAGTTGTGGAGATAGATAAAGGCTCGTTATATTTTGTATAGACTCCATGTATCGAATTGGCCTAAAATGGGCGAATTCAGGCATTATTGGCAGCTAGTGGGGTTAGCTATTTACATATTGTTGATTAAATAAATCCTTAAATAGTCTTTTTTACTAAGAATAGTATTGGAGGATTGAGCAATGGAACGAACAGTAAAATCATTAAAATATTTAGAGTTAAACGGATTGAGTGAGAAGCAGTTAGCAGAGCATCATGATGTTCTTTATGCGGGGTATGTAAAAAAGATTAATGAAATTAGAAGTGCAATCTTAAAAGCAGATAAAACAAATGTGAATGGAACCTATGCGGAGTTAAGAGAGTTAAAGGTTGAAGAAACATTTGCATTAAACGCAGTTAAATTACATGAAGGATACTTTGACAATCTTGGTGGTGATGGTGTTGCTTCTGGTGCCATTAAGAAAATGATCGAGACAGACTTTACTTCTTTTGATAAGTGGAAAGAAGAATTTATGGCCTGTGGTCTTGGTGCGCGCGGATGGGTTGTTCTTGCATTTGATCTTGAAGAACGAAGATTGTACAACTTTGTGTGTGATGTACACAATCAAGGTGGAGTATGGGGTTCAATTCCGTTATTAATTTTGGATGTGTATGAACATGCGTACTTCATTGATTATGCAACAGGAAGAAAGAAATACATTGAAGCATTCATGAATAATATCGATTGGACCTTTGTGAATCATATCATGGATCACTATAAAATTGAAGAATGGCGAGGAAAGCAATAAGCTTTCTTTTTTTATTTTTTAGAATTCTTCTGTCTTCACATCCTTTTTTACATTAAGTTCAAGAGTAATTTCTTCACTGCCTACGGAAATTGATTGGAGTAGAGAGCGTTCAAGCGGGCTCAGCTCGTTTTCTGCAAGAGGTGTAATGTTCGTGGAGGTGGAGTGAAGTTGTGAAAGGTGGATATAGGGGGCTCCTGTTTCAATGTTCCTAACTGCGTAGGTGTAAGGGATGCCATTATCTACGATTGCTCGAACGGGAGGTGAGTCATTACGCTGTGCCATCGGTTTAACTAAAACAAATTTTCCTTCATAGGGGCGATAGTCAGTTGCCATAGTTGAACTTAATCAGAGGTTCTTATAAAGATTGTTGAAATAGAATATCTATTTCTTAAAAGCTCGTTCTACTTCTTGTTCCATGCCTTCGATGTGATCGTAGTTCTTTAGTTCTTCGGGGGTAATCCATTTGTAATCTTCAAATTCTTTATCTAATTTAACTTCTTGATGTGATGCTTGGACTAAGAATGCCATTCCTACAACATTATGTCCATCCGTTCTTACAAAGGTGTAATCTTTTAATAATTCTTTAGAATCGTTAATGTCTAATCCCACTTCTTCTTTTACTTCTCTTTTTAATGTAGTAAGAATCGTTTCTCCTTTCTCTAGTTTTCCGCCAGGGAACGCCCATTTTCCGGGAAAAGCAATTTCATTGACGTTTCGTTTAATGATTAGGAACTTGTTTCCATCCTGGTTTTTAATTAGAGCAGTGATTGCTAAAATATGTCTTTTATCCTCCATTATTGACTAATTACTAAACCAATACATTTAAATATTTTCATATGATATTATATTCATATGAATGACGAGGATTTACAGATGCTATTCTTTAAAACGATAGCAAATAAGACGAGATTCAAGATAGTGAAATCTCTCGAAGATAAACCAAAGAGCGTCAATCAATTAGTAAAAGATACTGGTTATGAACAAACCTTAGTATCCCATAATTTGAAAGTCTTAAAAGAAAACGGATTTGTTGAAGTGAAACAAGATGGAAAATACAGATATTATAATTTAGACAAGGAGAATGTGGCGCCAATGATGAATGCGATTGAGCGCCATGTACAAAAACAGAAGAAACATGAACAATGAGCTGCGGGGTTTGTCCAGGAGATTTACAGGATCGGGGGATGGCGGTAATAGGGAGGAATTTCTATTCGGGTTCATCCCGTCAAACATATATGTGTGTTCCGCAAGCAATCAGACAATACGCAATGAGTTCACAAACAAATGCAGCATCCCAGTATGGCAAAGGAGCAACTAATATGCAGCCAAGAAGTCAATATCAAAGTCAGGTAAGGCAACATGCAACGAGTTATGTGTCTGATCAGTATGCGAGACCAATTTCTCTTCCAGTGTATCAAATTATGTTTAGCGGTGGTGCAAAATTAGAAGATCGTATAGAAAGTCCTCGCGGTTTGGAAGAAAAAGTAGGGACAGAAATGTATAGTTCTCAAAGGATTTTAAATGCAAGTAGGAATTTTGATGAGATTCAAGATCGGGCTAGAGAAACAATGGGAAAGGTTCTTTCATTAGCTGCAAAAAGGGAAGCGTTAGAAAGAGAAATTAAAGAGAGTCTTGAAATTGCGGAGGCAGCATGAATTATGCTCTTCCCAATAAAAATATCTTCTTGCAACAAGCGCAGGAATATTTAGAAAAATCAAGAATCTATCCTGAGATGGAAATAGAATTTGTTGAGAAAGCTGAAAGTTTAGTGCAGCAAGCAAAGCAAGTTGAAATGAAGGATGATGTAAAGAAATTAAAAAGTAAATTTTCTGAATTTGTGATTGGTAAAAAACCAAAAAGAACATTCAAGGATGTGGGTGGATTAGAGCAAGTAAAAGAAAGTGTGCGATTAAAAATTATTGAGCCATTAAAGAAACCAGAAATATTTCAATACTTTGGGAAGAAGATGGGTGGTGGAATGTTAATGTATGGTCCGCCTGGTTGTGGAAAGAGTTTGATTGCTGAAGCGATTGCAGGTGAGTGTGAAGCAACGTTTTTTAATGTGAAAGCGTCTGATGTGAAAAGTAAATATGTTGGGGAATCTGAACAGAATATGGCTCGTTTATTCAAAGAGGCAAGAGAGTTTCAGCCAAGTATTTTGTTTTTTGATGAATTTGAATCGTTGGGTGGAGATAGATCGCTTGCTCAGCATCATGATCGTTCGTTAGTTGCACAGTTGTTAAGCGAATCTGATGGGGTAGGGAGTAAAGATCAGCAGTTATTATTATTGGCTGCAACAAATGAGCCTTGGAGTGTGGATCTTGCGTTAAGAAGAGAAGGAAGGTTTGGAACAAGTATCTTTATTCCTCCCCCTGATGCGAAAGCAAGAGAGCAGATTCTTATGATTTTATTAAAAGAAAAACCCGTCTCACAGGAAGTAAATGTAAAGATATTAGCCTTGTTGACTGATGGATATTCTGGTGCTGATTTAAATGAATTATGTAATACTGCGATTGAAGAGGCAATTAAGGATTGTTTAAAGAAGAATAAGTTAAGGCAGATCCAATTGGATGATTTTAAAAAAGTGTTAAAGACAAAAGTTCCTTCGTGTAAGGTATGGTTAGAAAAAGCAGTGAAGTGGGTGAAGAGTTCGGGTCAGGAAGATTATTTTAGAGAATTAATTGATTATGTGGAAAGACCTTTAATCAGTACCTCCGAGTGATTTTTTACTACTGTAGAATTTAGAGAAAAATCCATGCATTAGTGCATGGATTAATCTCTTGCTAAAAAATGTACTGTAAAGAATTACAAAGCTT
>Ga0265296_1004510_pt1 | contig 12077 bp, 8 predicted proteins | sample MunlanPumphouse1_FD_189073 | JGI IMG/M metagenome (GOLD analysis project Ga0265296, IMG submission 189073) | Groundwater microbial communities from a municipal landfill in Southern Ontario, Canada - Pumphouse #1 | ecosystem: Environmental > Aquatic > Deep subsurface > Groundwater | place: Canada... | reverse complement strand
GTCCGGCAATGGCATCAAGTACGCGCACGTGAACGGAGAGAAACGGACGATCACGACCGGGACGGACGCATGCGACTTCTCGAACAGCCGACCGGCGGGTGGGTTTGCCGACTCACCCACCGATGAGAGTGGGAACTACACGCTCTACGCGGCGGCCGGGACGTGGTGCGTGCGCTCATTCGCCCCGTCATACGGAGAGGTCGGTACGAAGACCGTGACGATCACCGGCACGACCTCCCAGACCGGACAGAACATCCAGGCGTCGTCCGGGAACTTCGGCACGGTCAGTGGGAGCGTGACGAAGGCCGGATCGGCCGTCTCCGGCGCGTTCGTGAACTGCTTCAGCCCGGGCACCGGCGGCAACGGCGCGCAGTCGAGCGCGGATGGCGCGTACTCGCTCAAGGTGAAGCTCCCGTCATCCGGAACCGCGTCGTACTCCTGCGACAGCTTCGCGCCGGGTATTGGATCGTTCGGTCGGCAGACGACGACACTCGGCGGCGCGACGACGACTGCGACAGTGAACTTCACACTGACGACCGAGCCGGGCACGATCACCGTGACGATCGCGAACATCACCGACGCGTTCTGTGACGCGCGCGATGCGACCGGCTTCGGCGCTCCGTCCGCAGGCGCATCCGCTGCCGGTGTGTACACGATCAATGTGCCGCCGGGAACGTACACCGTCCGCTGCGGCGGGCCGAAGTACGGCCGCATCGTCGAGCAAGCGAGCGTGGCGGTGACGGCGGGCGCAACGGTTGCCGTGACGGGCACCGCGCCGACGACGCGGACCGTCACGGGACGAGTGACGGACGGATCCTCGAACGTCGCCGGAGCTACGACGACATTCACGGATACGTCCGGGAAGTCCTTCACAGTCACCACCGGCGCGCAGACGGGCACGACCGCAAACCTCTCGGTCAGCGGAGTTCCGGAGGGCACGTACACCATCAATGCGACGAAGAAGGGGTACGAGTTCGGCACGGCGACTGCGACGGTGGGCAGCAGCAACCTCACGCTCTCCTCTCCGATCGCGCTCACGCTCATGGCGGCGGCGAACGGCGATGACGTGAAGTTCCGAATCAAGGACAGCGACGGCACGACGAACTACGCCGGAGAAGCACGGGTCATGGCATCGAAGGGCGATGCGAGGGTCGTTGGGGAGATGGACGCAACGACGAGCATCGCAACCGTTGAGCTCACGAACGGGACGTGGTCAGTCAAAGCGGTCGGAGACAACGGGTACGAGTCCGCTTCCTCGAGCATCGTCGTCACGAGCGGCGACTTCGTCGGTGCGGAGAACGGCTCCTACGACAAGACGCTCTCGCTCACGAGCGTGATCTCCGGCTACACGCAGAAGTCCGAAATCGGAACAATGTCGCTCTCCGGTGGAGGACTCGCGAAGTTCGGAGACCTCGCAGTCGGCGGCAAGACGCCGGAGATCAACGTTCCCTCCAGCACGCTCTCGCGGTCGGACTCCTCGACCGGAAAGATCGAGATGCGGTCGAACCCGATGCTCAAGGATATTTCCCCGGGCTCGAACAGGGGCTTCGTCGGGTCCTACGGGTACGACATTACCCCGAAGGACGGAAACGGCAACGAGATCACCTCGCTCGACGGTGGCGGCTGCGTGACGATCACCATTCCGTACACGGATGCGGACGTCGCCGCAGCCGGAGTGGAGGAGACGGAGCTCAAGTTCGGATCGTACAGCAGCTCCGCGCAGGCATGGGAGACGTTCGGGACAACCGTGGATCGAACGAACAAGACCATCACGGCGTGCGTCACGCACTTCTCGTCCTTCGGCATCATTGGAACGACGTCCGGCGGCGCACCAACGACGAGCGACACGACGCCGCCCGCAGCGGTTGGAAGTCCCCAGACAACGGCGACCGCAAGCGCGGTCACGCTCACGTGGACTGATCCGGAGGACACGGACTTCGATTCCGTGGAGGTGCTCCGCTCGAACCCGCCGTCCACCGCCGTGTCCGGCACGCCGCTCTCGCGCGTGACGAAGGGCACGAAGAAGTACGTGGACTCCTCGGTCGCGGCGGGCACGTCGTACACGTACCTCCTCCGCTCACGCGACACGACCGGGAACACGCGGAACTCCGGGAGCATCGCGGTGACGACTCCGGCCGCACCGGCAGCCGGTGCACCGGCAGCCGCACCGACGACCGGCGTGGTCACCCCGGCACCGACGACCACCGCGCCTGCCGTGACGACCCCGGCCGTATCGGCACCGGCAACTCCGGGCCTCGCCGCGATCGGACTCAGCACGGGCGACGTCATCAAGGCATCCAGTTCGAGTGCGGCGTACCTTGTCGGCGCAGACGGGAAGCGGTACGTGTACCCGAACGAAGTCGCGTACAAATCATGGAACGCCGACTTCTCGGGCACGAAGACGCTCACCGCGTCGCAGCTCAGCCAGCTCCCACTCGGCGGCGTTGTGACCGTCCGCCCGGGGACGTGGCTCGTGAAGATCGAATCCGATCCGAAAGTGTACGCGGTGGAACCCGGCGGCACGCTCCGCTGGGTGGAGACCGAGGCGCGCGCACTGCAGCTCTTCGGCGCGGACTGGAACAAGCAGATCATTGACGTGCCGGTCTCGTACTGGCCGACGTACCGCGCGGGCGCGCCGCTCGGAGCCGACCAGCACCCCACGGGTTCGCTCGTGAAATCCGGAACGGCGACGTACTACATTGATGCCGGAAAGAAACGGCTCGTGAGTACGGAGACCTTCGCCGCCCTCGGGTTCCAGAGCCGATTCGTCCGAGCACTCTCGTCTGCCCTCGCGTATGAGGACGGACCGGCGCTCACGAGCGCCTCGAACCTCAAGTTCGCCTCGGAGTGACGGACGGGAAAAACTGAAGAACGTAAAACATCAGGCACCTCCAAAAGAGGTGCCTGATGCGGTCTCCTCCCCCAATAACTCCCCCTCACCCCCTCTTACCTTAAGAGGGGAAACGTGGTCTCCTCCCCTGAGAGTAAGGGGAGGCGGGGAGGGGTTATGACTCCAGCGATAACTCCCCCACCCCTCTTGCTTTAAGAGGGGTGACCAACGGAGAACGACGATAGCACTCCACCGTCCTCCCGGTCGCCGCATCCCAATCGTAGTGGCGCAGCGTCGCTTCGCTGACCGCTCGCCCGATACGCGGGAGCGACGACGCGCCCCGGAGTACAACCTCGAGCGTCGCGGCGCAATCGTACACGTCGCGCGTCCGGAAGCAGAACCCTCCGACGCGCGCGACGATCTCGCGGTGTTCGGGAATATCCGAGAGCACGGGGATCGCTCCCGCCGCCGCGGCTTCGAGCACCGCGATCGGGTGCCCCTCGCTCTCTGACGCGTGCACGAACGCGGTTGCGTGCTGGTAGAGTGCATCGAGGACGATGCCGGTCCGCCGACCGAGGAAGAGAATCGCGGGATCACCGCCCGCGCGGATCACGAGTTCGTCTGCGTACGCCGACGTGAACGCGGGACTCCCAACAATCGCGAGCTGGACATCGCGGAACGCACGGTGCTCCATCTTCAGCCGACGAAACGCTTCGATGACGGTGTGGATTCCCTTATGCGGCACAAGCCGCGAAACGATAAGTAAATATCTGCGCGAGGTGAGACCCAGCGACGCGAGGATGTCGCGCGCAACATCCGGCGGCACGCGTGCGGGAGCCGCCACGCCGTTCGGGATGCACGCCGTCGCGCGTCCGTAGCGATCCTCGCAGTACGCGGCGAGCGTCTCCCCGACCGTGATCGTCTCGTGCGGGAATCGGCACGCCGCCCACTCTCCGAGTGCGAGGACCGCGCGCGCGAACCACCCCCACTTCGCATGATGGCGATCTACGCAGTGGAACGTCGCGATGACGCGCGCGTGTGGACGGAGGAGGCGCGGGATCCAGCTCATGAGCGCGGGGCCCACGCCGTGGAAGTGGTACACGTCGTGGCGCTCGCGGCACGCATGAATCGTTGCGAGGAGCGTGTGCGTCATCGCATCGAGGTGCTTCGACGCGAACGACGGGAGCGTGACGAGCCGCGCGCCTCGGTGGGCATGCGCTGACCACGACGCGAATCCCGTGTACCACGATCGGCAGTACACGGTCACGTCGAACCCACCCGACGCAAGGCGGGCGCTGAGCTCTTCGACGTGCCGCTCGATCCCTCCGATTGTCGCGGGCACTCCCTTGGCCCCAATCATCGCAATCCGCATAACGGAATACCCTAACACAAGAGCGCTGCGGAGTCAACCGCAGCGCTCAACGAAGCGAAGCACGTCTACTGCACCCTCCCTTTTCCGCGTGCTCGCTGATCGAAAGGGAGTTCTGTCGTGACGATCGGCGCTCCCGCGCGGAGTGCGGTGCCGACCGCGTCCACGCCTTCGGCGATTGTCTCTCCGAGGAGCGGAGCAAACGTCCCCGCCTGTTCCCACGTCGGGACGAGCGCCACCTCGAATGAGGCGCTCGCGGCGACCGCGCGCCCTGCGCTCGTGCGGTCGAGCGCACCGACATACCACGTGACGGTACGATCCGCGGCGTCGAACTGCGGCGCCGAACCCGCAGTGGATACCGAACGGCCCGCCCACGCAACGCCGATCGGGAGCGCCGCGCGCACGACAACGTCGCGGGCGTCCTGGAGGACGCTCTCGAGATCCCATGCCAGACGATACTTCGTCGTCGCGCCGACGCGCGGCGGGAGCGGCCCCACCCCAAGCTGGTCTCCCTCCGATGTGAAGTACCGTCCCGACGCCGCCACGGAGAGTTCACCGGCGATCGCGACCTCACGCGACGGCCCCGCGATCCGTGCGATGGGTACGCCCTGCGCGTCCGACGCGAGGACGATCTCCGGTGTCAGCACGTACCGAGCGCGCATCTCCTCCGGGAATGACTCCGCGTCCACCGTCGTTGGGAGCGCAAACGTAAACGACTCCCGAACCATTACATCGGTCGGACGCACGGCGTGGAACGGCCAGCGCACCTCACCGGAACGGAGCACCACACCCGCCGGCGCTGTCACGCGCGTCGTTCGGGCGAGCGGTCCCGCAATCGCGACCTGAAACGCCTCCGCATTCGGCGTCGGCGACGCACCGACGGTCGCACCGTACGATGCGCGAACGGTGACGGTTGCACCGAGCCGAACGACCGTGGGCGCATCGAAATCGAAGGCGAACGCGGTTCCGGAAATCGGCACAACCGCACGCACGCTCGCGCGTTCCGCGCGCGACGCTCCGCTAATCCCATGGAACGTCGCACGGAGATCGAGCGCTCCACCGGCAGCCGCCTCCACCACAACGCCGCTCACCACCACCGCCCCTGATGCGCCCGGGGCAAGCGCCCGGGGAAGCGTGAGCGTCCGCGCCGCCGCATCGTACGTTCCGGGTTCCACACGGATGACACGGAATACTGACGGGAACTGCAGCGCAACAGTGGAACGATCGAGCGGTGCCGAACCATTGTACGCGAAGTGGATTGTCAACGTCGCGGCGTCACCGACGCGGAGCGCCGACGGCACCTCCCACGCAAGCCGGACATTCGACGGAAACAACGGCGGCTTCCCAAGGAGGAGCCACGCGTTCACGCCGAGGAGCGCCGCGATCGCAACGACGAACGCGAGATCCGCGGCGAAATGGTGCCGTCCGAATCGGTGCCGCGGATGGTAGTGGCGGTGGTACCGCCGACGGAGCGGACCGCGCACCATGCGCCCCGCGCCCTGCACGCAGTTCACGCAGATGTTCACCGTCTTCGCGACGATCGGCGGGAGCGGCTGTCTCGCCATCGGCGTGACCTCCACCGGCTTCGCGTCAACCGAAACGATCTCCTGTTTTGACGATGTTGATACCTCCATAGTCGCCACCATGATACCACTCAACGGTCGCCAGCAACTGTAAATGTGTACGTGCTCATTCCAAGAATTTCCTTTCGTCCATCGCCGTCCACATCCGTGACTCCGATATCTACGCCGCCGCGCCGCGCGCGATCGAACGCGAAGAACTCGGTGATGAGCCGTTTCGTCCGGCCCGCGAACACCCGGACGTGCGGCCCGCCGCCCGGCCCCGCGCCGACGACGAGCTCATCCGCGCCGTCATGGTCGAGGTCGCCCCCCGCGACGCGGACGCCGCCACGGAACGACCGCGCGAACGCGAGGAGCGGCGCGCCGACGCGCTTCCCGCGGCGATCGAACGTGAGGACCTCCGGCGCGCGGCCCGCTCCCGACCCAACGACGATTTCGAGCCGACCATCACCGTCGCCGTCGAGGAGCGCAACGGACATCCCGCCGACGTACCGCAATCCGAACGGCGCGAACATCGGCGTGAGCAACCGACCTTCGAGGAGGTTGAAGATACCGATCATCCCACCGCGCGCCCGCGGCGCCGCGACCACTTCCCACGTCCCGTTCCGGTCGAGGTCGCCGATCGCAAACGCGATGCCGCCGGTGAACTGGCCGCCGAACGGCGCGAATCGGACAATCTCCGCATCGCCGCGGAGCACCCGAATGGTCGTCTCATCCGCCACCACGGTCTCCGAGTTCCCATCGCGGTCGAGATCCGCGCGCATGACGATCGCGCCCCCGCGGAACGCCCCGTCGTACGTGAAGAATCCAGTCCGCATGACGGCCCCATCGGGACGAAAGACGCGCGCGAACGCGCCGTTCACGAACGGCACGCCGGTGACACTCGCGATCGGCCGGAGGAGAATCGCGCCATCGAACGGCGGCAGCGTGATCTCGGAAATAATGCTCCCGTCGTTCGTCACCGGGTCCTGCGTCCCGCGCACGCGTTCGAATTCCTCATCGAATGTCACGCGCCGCTCCGCGTCAGTCGCATTGACGACGACGATCCCGTGCTCGAACTCGCGCCGGTACACGCTCGGCGGAAAATCGCCGACGTCCGCACGCCGGGACGCGCCACCGTCCCCCTCCACGCGGAACGCCTTGCCCTGCGGCTGCCCAAGGTACGCCTCGTACTCGTCGTACCACCACCGCTGCGCGTGGTCGGTGTCCCCGAAATCAAAACTGTAGTAGCCGCCGCCGAGGAGCGCGGAGGTGAGGCCGAACCGCACGCTGCGGAAATCCGTCTGCCGCCCCGTGTTCCGCGTGTTGCTGTTCAAAATGGTGATGACGGGCTGCGCGGCGCGCTCGAGGATGCGGAAGTACGCGCGCATGGATTCCGACCACCCGCCCGCCGAGGTCTCCGGAAAGTGCTCGAGGAGGAGCCCATTCGTGAGGTCCGCGTAGATCTCGCTCCCGTTCCCGGTGATGAGGAAATCCGACCGCACCTGCCGCCGCGTCGCGGTGAGGAGCGCGCGTGTGCCTGCAACCCACGCCGCATCGAGCGCCGCTGCCCCCTCCTGCTGACCATCCCCGTTGAGGTCGAGCGGCGCGCGGTCGAACCAACTGATGCTCCCCCAGAGGTTGTCGTAGTACACGCCGTCCCAGCGGGAGTCCGACGCGATGGATTCCGCGACGAACGCCGCGAGCGTGTCCGTCCAACCCGAGTCGGTGACGTTGAGGAGCAACGTCTGCGGCCACCAGGACACGCGATCGCCGGTCGTTGATCGGAGGTACCACGCATCCGAAACACGAGCCGCGAGACGACGACGAAGCGGCGCCTGCGGGTGCACCGCGGCGTCGCGCCGAATCTCCTGGCTGGTCACGTACGCGAGAATCTTCGCCCCGGGGTTGAGCGACCGGAGGAGCGCGAACTCCGCGGGCGTGTTCGTCGCAACTTCCATGTCGAGGACGATGACATCCCACCGGGCGAGGTCGCGCGCCTCCTCCTCCGAGAGGTGCCACTTCAGGAAGAGGTTCGCGAGGCGTGGCTGCTGGTGCGGCTTCCGCTGCGCCGAGATCGGGAGCGAGAGGAGGGCGACGAACGCGAGAAGAAGTGCGCATCCCGACGCGATCGCCCGCTTTATCTTGTCATTGCGAGGAATGAATGAAGAGATCCCTCGCTGCGCTCGGGACAGGCTCCGCAATCCCGTTGATGTCTGAACGGAGGGCGCACGACGCCCGTCAAGACGAGGTGCGTCCATTGACGAGTTCGTCGTAGATGTTTGTGAGCCGTTCGTAATGGCGTTCTGGTCCATACTCCTCCGCGACGATCGCCCGAGCGCGCGCTCCGAAACGCTGCCGCGCTGCACCGTCATGGTACAACGTTTCGATCGTTCTGGCAAGGGTTTCAGGATTCCGCGGCGGCACGAGGACTCCGGTCTCCCCATCGCGCACGAGTTCCGGGAGTCCGCCGATGCGCGACGCGACGACCGGCACACCCGCCGCCATCGCCTCGAGCACGACGTACGGCGCATTCTCGTACCATCGCGAGGGAACGACGAGCATCGCCGCGCTCGCAATGCGTTTCGCGGTTTCATCCGGCGTCAACGCCCCGAGCCAACGAACGTTCCCTCCCCCAAGAGTTCCTCCCCGTAGAGTAAGGGGAGGCGAGGAGGGTTCTGCCCCTCCCCTTAGGGTAAGGGGAGGCGGGGAGGGGTTATCACCGCCAACGATCTCGAACGGAGTCATCGGCAGCCGCTTCGCCGCCTCCACGAAGTCCTCAATCCCCTTCTCCTCCACGAGACGACCGACGAAGAGGACGGGCGATGTCATTGCGAGCGAGCCCGAGGCGAGTGCGGCAATCCCGGCGTTCTCGGGATTGATGAAGTTCGATAGCATCTCGATCCTCCCCTTCCACCCCCACTCCCGCAGCTTCGTCGCGAGGAACGCGCTCGGCGCGATGACGGCCGCGAGGTGTTTCCCGTATACGTTCAATACGATGTGATGAAAGGCCATCTCGAGCGCGACCGCAGCGCTCGCGCCAAACGACCCCATGCAGCGGTAGCGGATGGCGTTCGCGTACGAGTGCCCCTTGCACCGTTCGCACGGCAACCCTCGCGTGTACATCCGGTAGTTCGGACAGAGCGCTTCGTAGTCGTGGAGCGTCCAGATCGTCGGAATGCTATGCCGCGCGAGCGCGGGGAGGATGGATGGAGAGAGTTGGTGCGCGAAGTTCTGGAGGTGCGCGACATCCGGCTTCGCCTCCACGATGACCTCCTCGATCTTCTGGGCGGCTTCACGGCTCCAGAGCACCCGTGAAATCCTCGCGAGCGCAGACGTCTGGTTCGGCACCGCATCCGCCGCCTCCCAAAAATCAACATGCGACACGAAGTGCTCCGCCCACTGCGTCGGCACGTTCCGCTCGTCCTCCATCCCGAATGGAATCACCTCATGCCCCTTCGATTCAAGGAGGTTCTTCAACGCGAACGTATACCGTTCCGATCCCCCCTTGGGATACCAAAATTTGTTCACGAGGAGGACGCGCATAACGCCTACAGTGGACTCTTGATCATTTTGAGCTGCGGATTCGTCACGTGTGTGTACACCTGCGTCGTCCGAATGTTCTGATGCCCAAGGAGCTCCTGCACATATCGTACATCCACGCCGTTCTCAAGCAGGTGCGTCGCGAAGCTATGGCGGAGCGAGTGAAACGTCGCCGCCTTCTGGATTCCCGCTCGTACCAACGCTCGTGCGAATACCGCCTGTGCGCTCCGCGTCGTCAACGCGCCACCTCGTTCACTCTCAAAAAGAAACGCTACACCATCCCTCCCGGCCGTGAGCCACAGGAGACCTTCACGGAGTCGTTCCGGAAGCGTAGACACGCGATCGCGCTGTCCCTTCCCCTGCCGCACGGTCAACATCGCCGCAGCAATATCGAGATCGCGGATGCGCAGATACACGACTTCGCTCACTCGCAGTCCAGCCCCGTACGCGAGCGCGACGAGTAGCCGATGCTTTCGGTTCGTGATCGTCTTGAGAACGCGGGCAACTTCCTCTCTTGTCAGGACGATCGGCAATCGCACGGGTCGCTTCGCATACCGAACATCCACGCCCAGCGGGACGTGGAGTACGGATACGGCAAACGTTTTGATTGCCTGGAGATGGATGTTGAGCGTTTGCGGTGATACGCCTGATCGCTGGAGGTCATCGAGAAATTTCCGAACGTCCTCAGACGAGATGGCGGCCGTGTTATGATGGAACGAAGAGAACGCCCGCAAACAAGCCAGGTAGCTGCGTATCGTCCGCGGGCTGTAGTTCCGAATCCGAAGTTCCCGTTCGTACCGTTCGAGCACATCCATATACGCACATCATACCAACCCCACCCCCATAGCCGCAATCCCTTCGCATATCAACGAGTTAGGCGAAATTTATTCTTTATTTTTTTCACATGGAAGGCAGAAAAATAGGCAATTTATACAGCCTAGATAAGGCCAAGGATTATTATAAACTCTATGGCACCGAAGTTGAAAGTAGCAGTGATTTAGATAGATTTTTTCTTAGTCTAATTCCTGAAAGCTTGGACGGAAAAGTAGCGCTTGATCTTGGGGCTGGAAATGGTCGTCACGCAGAATTATTACATAACAGAGGAGCGGAACGAGTTATTGCTTTGGATTTAAGTGAATCTATGTTACAGGGGGCGGCAAATAGAAAGCGCGAGAAAAGTTTAGCACATTTGGATTTAGTGCGAACTGACATAGAAAAACTTCCATTTGAAAACCAATCTATAGATTATGCGCTTTCTCGTTTTAGCGTCATGTATACAAAAGATTTACCAAAGCTTATGGAAAAAATAAGCAACATCTTAAAGGAAGATGGAGAAATATTAATCCAAGCTAATGTCGCCACTATTCAGAATCCTGAAGACAAAGAAAAAATCCAGTCTGCTCCTGTTCCGCTCCTCTTGAAAATTGGTGATAAAAGTGTCGAGATTCAAAATTATGCCAATACTTTAGAAGACTATTTTTCCGCTTTCCAAAGTGCAGGTTTAACCATAGAAACACAACACCAGTTTCCAGCAGATGAACTTTCAGTTAACAAGGGCTATGAATATGCAGAGGGTATTAATTTTCAATATATAGTTTTCAGACTTAAAAAAAATAAAGAATAAACATCGCCTAACACTGGCTATGCGGTTCCGCTTCGCTTCACCCATATTGCTCCCTTCGGTCGCAACATCGCATAGCCAGAAACGTTATACGCAATTTTGCCAAACAAATAATTTTGACATCTTGATTGAGCCCTTTTGAAATTTTTGAAAATGAAGAAGCCCCGTGTCAGATTGTTCCGAAGAACTTTCCGACACGGGGCGCACGACTGGCTCTGCCGTTCAGTCCTCTCGCTGGCGGTTGCAGCAGACATGCCCCTGAAGACAGTGCGGCATGCTGATCTCGTCGCCCTGTGCGCGAAACATGTCCACGAGAGCCATGCAGTAGCCGTAGACGCGCTCGTTGTTGTGGACCGGCTTCGACCAGATGGTGACGAACTCGTGCCACTCGGTACCGAGCTCGCCGCCGTACTCTCCATGTTGCACTTCCACCCGACCGCCGGCGTCGTCGTGGCTCTTGTCCCAGCGGACGAAGATCTTGAGCCTCATCGTAGCCTCCCTTGAATTGTCGGCCCACCATGAGCCAGACCAACCATTTAAGCATATCTATCTAAAAAAGTCAAGCGTGGAAGTCGTCGACATCCATCCGATGTACGAGGATCTCGGGAAAACGCCGGCGGTGCGCCAGCGACGGTACCGGAACGACATGGAGCGCGAACTCATTGCGACACGGCAGAAACGAGCACAACGATTTTCTGTAGAGCAGGTCTACGGGAGCGATACCTTCCTCCATCGAGCCCACCGCGAGTTTGGGTTATCACCATTCCACCGTGGCCCGGGTCGACCAAAGAATCAGACCTGACACCATTCCCGACAGACACCATTCCCGAAAGAATCAGACCTGACACCATTCCCGGACACCATTCCCGACATGGATGAATTCAATCAAAACAAAAATAAAACAATCGAGGTTTCACAGCAGTTGCAAATAAAAAGGAGGCCTCTCAAAACCTGTCATCTCGAGCGAAGCGCAGCGGAGCCGAGAGACCTCGATCGCATCGTTGCGAGATTTCTCGACTCGCGCGGTCGCTCGAAACGACGCGAAGGGGATTTCGCAGAGGTCCCAAGAGTAATGTGAGTGGCTTCATCGGTTTAGTTTTTCTTGGGCTTTGCCTGGGGCCGGTCGCCCTGATTTCTGGAATCATTGCTCTTGAG
>Ga0265296_1004509_pt1 | contig 12079 bp, 10 predicted proteins | sample MunlanPumphouse1_FD_189073 | JGI IMG/M metagenome (GOLD analysis project Ga0265296, IMG submission 189073) | Groundwater microbial communities from a municipal landfill in Southern Ontario, Canada - Pumphouse #1 | ecosystem: Environmental > Aquatic > Deep subsurface > Groundwater | place... | reverse complement strand
TTAACCAGATAGCCACCATCACCGGCCACACCCTGGACCTCCAGGAGATCATCAACAAGGTGCTCACCGAGGTCCTGGATTTTTGCCGCATCGACGCGGGTCTCCTGCTCATGTGGGACCGGGTGCGGCAACGCCTGATCTATGCCGCGTCCAAGGGCCTGCCCACCCAATATCTGCGCCAGCTCTCCCAGGGAAAACTGGAGTCGGCCATCGGCCCTTATCTGGCGGCAGCCACCCGTCCTCTGATCATCAATGATGTGCGCCACGATAAACGTCTGTTTACTTCCACCCTGGCGGACATCATCCAGCACGATCCCCGGTTCCGGGCCCTGGCCAGCATCCCCCTCAAATACCGGGACTCGGTCATCGGCTTCCTCAATCTGGCCTCCACCACGCCTGAGCCTTTTCAGCCTTCCCGGAAGTTTTTCTTCTCCATCCTGGGCAACCAGATCGGCCTGGCCATCGAGAACGCCCGTCTCTACCATGAGCTGCGGCGCTCCGAAAAGCGCTACCGCCGTATCTTTGAAGGGGTCAAGGACATGATCTTCGTCTGCGACCGGGAAGGGCGGCTGCTGGACATTAACCCCGCGGGGGTGGAACTCCTGGGATTGGCCGATAAAGAAGAGGCCTTGTCTCTGCCCCATTTCCGGGATGTGTTCCACGACCCCCGGGATTGGGAGCGCTTTCAACTCCTGGTGGAAGTCAAAGACTTTGTCCGGGATATGGAATTGAAATTGGCCCGGCCCGGGGGGAGGCTGGTGCCCACGCTGCTCACCGGCATCGTGCGGCGCAACAAGGCCGGGCGCATCACCGGCTTTGAGGGCATTATCAAGGATATTACCGAGCACAAGGAGAGCGAATCGGAGATCCTCCGGGAGAAGAAGACCACGGAAGGGATTCTGGAGGGCATGCCGGTGCCGTGCTTCGTCATCGACCGGGATCACCGCATCAGCTACTGGAACCGGGCCTGTGAGGAGCTGACGGGGTATTCCCGCCAAGAGATGGTGGGCACCTACCGCTACTGGCTCCCCTTTTACGCGCAGGAAAGGCCCAGCATGGCCTCCCTGGTGGTGGAGCAGAACCTCAAGGCCCTGGAGAAATTCTTCGGGGATAAAAATCTGAAGCAGTCCCCCAACCTCCCCGGGGCCTACGAAGCTTTTGAACATTTGCCCAATTTCCGGGGGCGGGAACGCTACTTCTATCATACCGCGTCCCCCATTTTTGACGACCATGGGCGGATTCAGGGTGCGGTGCAGGCCATCCTGGACATGACCGAGCGCCAGCAACTATCCCGGGAACTGAAGGATTCCGAAGAGAAGTTCCGCCGTCTGGTGGAGGCCTCCCTGGACGGCATAGCGCTCCACAGCGCCATGAAGCTCCTCTATGTGAACCGTGCCTGCCTGGAGATGTTCGGCTACCAGGACCCCGGGGAGATGTCGGGCCGCGACCTCATCCAATTCATTGATCCCCCTTACCAGCAAATGGCGTCCCGCCGGCTCTCCCAAATCTTGCGGGGGGACAGCAAGCCCCGCATCTTTGAGATGAAAGGGGTCAAGAAAGACGGGGTCCGCTTCGACATCGAGCTGGTCTCCTTTCCCACCACCTATGAAGGCCAGCCCGCGATTCAGACCCATATCCGGGACATCACCCATAAGAAGCACCTGGAAGAACACCTGACCCGCACGGAGAAGCTGGCGGCCCTGGGGCAGCTGGCCGCGGGCCTGGCCCACGAAATCAATAACCCCCTGGGGGGCATCCTGGTCTACAGCTACCTCCTCCTGGAGGACCTGGCCCCGGAACAGCCGGAGCGGACCCAGGTGGAGAAGATTATCCGGGAGACCACCCGGTGCAAAGAGATTGTCCAGGGCTTGCTGGAATTTTCCCGGCACATGCCCTCCAAGATGGTGCCCCTCAATATCAACGGGCTCATGGAAGAGACCCTGTCATTGGTGAGCGACCACCTCCTCTTTCAAAACATCAATCTGGTGCGGGAATTCCAGGAGGACTTGCCCCCGATCTTAGGGGATAAAAACAGATTGGAGCAGGTGTTTATCAACCTGCTGATGAATTGCGGAGAGGCCATGTCCGGGGAAGGGCGGTTGACCGTGGCCACCGCCGGGGGACCCGGCCGCGAGATGCTGCAAATCCGGATCATCGACACCGGTCCCGGCATCCCCGAAGGCTATCTCAGCCGCCTCTTTGACCCCTTCTTCACCACCAAGGAGGTGGGCAAAGGCGTGGGTCTGGGCCTGTCCATCAGCTACGGCATCATCCAGAAACACCGGGGCCGGGTCTCCGTGGAGCATACGGGCCCCCAGGGCACCACCTTCCTGGTGGAGCTGCCGGTCTGTTTGGGGGAGAGCGGTGAGCTAGGTCAGGGGCCAGGGGTCAGGGTTTAGGGGTCAGTAAAAACAGGATGCATCAATTTCGCGGGGAGGGCTGAGGGCTGCGGCCAATGATTGGTAGCGCAGGCTTTCCAGCCTGCGCCGGGGCATAAATCTCAACAAGGCAGTCATCCATATACCTTTGCCCCACCCGTAAGTTATGAAAAATCAGAGGAATTGGCGGGCAGCGCCCTTCCTACGTCTGATCGGCGTGCTCCAAACTGTGAACTTTGAACCTTGAACCTTGAACCTTTTGGGTATTAGCGAAAAAAAGCACAAACTCCTTGCTTTTATCGCCCCGGGGCGGCATAATGAGCCGTTTGCACCGGACAGACTCAATCATAACTAGATTGAATCACTTAACAATCATTATGGACAATTTCCCTAAAACTTTTGCCAAAAATATTTGACTTAGACTGGGCGGTATGATAGGGATTCACATGTGAAAAGAAGTATTTTTGGCTAAGGACTAACCGAGTATCATTTGCGAGAAGACACCAAGAAATTCCTGCGGGAGCTGTTCCAGGGCGGTTACAAGGCCTCATCTATCGGCATGGCCCTGGCCCTGGCCATCTTCATCGGTTTTTTTTTCGGCCTGCTTCTCGATAGATATTTCGGCACGGATTATGTTTTCAAGCTTATCGGGTTGATCCTGGGGATTATCGCCGGCTTCCGCAATGTCTATCTCATGGGTAAGAAGCTGGAGAAATGAAGGGCCCATGGATCTGATGACCCCCCGCCACCTGAAGATAGCCAACTGGGTGGTGCTCGCCATCCTGGTGGGAGCCGGGTATCTGGGAGGCGGCCGGGAATTCGCCCTGGGAGTCTTGGTGGGAGGCCTGGTGGTGGTGATCAATTTTCACCTCCTCCACCGCTTCCTGAAGGGCATCCTGGATGGCGTGCAGTCTGACGGGGGAAGCCCGGGCCGAGCCAAGGCCTTTTTTGCGGCCAAGCAGTTGCTGCGGTTTCTGGCCCTGGTGATTGTTGTTTATTTGCTGGTAAGCCACGGCTGGGTGAACGCCATCGGTTTATTGGTGGGGTTGTCCACCGTGGTTCTGACCCTCACTTTGCTGGGGATCAATGAAGTGATCAAGCTAAGGAACAAGGAGGCGAATCCTTCTCATGGAACATCCCATCCTCTTTCTTGACCTCATTTTTGGAAAATTTGGCCTGCACATTCCGCCCCACGTGACGTACAGCGTGTTGGTCATTCTTCTCCTGGTGTGTCTGGGCAAGATGGCCAGCAAGAAGATCTCCCTGGTGCCCACCGGCGCCCAGAATGTCTTTGAGCTGATCATCGGCGGCCTCGAGGACTTCATGGTGGAGATCACCGGTGAAGAAGGCCGGGCCTTTTTCCCGTACATTGCCACCGTGTTCATCTATATCGCGGTCTGCAATCTCATGGGCCTGCTCCCGGGGTTCCTCTCCCCCACCGCGAATATCAACACCACCCTGTCCCTGGCCCTATGCACCTTTGTCTATACCCATTATCTGGGCGTCAAGTATCACGGGGTCAAATACATCAAGCATTTCCTGGGACCCATTCCGGCCCTGGCGCCCCTGTTCTTCCCCATCGAGGTCATCGGCCACTTCGCCCGGGTGCTCTCCCTGACACTCCGTCTTTTCGGCAATATCATGGGGGAAGATCTGGTCATGGCGATCCTGTTGTTTCTGGCCGGGGCCTTCCTGGCGCCCCTGCCCATGATGTTCCTGGGCGTCTTTACCAGCGTGGTGCAGGCCTTTGTCTTTACCCTGCTCTCCATGATGTACTTTGCCGGTTCCATGGAGCACGCCCACTAAATTCGGAAGAAGGCCACTTCACATATTCAAACATCTTTAGGAGGTTTCGCAATGAAGAAGGCATTAGTAATCGGTTTTAGCATGTTGGTCTCCATGTTGTTTGCTTCCCTGGCGATGGCGGCTGAGCCCGCCGCGGCCGGCGGCTCCTCTGCCGGTTTGGGCAGCTTTTTCAGCTATGCGGTTATCGCCGCGGGCTTCGGCATGGGCATCGCCGCTTTCGGCACCGGCATCGGCCAGGGCCTGGCGGTGAAGAGCTCGGTGGAAGGCATCGCCCGGAACCCTGAGGCTTCCGGAAAAATCACCGTGACCATGCTCATCGGTCTGGCCATGATCGAATCTCTGGCCATTTACGCTTTGGTCGTGGCGTTGATCATCCTCTACGCCTACCCCATGGCCAAACCCATCGCCACTGCCCTTGGGTTTAAGCTCTAAATAAGTATGCCTTTAATTGGGGGGGCCTTGGCCCCCCCAATTAAAGGATTTGCTTGTGAAAATTTGCACGGCCCCTTATAACCCTTTGGCATGATGCGATCCGCCATGAAATTCTCCAAAATACCTGCGGTTACCATCACCCGCCTCTCCATCTACTCCCGGTGCCTGGAAGCCCTGGCCCAGGAGGACGTGAAGATCATTGCCTCCGACAAGCTGGCCCAGAAATGCGGCATCAACCCGGCCCAGATCCGCAAGGACCTGGCCTATTTCGGGGAGTTCGGCATCCGGGGGGTGGGGTACTTTGTCAAAGAGCTCCTCTTCGAGATCAAGCGCATCCTGGGGCTCAACAAGACCTGGAAAATGGCATTGGTGGGGATCGGCAACCTGGGCCTGGCCCTGGTGGCCCATGAGAACTTCACCCGGCAGGGCTACGAATTCGTGGCGGTCTTCGACGTGGACCCGGCCAAGGTGGGGAGACGGCTCCCCAGCGGCCAGGTCATCCATCACGTGGATGACCTGGATAAAGTGGTCAAGGAGAAAGGCGTGGAGATCGGGGTGATCGCCACTCCGGCCGGCAAGGCCCAGATCGCGGCCTACCGATTCATCAGCGCCGGGGTCAAGGCCATCCTCAATTTCGCCCCCCTGCAACTCCAGGTGCCGGAAGGCATGGCCGTGGAGAACGTGGACTTCACCGTGAAGTTGGACAACCTGGCCTACCACCTGACCATGGCGGAAGCGTAAGAGACGGTCTGCCGTTTGCGGTCTGCGGAAAAATAAAAAAGAATTGGTGGCACAGGCAAAATACCTGTGCTTTTTCTTTGGGGTAACCCCCCGAATCGGCCCGCTAACGGCCCCAAATTTAGGGACACGATTTCAGGGTAAATCAGGCGGTTCGCGCTAAAAGCTCAGACTTTCTTGGAGATACCGTTACCGGCGGCACCGGCCTGGGGTTCTTGGAGGCAATCGCCGCGGTTCCCGGGGGGCAGGTCCGAAATTTAAAGATATATTGCTTATTGCCTTGGCTGCCAAACAGATCCAATAGGGCGAGGGAAAATAAAAGCTACTGAAAACCTTAGAAAACAGGCGGTAAAGTTCCCCCTCCCTTGATGGGATGTGGTTAGGGGGAGGGTGGCGTATTGGTGACAGACGGTTAAAAATGACACCACCCCCTCCCTACCCTCCCCCATCAAAGGGGGAGGAAAAAAGCGCGATCATAGCCGCGCTTGGGCAATTCCTGCGAATTTGGGATTTAAGGTAATAATCGGTAAAGATATTTTTGAGATGGTTGACAATGAGCAATCGTGCATTATTGATAATAGTGAGTATCGAAAAAACCGGAGTTTCCTGGTCTTTCCCACCCCATTTCTTGTTCTGACGGAGCCGAGATTGCGGCCTAATGCCGAAAAGCGGCCCATAACCGATTAAACCCGAAGACGAAAGGAGAACTTTCATGAAAAAGGCAGTGGTAATGGTCTTGGCGGTAGTTCTGTTAGCCAGCGTCTGCTGGGCCCAAGGAATGGCCCCGAAGGGCAAGGACATGACGATCACCGGTCTCATCAGCTGCACCTTCTGCAACCTCCCAGGCGTGGGCAAGTGCACCAAGGAGTGCTGCCAAAACTGCGTGAAAGCGGGCGATCCAGTCATCCTGACGGATGCCAAGGGCGCCCTCTATATCCTCCTCTCCGGAGAGCAAATGAAGCCCCTGATGACGCCCGAAAGGATGGAGCTCCTGGAAAGCAAGGTCACGGTGACGGGCATTATGGTTAAACGCGGGGGTCTGCAGGGAATCTACGTGAAGAAAATGGAGAAAGCGAAGTAGTCGAAAGCGAAAGACCCTGACAAAGCAACCTGCCGGAAAGAAACGCCTGCAATCTGGACATCCGGGAGGGTCATGCTTATCTTGGGGCCACAGATAACCAATCTCCTTTCTCCCGTCGCGCTAGCCCGCGCCCCGGGAGAAAGGGGGCATCCAGACGTCTAGGGGACGGGTCATCCTGGACCCTGGGCCTGACGAACACGGCGACCACCGGTCGCCACCCTCTTGGGAATGCGCCTATGATCAGCCGCCTCCTTGCCTGCGCCCTCGGACTGGCCTTCTGGTTGCTGGCCGCGGCAGCCGGTCCCGGCCAGGTCCCCGGCGCCGAGGAAACCCCGGCCTCCTCTCACGTTTCCGGTCATACCCAGGGGGGACCCGGAAGTTGGGATGCCACCTTGCTGGCGGCCCGCATCTTCCTCGGCCGCCTGCCCGCGGCCATGCCCGGCAGCGAAGCCGACACCCCGGAGCGGGTTGCCCTGGGCAGGAAGCTCTATTTCGAGCGCGGCATCTCCCTCAACAAGACCAAGTCCTGTCACGATTGCCATCTTCTCACTAAAGGCCGCGCCGGCGCGGACGTTACCCCCACCTCCAAGGGCGCCACCGGCATCTTCGGGAAGCGAAATTCACCGACGGTCATTAATGCAGGGTTCCAGACCGCGCAATTTTGGGATGGACGCGCCCATGATCTCGTGGAACAGGCCAAGGGCCCCATCCTCAACCCCATCGAAATGGCCATCAGGACCCCTGCTGATGTCCTCGCCGCGCTGCGGCAGATCGATGGCTACCCTGAATCCTTCCGCCGCGCCTTCCCCGGCGACCCTGATCCCATTACCTATGATCATCTGGCCGAAGCCATCAGCGCGTTCGAGCGCACCCTGGTTGCCCCGGGACGCTTTGACCGGTTGCTCGACGGCCAGGAAGACGCTCTGAACGCCCGGGAAAAACGCGGCCTCACCAAGTTCATCCAGTACCGCTGCGTTGAATGTCACTCTTGGGCCACCGTCGGCGGCCGGCTCTTCCACAAGATCGGTAAATACCACCCTTATGCCCATAAAGGTGATCTTGGCCGCTATGAGGAGACCAAAAAAGAGGGGGACCGCTCCGTCTTCAAAGTCCCCATGCTGCGCAACGTCACCCGCACCGCGCCTTACTTCCACGACGGCCGGGTCGCCACCCTCAAAGAGGCCGTGCGCCTGATGGGCTGGCTGCAACTCGACCTCCGCCTCTCTCCCGGCGATACCGCCGACCTCATCGCCTTCCTGGGAACCTTGGAAGGCAATCCCCCGCCGGTGGAGGAACTGCAATAGACACTTATCAGGGGCCAATTTCCGGAAACCCGGCGCGGCCCTGACAAATTTCACCTCAGCACTAGGCCATGGCCCGTCTTTTCGGGCCGCCAAGGCGGGTGGGCCAGGGGAAGGCGGCACCGGCAGCACCGGCGTCTTGACGGTGCTGCCGGTAAAATTCTTCGGGGGGTCAAGTCCTGCCTGGGGAGATTTGCGGCTAGCGGGGCCGGCTGGGCAACTCCGGATTGGGAAGGGGAAACAGGGCGCGTTGGCCTCAGTTAATCCTGCTTTTCCGGGCGCTCCAGGTTCAGGGCCAGCCAGACCGACATCAAGAGCATCACCATGCCGTAGAGGCAGCAGGAATCCGGGCTGAGATTGCCGTAGAAACCGAATTGAGCTAACATATCCATGACATTATCCTTATAATCTTATTGTTTATACAATTATAATTCCAGTACCAAACAATTTCAACCCAGGTTGCGGTGTTTAACTAGTACATTTGCAATATACGGGCCAAATTTAGGTAATCTGGGGGTCGACCTGGGCGCCAGCCCGGCCCTGGCCGGGGCACACCCATAACCTGGGGAACCACGTGGATTACCGCGATATTTCTTTGGTGCGGGCCAAGCTGCTCTCTGGGGAAAACCTCCATCGCATCTTACCAAAATGGCAATATAAGCCTTAATTAATTAAGGTATATTTACAATATTGGATATGCCCTGTATTCTCACCCCCCCAGATAAACAGGAGCCTAGGCGCCGGGGAGGCCGGTGCGCCCGCTCCCTCAGCTTTGAACTCTTCGCCAGAGCCATGCCTGGTCCTGCAGCCCACCGGTAAATGATGAAAATTGGCAGGGGTCCCCGCCCGCCGCTTAGTCCGCACCGGCCGGAAGCCTGGGCCACTGTTGTCTAAAACTGTGTAGGGCGAGCCTGACACGGCAGTGCAGGTGCGCGGTACGCCCTCCACCCATGTCTCAGGCGAGACGCCTGGGCCACCAATCATAGAGAACTTCTCCAGGCAGTCGCTCATGAGCCCTTGGCTCACCCATAAATTATGAAAAATCAGCTTTATAAGCTAAGGAATCGGTGGGCAGTGCCCACCCTGCATTAACTAAGGGTGTGGTGTGCCCAAAATTCAGGGAAAAATTACTTTTTCAGCAAAATTTGTGTTACCTTGCCGCCGATGGGCGGAGTCGGCTTAAGGAATGGCACTTTTTGGGGATTCTCATCGAAGCAAAGAGGTCCCCAAAACCATTTTTCGATCAGAGGTGGACAAGACGGCCGCATAATCTCGGCCTAGGCGGATACCGGGCCCATGGGTCCTGGTATAAACTGGGGCAGGCCCTGACCGCGGTTAATTTTTCCGGATGGTTTCATGACCCCATGCTGGGAACAACCGTTGCATTTTATGCTTTCCGCTAGGGGTTAGGTAAAATACCTTGGATAAACACAAAGGGAAGAATTTACTGCGCCAAGCTCATCCTTTCATCCTGGCCTTGTTGACAGTCCTGGTGTTGCTCAGCCAGGGCTGCATCTCTCTTCAGGTGCGCCACCCGTTGCCGGAGCACCTCCTGGATCAGGTCCAGGTTGCCGGCATGCCCGGCATCCGGGACTGGGGCGACGTCCACAGTGAAAACCTGGAGCAGAGCGCCCTGGAGTCGATCCAGCAGGAACTGGCCGCCAATCACGGCAAGCTCGAGCCTGAAGTGAACTTCCTGGCCCTGTCCGGTGGCGGCGGCGACGGCGCCTTCGGCGCGGGAATTTTGTGCGGCTGGACCGCGGCGGGCACCCGGCCTCGCTTCAAGTTGGTGACCGGCATCAGCGCCGGGGCCCTCATCGCGCCCTTCGCCTTCCTCGGGCCTGAGTATGATGCCAGGCTGAAGGAGGCCTTCACCACGATAGCCGATAAGGATATCTATACTGTGACCAGCGTTATGAAGGTGATGCTGAAACTTGGCAAGGTCGAAGCGGCGGCCAATACGCAGCCGTTGGCCGAACTACTGGAGCGGCTCATCGACGAGAACCTGCTCAAGGCCGTCGCCGCCGAGCACCACAAGGGCAGGCGCCTGCTGGTGGGGACGACCCAGCTCGACGCCCAGCGCCTGGTGATCTGGAACATGGGTGCCATCGCTGCGAGCCACCACCCGGACGCCCTCAAGCTGTTCCGCCAGGTGCTCCGGGCTTCGGCCTCTACCCCCGTAGCCTTAAATCCAGTGTACGTCAAGGTGCAGGCCGCCGGGCGGGAATACGACGAGATGCACGTCGATGGCGGCATCAAGGCTCAGGTGATGCTGTATGGGGAGGCCATCAGTTTCTTCACCGCCAGCAAAAAACTTGGTCCCCTAATGCCCCAACGACCCCGCAAGCTTTACCTCATCCGCAATGCGCAAGTATCTCCCGAATATGAAAGCATCAAACCCCATATCTGGGCAATCGGCCCCCGGGCTATTGGCAGCATGACTAAATCCCAGGGCGTGGGCGATTTGTACCGCATCTATGTCCTGGCCCAACGGGACGGGATTGAATATAATATAGCTTTCATCCCGTTGGATTTTCACTCAAAACGGGCCTCGGAATTCGACACCAAATACATGAATGAGGAATTTGAGATGGCTTACAACCTGGCGCGCTCCGGCTACAAATGGCACAAGTACCCACCGGGGTTGGAGCCTGCAGACCTACAGCCGGCTTCAGGCCAACAAGTTCAGCCCTGATTACAGGTTTTGCTCAATGCTAGATATCTCGCGATTTGAAAATCTTAGAAATATCTAGTTATGAGGAAGGTAGTTACCAGCGGGGAGGGTGCGATTTCTCCGCCCTTACCCGCAAAATTTCCTTCCAGTCATTTTAGGGACGGGTTGAGGCGGGGAGGTTGGTCTCGTCTTACCTGGCTTTTCTGATTCCTCATCAGGAATTGCGTGCGGGGGTAATGGTTTTCCCCCGGCTGGAAAACCGGTGCCACCGGCCCTCAGCCCCTCCCCCCGCTCAGTGCAAAACTTCCCGCAGAAAGCGGCCGGTATGGGAATCCGGGTGCTGGGCCAGTTCCTGGGGCGTGCCCGCGGCCACCAGACGGCCGCCGCCGTCGCCTCCTTCCGGGCCCAGGTCGATGACGTGGTCCGCGGTCTTGATGACCTCCAGGTTGTGTTCGATGATGATCACCGTGTTGCCCGTGTCCACCAGGCGGTTGAGGACCAGCAGCAGTTTTTCGATATCCGCCAGGTGGAGCCCGGTGGTGGGTTCGTCCAGGATGTAGAGGGTGCGGCCCGTGGCCCGGCGGGAAAGTTCCTTGGAAAGCTTGAGGCGCTGGGCCTCGCCGCCGGAAAGGGTAGTGGCGGCCTGGCCCAGCTGCAAATAGTCCAGGCCCACGTCCGCCAGGGTTTGCAGCTTGTCCCTAAGGCTGGGCACCGGGCCGAAGAATTCCAGGGCCTGGGCGATGGTCAGGTCCAGGACCTCGGCGATGGTTTTGCCTTTATAGCGGATCTCCAGGCTGGCCGCGTTATAGCGCAGGCCCCGGCAGACCTCGCAGCGCACGTAGACGTCCGGCAGAAAGTGCATCTCGATCTTGTTGATGCCCTCGCCGTGGCAGGCCTCGCAGCGCCCCCCCCGGACGTTGAAACTGAAGCGCCCGGGCCGGTAGCCCCGGAGCCGGGCCTCCGGCACCTGGGAGAAGAGTTCCCGGACGATGGTGAACAGCCCGGAGTAGGTGGCCGGGTTGGAGCGGGGCGTGCGGCCGATGGGGCTCTGGTCGATATCCACCACCTTGTCCAGTTGCTCCACCCCGGTAAGCGCGGCGTAGGGGGCCGCGGGCACCTTGGCCCGGTAGAGCTTCTGGCGCAGCGCCATATATAAGGTGTCCATGATCAAGGTGCTTTTGCCGGAGCCGGAGACCCCGGTGACGCAGGTTAACACCCCTAAAGGGATGTCCACTTCCACGCCCTTCAGGTTGTGGCCTTTAGCCCCCTGGAGGCGGAGGAAGCCATGGGGCTGGCGGATATTTTCCGGCAGGGCAATCTTCCGCTTGCCGGAGAGATAAAGGCCGGTGAGGGAGCGGGTGCTCTTGAGCAATTGCGCGGGGGTGCCCCCGAAGACCACCTGCCCCCCTTCCCGGCCCGCGCCGGGTCCCATGTCCACCACGTAGTCGGCCTGGCGGATGGTCTCCGGGTCGTGCTCCACCACGATCACCGTGTTGTCCAGGTCCCGCAGGGTCTTCAGGGTGTTCAGGAGCTTCTGGGTGTCCCGGGGGTGGAGGCCGATGCTGGGTTCATCCAGGATGTACAGCACCCCGCTCAGCTTGGAGCCGATCTGGGTGGCCAACCTGATGCGCTGGGCCTCGCCCCCGGCCAGGGTGCCCGTGGCCCGGTC